>Ga0209943_1000498_pt1 | contig 27303 bp, 20 predicted proteins | sample SalPonR1_B_D2_MG_FD_185698 | JGI IMG/M metagenome (GOLD analysis project Ga0209943, IMG submission 185698) | Salt pond soil microbial communities from South San Francisco under conditions of wetland restoration - Salt Pond MetaG R1_B_D2_MG... ... | reverse complement strand
CAGGACCGAACCTATCACATCCTGATGGCCGAGATCGCCCTGCAGCGGGGCGAGAACGCCACGGGGGTCGAAGAATACCTGAAGGCGGCACGGGCCGGGGAGTCGGTAGAGACCGCAAGCCAGGCCACGCGGACCGCCTTCGACTTCGGCTATGACCGATTGGCCTACCAGGCCGCGCAGCGCTGGGTGGAACTGGCGCCCGGGGATGCCGAAGCCCGCCGTTACGCGGGCCGCCTCGCGCTGCGCCACCAGCAGGTGGGTACGGCGGCGGAACACCTCCGGGTGGCCGCTGCCGCGGACGGTGCCGACGAGGCCGCCTTCCGGGAACTCGCCGCCATCCTCATGGAGGACGGCCATCCCGAGGATGCCTTCGCCGTGAGCGAGCGTCTCGCGGAGGCCTACGACGACAATGCCTACGCCCAGTCCACCGCGGCGAGCACGGCGCTGCGAAACGACGATGCGCCGAGTGCCGTCGCCTACGCCCGCCAGGCCCGCGAAATCGCGCCCGGGGAGCCCCGCGCTGCGCTGCTGCTGGCGCGCGCGCTCGAGGCGGACGGGCAGACCGAAGCCGCACTCCGGGCGGCGGCGCCACTCGAAAACGCGGCGGACATGGAGGTGAGACTGGACTACGCCCTGTTCCTGGCGGGTGCCGAAAGGCCGGATGAGGCCCGTACCGTGGTGAACCGTATCCTGCAGAGCGATCCGGAGCAGCCGGATGCGTGGCGGACCACCGCCCTCATCAGCCTGCAGCAGGGCGACTACGACGCCGCCTGGTCGGATTTCTCCGAGCTGCTGCGCAGCGGCGAGTTCACCCACGAGGCCTTGTTCTACCTGGGTACCATTGCCGGGGAGCGCGAGGACTGGTTCCAGGCCATGCGGCTCTACTCCCAGGTGGGCGAAGGTCGACTGCAGCTGGCCGCGCGGCAGCGGGTGAGCGTCATCCTGACCCGGCTGGGTCAGGCGGAGGGCGCGCTCTCCCAGCTGGAGCGCTTTGCCCGGCGCAATCCGCGCCAGGCGCTGGACATCCGGTTCACCGAGGCCCAGTTGCTGGAGGCCATGGAGCGCTACGAGGAGGCGCTGGCTGCCTACGACGAGATTCTGGCGGCCAAACCGCCGTCGCTCGGCCTGCTCCTGAGCCGCGCGGAGGTGGAACTCGCCCGCGGCGAGACGGAAGCCGCCATCGCAGGTTACCGGGAAGCGCTGTCGCTGCGCCCGGAGAGCGCGACGGCCCTGAACGCGCTCGGTTACACGCTGGCCGATCGCACCGAGCAGCTGCGCGAGGCCCGCAGGCTCATCGAGCGTGCGCTGGAGAAGGAGCCGGACAACGCCGCCATCATCGACAGCATGGGCTGGGTGCTCTTCCGCCAGGGCGAGCCGGAAGAGGCGCTGGCGTATCTCGAGCGGGCGTGGGAGATGATCCGTGACCCGGAGGTGGCGGCGCACCTCGGCGAGACCCTCTGGACTCTCGGCCGCAGGGAGGAGGCCCGGCAGATTTTGCAGGAAGCCTACGACGAGTTCCCCGGCAGCGAACCGCTGCGCGAGACGCTGAGGCGCCTGATGGAAGCGGCCGGGAGCACGGAGAGCTGACGCCGCCGTGACCCGCCTGTTCGCACTGGCGGCCTTGGGCGTGCTGCTGACCGGCTGCGCTGCGCGGCCCACCCTCACACTGCCGCCATTGGAAAGCTGGGAGCAGCGCCGCGAGGTGCTGGCTGCGGTCGACGCCTGGCGGGCGGGCGGACGCCTCAACGTGGTGGCCGGTGACCGGGCCGAGAGCGGCAGTCTCGACTGGCGCCAGGACGGGCGGACGGTCGCGCTGTCCATCCGCGGCCCGCTCGGCGCCGGCGGCATCCGGCTCGAGGGAGGTCCCGACGGGCTGATCCTGACCGCCGCCGACGGCACTACGGTGGCCCTGACCCGCCCCGAGCAGGAATTGCGCGACATCTACGGCTGGTCGGTCCCCGTCGGCAGCCTGTCCTGGTGGCTCCGGGGTCTGCCGGATCCCGACCGCCCGGCGCTCACCGAGGTGGCGCCGGAAGGGTGGCTCACGCGGCTCGAGCAGGCGGGCTGGGAGGTGGAGTACCCGGACTACCGGCCTGCCGCGGGCGTAATGCTGCCCTACCGCATCCGGGCCCGCAGCGCGGATATCCGCCTCACCATCGTGGTCAAGGACTGGAATTTCGGCCCCGCTGCGTTGCGCTGAGACCGCGCGTTGACACCCCCGGGGAGGCTCGGGACAATGCGCGCGTCGGCGCGGCCGGCGGCGATTTCCGCCCGCCGCTGCGCCGCACGGGCCCCGTCGGGGGCCGGCGGTCGGGTTTCTGGGGTGTAGCCAAGCGGTAAGGCAACGGGTTTTGATCCCGTGATTCGCAGGTTCGAATCCTGCCACCCCAGCCATCCTTCGCGGGGCGCAGAGGCACAGGTCCCGTCAACAACAGCAATAACAACAGCGGACGGGCAAGGGAGGATTCGGTGGATATTCGCAGCATGGCGCTGTTCTCCGGGAACGCGCACCCTCAACTGACGGCCGATATCGCGCGTCATCTCCGCATACCCCTGGCGAAGGCCCACGTGGGCAAGTTCTCCGACGGCGAGACCAGCGTCGAGATTCTCGAGAACATCCGCGGCCGGGATACCTTCATCGTCCAGCCCACCTGCCCGCCCTCCAACGACAATCTGATGGAACTGCTGGTGATGGTGGACGCCTGCCATCGGGCCTCGGCGTCGCGTATCACCGCCGTCATTCCCTACTACGGCTACGCGCGCCAGGACCGCCGCCCCCGGGCCTCACGGGTGCCCATCACGGCCAAGCTGGTGGCCAAGCTCATCGCCACCTCCGGCGTGGACCGGGTGCTGACCGTCGACCTGCACGCCGACCAGATCCAGGGTTTCTTCGACATCCCGGTGGACAACGTCTATGCCTCGCCCATCCTGCTCGGCGACGCCTGGAAGCAGAAATATCCCAACAAGGTGGTGGTATCGCCGGATGTTGGCGGCGTGGTCCGGGCCCGGGCGCTGGCGAAGCGGCTGGACGATACGGATCTCGCCATCATCGACAAACGCCGGCCGCGTGCGAACGTGGCCGAGGTGATGAACATCATCGGCAACGTCGACGGCAAGACCTGTGTGCTGATCGACGACCTGGTGGATACCGCCGGCACCCTGTGCCAGGCCGCCTCCGTGCTGAAGGAGAAGGGCGCCGTGCGGGTGGTCGCCTACATCACCCATCCGGTGCTCTCCGGCCCGGCCGTGGAGCGCATCTCCGGTTCCGAACTGGACGAGATGGTGGTTACCGACACCATCCCGCTGTCCGAGGAAGCCGCCGCCTGCACCCGTATCCGCCAGCTCTCCACGGCGGAGCTGCTGGCGGAGACCATCCGCCGCATCAGCGACGAGGAGTCGGTGAGCTCGCTCTACCTCGACTAGGGCGTGCAGGAGGGCCTTCAGGCCCGATCCCGTCGTCCTGGCTCCAGTCGGCCCGCAGGGCGGCCACAAGAGAGAGGGATCGGGGCTGAAGCCCCTGCTACACAAATCTTGCGGCTTCCGGTATCATTCGGCGCCCCTCGTGGAGGGGTACGCTGGCGGGCCTGGTCGCAAGGCTCTCCGGCGATTTTTCATCCGACCGGAGAAAGCTCATGAACGAAGAGTACGATCTGGTTGCGGAGTACCGGGAAGACCAGGGAAAAGGTGCGAGCCGCCGCCTGCGTCGCGAAGGTAAGCTACCCGCAATCGTATATGGCGGCGACCGGCCGCCGAGGTCCATCACCCTGGACCATGACAAGGTCCTGCAGCAGTCCGGGAGCGAGCGTTTCTACTCGAGCGTCCTGACCGTCAAGGTGGGTAACAGGGCCCAGGAAGTGATCCTCAAGGACATCCAGCGCCACCCGGCGAAGAACAAGATCCTGCATCTGGATCTGCAGCGCATCGTTGCCGGCGAAGCCATCCGCATGAACGTGCCGATCCACTACCTCAACGAGGAGACGGCGAAAGGCGTGAAGCAGGAAGGCGGCGTGCTGTTCCGCCAGTACAACGAGGTGGAGGTCAGCTGCCTGCCGAAGAACCTGCCCGAGTACATCGAGGTGGACGTGGCGGAGCTGGGCATGGACGAGCAGCTGCACCTGTCCGACATCGAGGTGCCCGAGGGCGTCGAGATCGTCGAACTCGCCCAGGAAGAGGCCGAGGACCAGGTCATCGTCTCCATCCACATGCCGCGTCAGGTGGTCGAGGAAGAGGAAGGCGAGGAAGCCGAAGAGCCGGAGGCGGGCGAAGTACCCCGCGTCGGCGAAGAGGAAGAGGGCGAGGACGAGTCTTCGAAGGAAAGCTGATCCGCCGGTTTCCTGCCCGCGAAAAAGGCCGCCGTGTGCGGCCTTTTTCTTGTGCGCTTTCTCGTGCGCATTTCTTGTGCAGGGCCTGAATCGCGCTAACATGCCGGAGCCATGGAGTATCCACCCGTCAAGGCGATAGCCGGCCTGGGCAATCCGGGCGAGCGCTACTCGCAGACCCGCCACAATGCGGGTTTCCGGTTCGTCGATCAGCTGGCCCGGCGCCACGGCGGCAGCTTCAGCTATCAGAAGCGCTTCGACGCCGACGTGTGCCGGTTGCGCGCGGTCGGCCGGGAGGTCTGGCTGCTGAAGCCGCACTCGTACATGAACCGCAGCGGAGGGCCGGTGCGTGCGTTCATGGACTACTACCGCCTCGCGCCCGGCGAGATCCTCGTGGCCCACGACGAGCTGGACCATCCGCCCGGGACGGTGCGGCTGAAGGAGGGCGGCGGCCACGGCGGGCATAACGGCCTGAGGGACGTGACCCGGCACATCGGTCCGGAGTACCCCCGCCTGCGCATCGGCATCGGCCATCCGGGCCATCGCGACGAGGTCACCGACTACGTGCTGCGGCGCGCGCCGGCCGACGAGGAGCGACTGATCCGCGATGCCGTGGACCAGGCCGTCGACGTGATGCCCGTGTTGTTGGAGAAGGGCATGCAGCAGGCGATGAACCGGCTGCACACCAGGCCGGCGGACAAGCCCGGCGATACCGGCGGGGACGGCGATGAGCGACCCGAGTGACTACTGCCGGGACCCGCGCGTCCTGCGGCTGCACGGCGGCGTGCAGCACTATGCGTGGGGCAGCAGGGATTTCATCGCGGACCTGATCGGCGAGCCGAACCCGGACGGCGAGCCCTGCGCCGAACTCTGGCTGGGCGCCCACCCGGACCGGCCCGCCGAGGTGGACCTGGGCGCCGCCAGGGTGGGACTCGACCGTCTGGTGGCCGCCTGCCCGGAGCGCATCCTCGGCGAGCAGACGGCCCTGCGTTACGGGGAGCTGCCCTATCTCCTGAAGGTCCTGTCGGCGGCGGTGCCTTTGTCCATCCAGGCCCATCCCGACCGTGTCCAGGCGGAGGCCGGCTATGCCCGTGAGGACGCCTGCGGCATCCCGTTGACGGCGCCCAATCGCAACTACAAGGACACGAACCACAAGCCCGAGGCCCTGGTGGCGCTGACGGAATTCCATGCGCTGCGCGGCTTCCGGCCCCTCGAGGAAATTGCGGAGCTGCCCGGCGAGGTACCGGAGTTCGCACCGCTGCTGGCGGAGTTCGAGGCCACACCGGCCGGGCTGCAGGCGCTCTACCGCCGGCTGATGACGGCCGGGCAGGGCGTGGTGGACGCCGCGCTCGCGCCGCTGATCGAGCGCCTGTGCCGCGAGGCGCCGGCGGACCCTTCCGAGCGGGGCTACTGGACCCTGGAGGCGGACCGCCAGTTCTCCCGGGACGGCCATCACGACCGGGGCTTGTTCTCGGTATGGCTGTTGAATCTCATGCGGCTCGCGCCGGGGGAGGGCATCTATCTGCCGGCCGGTAATCTGCACGCCTACCTGCGCGGCAGCGGTATGGAACTCATGGCCAACTCCAACAACGTGCTGCGCGGCGGGCTGACACCGAAACACGTCGACGTGGACGAACTGCTGGACGTGGTGACCTTCCAGGGCAGCTCGCCGGCGGTGCTGCGGCCCGAGGCACACGGACCCGAATCGGTCTACCGGACGCCGGCCGAGGAGTTCGAGCTCCGCCGCATCGACCTGCCCGCAGGCGGGCAGTGGCACAGTGGCCGGGAGCATGGGCCGGACATCCTGATCGTGACCGCGGCGGACGCCGATCTCATGCTGGAGAGCGCCGGCAAACTGCTGGGACTGGCCAGAGGGGAGAGCCTGTACGCGCCGTCGGGAGTGCCCTACTCGCTGCGGGCGGAGTCGCCGGCGACGGTGTTCCGCGCGACGGTACCGGGTACCCTCAGTCCGGGGTGAAGGTGTTCACCACGTCGCCGGCGGCCACCGTGCCGCCGCGCTCCAGAAACTCCTCCTCCACCATGCGCGTGAGCAGCGCGGGGTCGTTCGGCGTGTTGGCGATGAAACGGGCCCCGTTTTCCTCGAGACGGCCGATGACGATGCCGCGTGCGGCACCCTCCCGGCCGAACACCACCGTGTAGGTCTCGACGGTGCCCTGGCCGGCCGGGGCGTGCTCGCGGGCCGGGCTCTGCATGGCGTCGATCTCCTGTTGCACGGGGGCGGTGTCCGGGCGCCGCCATCCGCCCTCCACGGCACGTGTCGAGTAGATGCCGATGGCGTGCTTGGTCAGATAACCGCCGTTGCCGTTCACCAGCGCGTATTCGCCCGGGTTGTCCCGGCAGCGCCGCCAGGCCTCGGCGATGGCGTGCATGGTGTAGTTGTTGCCCGGCCCGCCGAAGTAGGGCAGGCCGCCGGTCAGGGTGAGGCCGCGCTCGTCGTCCTCGGCGATCCCCAGCGCCTCGGCGGTGGCCTCCACCGCGGAGGGGAAGCAGCTGTAGAGGTCGAAGTAGCGCACCTCGTCGATACCGATGCCGGCCATCGCCAGGGCCTCGGTGCCGGCCAGCCGGATGGCGGGGAAGCTGTGGTAGTTGACCCGGTCGCCGACGAGGAGTTTTTCGCGCAGATCGGCGCAGCCGTGCAGGTAGACCCGGTTGTCTTCGGGGATGCCGAGCTCGTCGGCCTTGCCCGCGGAAGTGAGCACCAGGGCGGCACCCTGGTCGACACCGTCCCGGGCATTCATGAGCAGAGTGTAGGGAAAGCCGATGAAGGGGTTCTCGGCCGAAGGCGTGGCGATCTCCTCGGCGCTACGCCGGCGGGGGAAGTAGGCGTACGGGTTCTCGGCGGCCACCGCGGTGAAAGGGCTCAGCAGTCGGCCCATGGCGGCAAGATGCTCGCGAACACCGTGGCCCCGCCGGCCGCGGATGGCCTGCTCGAAGAGGGGGTAGGTCTGCACCGGGAAGCCGATGCCATGGGCGAGTTCCCGGGGATCGACGAACATGACGCCGAAGCCCCTGTCGTCCAGCTCGCCCTGCGCCTCGTCCTGCCAGTCCAGGGTAAGGCCGGCCCGGCGCGCCGCCTTATCGGTCGCGATCGCCTCGCCGCCGGCCAGCAGCACTGCCTCGGCTTCGCCGCCGGCGATCATTTCCGCGTACTCGTTGACATAGCGCTGGGGTACCTCGCCGCCGGCCTCGGAGTAGACGGCGCGGGCGGGGTCGGCGCCGATGTCCCGGGCGAGGCTGCGGGGCGGGTTCGTCGCCCGGCCGTGGTCGTCGCTGCGCCGCGGCGTGGAGTCCGAAAAGGTACGGGTGACGGCGATGGTGTCCAGGGCGGCGGCGAGGTCGCCCTTCGCGCCGGCGGCGGCCATCGCGGCGCGGGCCGCCTCGGCGGCGATGCCGATGGGAGGGAGGGCCTCTTCGGGAGCCACGTCTCTCTGGGTGTATTGGCCGGCGCCGACGACGACCGGGGTTCTGTCCTTGGGCACTTTCTGCTCTCGCTCGTTCGGAAAACGGGGCGCAATGTTAGCGTATCGTTCGCCGGCTGCCACCGCCCGGGCGGCTGAAATGCCGACGCGCGGGCGGTATGATCAGGGTAACCGAGGGGTATGAGGAGAAAATCCATGAGCGCCGTCGCAGACCAGATTCGTGCCAAGACGTCCGAGCCCACTCGTGAGGACATGCTCGCCATGCTCGAGAAGCAGCGCAGCGCCTTCCTCGACGAGGGTTTCGTCAGCCTCGAGACCCGTATCGACCGCCTGAACCGGGCCATCGATCTCGTCATCGACAACAAGGACGAGCTGGTGGCCGCGATGGACGCGGATTTCGGCGGCCGTCCCCGGCCGCTGTCCATGATGACCGACATCATGTCCTCGGTGAGCGCGCTGAAACACGCGCGCAAGAACGTGAAGAAGTGGATGAAGCCCGAGAAGCGCAAGCTGGACTTCCCGTTGCCGTTGCTGGGAGCGAAGGCGCGGGTGCATTTCCAGCCCAAGGGCGTGGTGGGATGCATCAGCCCGTGGAACTTCCCGGTTAACCTCACCTTCATGCCGCTGGCCGGCATGTTCGCGGCCGGCAACCGGGTCATGGTGAAGCCTTCGGAGTTCACGGAGCGTACGTCGGCGCTGATGGCCGAGCTGGCCGGCAAGTACTTCGACGAGACCGAACTCGCCTTCTTCCTCGGCGGCCCGGAGGTGGGCAAGGCGTTCTCGACGCTGCCCTTCGACCACCTGAAGTTCACCGGCGCCACCGAGGTGGGACGCCACGTCATGGCTGCCGCGGCGAAGAACCTCACGCCGGTGACGCTGGAGCTCGGCGGCAAGTCGCCGGTGATCATCTCGAAGACGGCGGATATCCACCAGGCGGCGGAGAACGTGATGCTCGGCAAGCTCATGAACGCCGGTCAGATCTGCCTTGCGCCGGATTACATCCTGGTGCAGGAGTCGCGCCACGACGAGCTGCTGAAGGCAATGCAGGAAGTGGCCGTCGAGATGTACCCGAAGATCCTGGCGAACGACGAGTACACGTCGGTGATCAACGAGCGCCACCACACCCGGCTGCAGGGCTACGTCTCGGATGCGAAGGAGAAGGGCGCGAAGGTCATGGAGCTGAATCCGGCGGGCGAGGACTTCGAGCACCAGCAGAGCAGTCACAAGATCCCGCCGATGTTCATCGAGGAGGTCAGCGACGACATGGCCGTGATGAAGAACGAGATCTTCGGCCCGCTGCTGCCGCTCATGACCTACCGGGAGATCGGCGAGGCCATCGACTATGTGAATGAGCATCCGCGGCCGCTCGCGCTCTATTACTTTGGCAGCGATGGCGACGAGGAGCGCGAGGTGCTCCAGCGTACGACCTCCGGCGGCGTGACGCTGAACGACGTCATCTGGCACGTGGGTCATGAGGACCTGCCCTTCGGCGGCGTGGGCCCGAGCGGTATGGGTGCCTACCACGGCATCGACGGCTTCCGCGAATTCAGCCATCGCAAGGCGGTCTACCGCCAGGCGAAGGTGAGCGTCGCGAAGCTCATCGGCATCCGCCCGCCCTACGGCGACACGCTGCAGAAGACCCTGAAACGGGAAATCAAGAAGTAAAGTAGGTGCCGGACCGAACTTTCCGAACTTTTCCAACTTATTCGGGACCGTCCGGATTCTCGGTCAGGTCACCGACCGTTCGGCGGAGCGCCAATAAGTTGGAAAAGTTCGGAAAGTTCGGTCCGGCACCTGAGGGGAGATTTTGACTAAGGACACCCTGCGTATCGGCGGGGCCATCGGCTTCTGGGGCGAGACTTCGGTGGCCACGCCGCAACTGCTCGCCGCCGGCGTCGACTACCTGGTCTACGACTATCTCGCCGAGATCACCATGTCGATCATGGCTCGCGCGCGGGCCACCGACCGAGAACGCGGCTACGCCACCGATTTCGTCTCCGCCGTCATCCGCCCGAACCTCGCCGGGATCGCCCGTCAGGGGGTCAAGGTGGTCTCCAACGCCGGTGGCGTGAACCCGGACGCCTGCGCCCGCGCCATCCGCGCACTGGTCGACGAGGCCGGCCTCGATCTGACGGTGGCGGTCGTGCGCGGCGATGACCTCACGGAGCGCATCGCCCACCTCGCCGGTGCCGACGTCCGCGAGATGTTCTCCGGCGCGCCCCTGCCGTCGGCCGAGCGCATTGCCAGCGTGAACGCCTATCTCGGCGCGCTGCCCATCGCCGCCGCGCTGGACGCCGGCGCCGACATCGTCGTCACCGGCCGGTTGGTCGACAGCGCCGTCACGCTGGGCGCCTGCCTGCACGAATTCGGCTGGGCGGCCGACGACTACGACGCCATGGCGGGTGCGAGCCTCGCCGGCCACATCCTGGAATGCAGCACCCAGGCCACCGGCGGCAACTTCACCGACTGGGACACGATCGCCGGCGGCATCGCGGACATCGGCTATCCCGTCGCCGAGCTGTTCCCCGACGGCAGCTTCGTCTGCACCAAGCCGGAGGGCACCGGCGGCCTCGTGAGCGTGGGCACCGTCGCCGAGCAGATGCTCTACGAGATCGGCGACCCGCAGGCCTATGTGCTGCCCGACCTGGTCTGTGACTTCTCCGGCGTCGCCCTGGAGCAAATCGGCCCGGACCGGGTGCGCGTGAGCGGTGCCCGGGGCGCCCCGCCCACCGATACCTACAAGGTGAGCGCCACCTTCGCCGACGGCTTCCGCGGCGGCCAGCTGCTGTTCTTCTATGGCTACGACGCCGACCGCAAGGCGCGGGCCTACGGCGACGCCGCCCTGGCCCGCGCCCGCACCCGCCTCGAACGCCAGGGCCTGCCCGATTTTGCGGAGACCCTCATCGAGGTGTTCGGCGACGAGAGCCACTACGGGCCGGCACGGCGCATCGACGGCGCCCGTGAGGTGACGCTGAAGATCGCTGCGAAGCACGCCGACCAGCGCGGTATTGCGACACTGCTCCAGGAGACCATCGGCGCGGCGCTGAGCGCGCCGCCCGGGCTCACGCTCTTCTCCGGCGGCGGCCGGCCGAGGCCTTCGCCCGTCGTGCGGCTGTTCTCGTTTCTCTGGCCCAAGACCGACGTGCCGGTGACCGTCGAGATCGACGGCACCGCCAGCCCGGCGGCACCATCGCCGGGAATGCCCTTCGAGGCGTCCGCCATCGAACGGCCGGTCCCGCCGGCGGCTCCCGACCCGGCCGACGACACCGTCGAGGTGCCGCTGGTTAAACTCGCCTGGGGCCGCAGCGGCGACAAGGGCGACAAGGCGAACATCGGCATCATTGCGCGGCGCTCCGAGTACCTGCCGTACCTCTGGGCCGCGCTCACCGAGCAGGCGGTGGCGGCCCGCTTCGCCCATTTCCTCGAAGGACCGGTGGAGCGGTTCCTGCTGCCCGGCTCCAGCGCCATCAACTTCCTTTTGCACGACGTGCTCGGCGGCGGCGGCGTGGCGAGCCTCAGGAACGACCCCCAGGGCAAGGGCTACGCCCAGGTGCTGCTCGACCACCCGATCCCCGTGCCGGCCGCGCTGGCGGAGAGCCTCTGACATGCCCGTCTATCACTCCCGCATCGATACCGCTTCCGAGCCCTACGCCGACAATCGCGCGGGCATGCTGGCTCTGATCGAGCAGCTGCAGGCGCTGAACGCCCGGGGTGCGGCCATCTCCGAGCAGCGCCGACCCCGCTTCGAGGAGCGCGGTCAGCTCACCCCCCGGGAGCGTCTCTCCGCCATGCTCGACCCGGGCATGCCGTTCCTTGCCATCGGCAACATCGCGGGCTACCTCTTCGACACCAGAGAAGAGGAGAAGTCCCTGCCCGGCGGTAACGTGATCGTGGGCATCGGCTTCATCTCCGGGGTACGCTGCATGGTGTCGGTGAGCGACTCGGGCATCCAGGCCGGCTCCCTCACCGAACCCACTGCCTATCGCATCCTGCGCGGCCAGGAGATTGCGTTGGCCCAGAAGCTGCCCTTCGTGCACAGCGTGGAGAGCGCCGGCGCGAATCTCATGCAGTACAAGGTCGGCGGCTTCCTGGGCGGCGGCACCTTCTTCGCCAACCTGGCGCGCCTGAGCGCCGCCGGTATCCCGGTCGTCAACATCCTGAACGGCTCGTCCACCGCCGGCGGTGCCTACATGCCGGGCCTGAGCGACTACGTCATCGCCGTACGCAGCCGGGCGAAGGCCTTCCTCGCCGGCCCGCCGCTGCTGAAGGCCGCCACCGGCGAGATCGCCACCGACGAGGAACTGGGCGGCGCCGAGATGCACTCGGCCGTATCCGGGCTGGTGGAGTACGTGGCAGAGGACGATGCCCACGCCGCACTCATCGCCCGGGAGGTCGTGGCGCGGCTCGCCTGGAACGACCGGTGCCCGCCGTTGCCGGGGTACGACGGCGCCGATCCATTGTACGACCCGGACGAGATCGCGGGCATCGTGCCGCTGGATTACCGCCGGCCCTACGAGGTGCGCGAGGTCATCGCCCGCATCGTCGACGGCTCGGAGTTTCTCGACTTCAAGCCCCGCTACGGCGCGGGCACGGTCTGCGTGCAGGCGCAGATCCACGGCCACGCCTGCGGCATCCTCGCCAACAACGCGCCCATCGACCCGGACGGCGCCACCAAGGCCACCCAGTTCCTGCAGCTCTGCGACCAGTCGGATCTGCCGGCGGTCTTCCTGCAGAACACCACCGGCTACATGGTGGGCAAGCATTACGAGCAGGGTGGCATGATCAAGCACGGCTCGAAGATGATCCAGGCCGTCACCAACCTCTCGGTGCCCCGCCTGACGCTGATGATCGGCGCGAGCTACGGGGCCGGCAATTACGGCATGTGCGGCCGCGGCATCGACCCGGACTTCCTGATGACCTGGCCGAACGCGAGCACGGGCGTCATGGGCGGCGAGCAGGCGGCCACCACCATGTCCATCGTCACGAAAGCGGCGACGAAGGCGAGGGGTCGGGAACCGGACCCGGCGGAGATCGAAGCCCAGGAGCGCCGTCTCGCCGAGCACTTCGACTCCCAGTCGAGCGCCTTCTACACCTCCGGCCATATGCTCGACGACGGCATGATCGATCCCCGGGACAGCCGGCGCACGCTGGGCTTCATGCTGGAGACGGTCCGGGAGGCCCGGCGACGCAGCGTGAAACCCAACAGCTTCGGCATCGCGAGGATGTAGCCATTATGGAACTACCGGACACGAAGACGCTGGACCTGGATCTCGCCGGCGGCTGGCTTACCGTGTGGCTGAACCGGCCGGAGGCGCGGAACGCGCTGTCAGCGGAGATGATCGAGGAGCTGATCGCGGTACTGGAGGCGGTGCGCGCCGACGGCACCGGCGGCGCCGTGCGCGGCATCACCTTCCGGGGCCGTGCCGGCATGTTCTGCGCCGGCGGCGACGTGAAGGGCTTCCGGGCCGTGTTCCAGGGCGGCGGCCAGAGCGCCGACGACGTGGCCGCGGCCAGCCGCCGGGGCGGCGAACTCTTCGCCCTGGTGGACTCCATGCCCCAGGTGGTCGTCATGCTGGTCGAAGGTGCGGCCGTCGCCGGCGGGCTGGGCATGGTGTGCGGCGGTGACGTGGTCGTTGTCACCCGGGACGCCCGCTTCGCGCTGACCGAGGTCCGCCTCGGCATACCGCCGGCGCAGATCGCGCCCTACGTGGTGCGCCGTATCGGCCTGGCGGCTGCACGGCGCATCATGCTGACCGCAGCCGAGTTCGACGGCGTCGGCGCCCTGGAGCTCGGCATCGCGGACTTCCTGGCCAACGACGGCGACGAACTCGAGACCCTGGAGGCGGTGATCCGCGCCGATGTGCTGCGCTGCGCGCCCGCTGCCGTGGCGGTCACGAAGGAGCTGGCGCAGGCAGCCCTGCGCCTGGACCGCGAGGCCATGACCGGGCTCGCCGCTCGCCGTTTCGCCGAGTGCATGCTTGGCGACGAGGGCCGCGAGGGTGTCGCCGCCTTCGTCGACAAGCGCAAGCCGGGCTGGTCGCCGTGACGCTGGAGCGCATCCTGGTCGCCAACCGGGGCGAGATCGCCTGCCGCATCATCCGCGGCGTACAAGCGATGGGCCGCCGGGCGCTGGCGGTGTACTCCGAGGCGGATGCCGAGGCTCCCCATGTGCGGCTGGCCGACGCGGCCGAGTGCCTCGGACCGGCACCCGCCGCGGACTCCTACCTGAACATCCGGGCCATCCTGCGCGCCGCGAAGACCGCCGGCGCGGATGCCGTGCACCCCGGCTACGGCTTCCTGGCCGAGAACGCGGACTTCGCGCGGGCGTGCACCGACGCGGGGCTGACGTTCATCGGCCCGCCCGCCGAGGCCATCGAACTGATGGGCAACAAGGCGGCGGCCAAGCGGCACATGATCGCCGCCGGCGTGCCCTGCGTGCCCGGCTACGAGGGCGAGGATCAGGGCGACGACGCCTTCGCCGCCGCCGCCCGCGACATCGGCTATCCGGTGATGGTGAAGGCGGCCGCCGGCGGCGGCGGCCGCGGCATGCGCCGGGTCGATGACGAGGCAGGGCTGGCATCCGCCCTCGCGCTTGCCCGGGGCGAGGCCGAAAGCGCCTTCGGCTCCGGCGAGCTGATTCTCGAAAAGGCGGTGCTGCGGCCGCGGCACGTGGAGATGCAGGTGTTCGCCGACGACCACGATGCCGTGATCCACCTGGGCGAGCGGGACTGCTCGGTGCAGCGCCGCCACCAGAAGGTGGTGGAGGAGGCGCCCTGCCCGGTGATGACGGCGACACTGCGCGAGGCCATGGGTGGCGCGGCGGCGGATGCCGCCCGCAGCATCGGCTATCGGGGGGCGGGTACGGTCGAGTTTCTGCTGGACGAGGATGGTGCGTTCTACTTCCTGGAGATGAACACCCGGCTGCAGGTGGAACACCCCGTGACCGAGATGGTGACGGGGGTGGACCTGGTCGCGCTGCAGGTGCGAGTCGCCGAGGGGCGCGCGCTGGGCATCGAGCAGCATGAGGTGGCGCTGCGCGGACACGCGATCGAGGTGCGGCTGTACGCCGAGGATCCGGCCCGTGATTTCCTGCCCGCCACCGGTCGTATCGATCTGTGGCTGCCCCCGTCCGGCGAAGGCATCCGGGTGGACGCCGGCGTGGAGACGGGCACGGAGGTCTCGCCCTGGTACGACCCGATGGTGGCCAAGGTCATCAGCCACGGCGAGACCCGGGAGAGCGCACGGCTGAAGCTCGTCCGTGCGCTGGAAGCCACGGCGCTTTTCGGCGTCGCCAGCAATCGGGATTTCCTCATCGGGGTGCTCCGGAGCCCGGACTTCGCCGGCGGCCGAGCCACGACAGCCTTTCTGGAGGAGCAGGACGATGCGCCGACCGTGGCCGTGCCGCAGACCGTCGATGCCGCCGTGGCGGCGCTGCTGGACTACACCCTGGCCGGCGCGGTGGCACTGGCGGCAAGCGTCGGCGTGTCGCCCCGGCTGCTCGGCTGGTCCAGTGCGGGCCGGCTGGTGTCCCGCTACCGTTATGTGCTGGACGGCGAGGCCGTCGACTTTGCCGTGAGCCCCGCCCCCGACGGAACCGTGGCGGTGACCGCCGGCGCAAGCGCATGGCGCCTGCGCCTGCTCTCGCGCGACGAGCACCGGGCGCGCATCGCGATCGACGAGCGCATCGTCGACGTCCTGTTCCACCTGTGGCGGCCCGGTGCGATCCACGTATCGGTGCACGGGCGCGCCGCCACGTTCGAGAATCTCAGAGAGAGTGCCGCGGCGGCGGAGGAAGCCGGTGGCGGCCGGGTCACGGCGGCCATGCATGGTCTGATCACGGAGATTGCCGTCGCGCCGGGCGCTGCGGTCAACCGCGGCACCCGGCTGGTGGTGCTGGAGGCAATGAAGATGCAGCACGAGGTGCGCGCGGAGGTCGGCGGCGTGGTCACCGCCGTGCACTGCGAGACCGGCCGCCAGGTGGCGGCCGACGAACTGATCCTGGAGATCGAGCCGGCGGACGATACGGCGGCCTGAGCGGTCGGCCCGAGCTGCCGACGATCCCTACTCACTGGAGGAATTCATGAAATCAGCCCTGTGCGAGCGACTCGGTATCGAGTTCCCGCTGTTCGCTTTCAGCCACTGCCGCGACGTGGTGGCGGCCGTCTCCCGTGCCGGCGGCATGGGCGTGTTCGGCGCCGTCACGCTGCCGCCGGACCGGCTGGAGGAGGAGCTGTCCTGGATCGACGACCACGTGGACAGCAAGCCTTACGGCGTGGACCTCATCGTGCCGAACCAGATCGAGGGCAAGGGCCAGGCCTTCGACGAAGAGCAGCTGCTGGCCGCCGTGCCCGACGCCCACAAGCAGTTCACCGCCGGGCTGCTCGCCAGCCGGGACATTCCCGTCGACGATCTCGACGACGAACGTCGCGAGCACGTGCGCTTCGCGAAGAACCTGCAGGAGGGCGGTGCCGGCGAGCTGCTGGAGGTGGCCTTCTCCCACCCGATCAAGCTGATCGCCAACGCCCTGGGTGTACCGCCCCAGGTGATGCTCGACATGGGCAAGCAGCACGGCGTGGCGGTCGCCGCCCTGGTGGGCGCGAAGGAACACGCCATCCGCCAGGTGAACGCCGGTGTCGACATCCTGGTGGTGTCCGGTGGCGAAGCCGGCGGCCACTGCGGCGACGTCTCCACGCTCGTGCTGGTACCGGAGGTCTGCGATGCCGTGCGGCCCGTGAGCGACGTGCCCATCCTCGCCGCCGGCGGTATCGTGACCGGCCGGCAGATGGCGGCCTGCATGGCCATGGGCGCCGACGGCGCCTGGACCGGCTCCGTCTGGCTCACCACGGCGGAGGCCGAGACCAACCCGGTGGTGAAAGAGAAGATGCTGAAGGCGAGTTCCCGGGACACGGTGCGCTCGCGCAGCCGCACCGGCAAGCCCTCCCGCCAGCTGCGCTCGCCCTGGACGGATGCCTGGGAGTCCGGCGAAAGCCCGCCGCCGCTGCCCATGCCCCTGCAGTCGCTGGTGAGCGAGCCGGCCCTCAGGAAGCTCGACAAGCTCGCCCAGGGCGGCCATGCCGGTGCCGGGGAACTGGCCACCTACTGGGTGGGCCAGGGCGTCGGCCTCATGAACCAGGAGAACTCCGTGCGTGCGGTGGTGCAGGAGTTCCAGGAAGACTTCCTGGCAGCCTACGAGCGCCTCGGCGAGTTTCTGGGTGACTGAATTGCCGGCCGATCGCGTGCCCGGCCGATGGAGGAGGCGGCGATGTTCCAGCAGGTAATCGACTTCCGCGACGAGAGCGAGGCACTCTACGAGCTGCTCTCCGCGCTGGCCGACGAACAGTTCGACCGGCCCACCCAGTTCAAGGACTGGAGTATCAACGACGTCATCGGTCACCTGCACATCTGGAATCGGGCGGCAGCGCTCTCGCTTGCCGACCCGGCCGAATTCCGGCAGTTCTTCGCCGAGGTCATGGCCGCGGTGCAGAACGGCGGCATGCGTGCCTTCGAGCGCGAGTGGCGCGGCGAACTCGCCGGACGCGACCTGCTGGAGGCCTGGCGGGCGTTCTACCTGCCCATGTGCGAGCGCTTCGGCGGGGCCGACCCGAAGGCGCGGGTGCAGTGGGCGGGGCCGGACATGAGCGTGCGTTCGGCCATCACGGCCCGCCACATGGAAACCTGGGCCCACGGCCAGGAGGTGTACGACGAACTGGGTGTGGTACGCCGGGATACGGATCGCGTAAAGAACATCGTCGTCCTCGGCATCAACACCTTCGGCTGGACCTTCCGCAACCGGGGGCTGGAGGTGCCGGAGCAACGGCCCTTCGTGCGCCTCGACGCACCCTCCGGCGCCGTCTGGGAATTCAACGAACCGAGCGACGTGAACTGCGTGGCCGGCGATGCCACGGAGTTCTGCCAGGTGGTGACCCAGACCCGCAATGTCGCCGACACGAGCCTCGACGTGAAAGGCGATACCGCCGTCCGCTGGATGGCCATGGCGCAGTGCTTCGCCGGACCGCCGGAAGACCCGCCGGAACCGGGCACCCGCCATACGGTGAAATAGACCGGGCTTTCTATTGGCGTTGGCTCGTCATCGGGTGGGCAAGGGTGGCGGGGACGCTCATGTGGGAGGCGCTTTAGCGCCGATCTTGGACTGTGATCGCCGTACGCCAATCGCGCCTGAAGGCCCTCCTGCCGCGGTGTGTTTCGGTTTACCCGACTTGCTGCAGCGCAAGAAGGCTGTAGCATCAGGCAGGCCTGTTTGTGCACGGTCCGGGGGTCGAAACCATGGCGGATGACGACGGTGGCGAAGAAAAACGCACCTCTCTGGCGGCATCACTGGATGACTTCGTGCGGGAATATCAGCCGTTCGGCAACCAGGACGCCGAAAAGATGGACCGGGAGGTACGCTCGCTGATCGCCCGTGCCACCCGCGGCATGTCCCCGGTGGAACTCTCGCTGGCGTATCTCGACTGGCTGACGCATCTTGCCCTGTCGCCCGGGAAGGTCGGGCTGCTCAGCCAGAGCTTCCTCCGCAAGACGCTCCAGCTGGGCCTCTACAACGTCAAGGCGATGTTCGGCCGCGGCGGGGAGCCGCCGGCACGCATCACCGACCGGCGCATGCAGGGCGACGCCTGGCAGCGCTGGCCCTTCAACGTGATGGCCCAGGGCTACCAGCTGACCCAGGACTGGTGGAGCGAGGCCACCACCGGCGTGGACGGCGTCGACCGCTCACGGGAACAGCTGGTCGCCTTCATGGCGAAACAGATACTGGCGCTCGTCTCGCCGACCAACCTGCCGCTCACCAACCCGGAGGTACTCCAGACCACCGTCGCGGAGCGAGGCCGAAACCTGTTGCGCGGCGCGCGCAACCTGGTGGACGACCAGCTGCGCCAGGCCCGCGGCCAGCCGCCGCCCGGGGTGGAGACCTACCGCCCCGGCGAGAGCGTGGCCGTCACGCCCGGCAAGGTGATCTACGAGAACCGGCTGATCGAGGTGATCCAGTACACGCCGCAGACGCCGGACGTGGGCGCCGAACCCGTGCTGATCACCCCCGCCTGGATCATGAAGTACTACATCCTGGATCTCTCCCCGAAGAACTCCCTGGTCCGTTACCTGGTGGAGCAGGGCAAAACGGTGTTCATGATCTCCTGGAAGAACCCGACCGAAGAGGACCGGGACCTGGGGATGGACGATTACCTCAACCTGGGCGTCATGAAGGCGCTGGATGCGGTGAGCGGGGTGGTGACGCGGCGCAAGATTCACCTGGTCGGCTACTGCATCGGCGGCACCCTGGCCTACGTCGCCGCCGCCAGGATGGCCCGGGACGGCGACGCACGGCTGAAGTCGCTGACCATCTTCGCCGCCCAGGCGGATTTCACCGAGGCGGGCGAGATTCGCCTGTTCCTGTCGGACAGCATCGTCTCGTTCCTCGACAGCTACATGTGGAAGCAGGGCTATCTCGGCACGGAGAACATGGGCGGCGCCTTCGCCGCGCTGCGCGTGAGCGACCTCGTCTACGCACCTGCCGTCGACCGCTATGTGCTCGGCAAGGAGCCCCGGCTCAACGACCTCATGGCCTGGAACGCCGACGGCACCCGTATGCCGCCGCGCATGCACGGCGAATACCTGCGCCGCCTGTACCTGGACAACGAACTGGCGGAGGGCCGCTTCGAGGTGGAAGGCGAGAAGGTCCACCTGGATGCCATCGAGGTGCCGCTGTTCGTGGTGGGCACCGAGACCGACCACGTGGCGCCCTGGCAATCCGTGTACAAGATCAACCGACTGACCAACTCGGAGGTCACGTTCCTGCTCACCAGTGGCGGCCACAATGCGGGTATCATCAGCGGCCCGAGCCATCCGCGCCGCCGCCACCGGCTGCGTACCCGCGTGCCGGGCGAGAGCTACATGGCGCCGGAACGCTGGCTGGAGGAAACGCCGGCGGAGGACGGCTCCTGGTGGCCGGTGTGGGATGCGTGGCTGGACGCGCAGACCACCAGCCGGGTGAAGCCGCCCGCCATGGGCGCGCCGCGCAAGGGTTATCGCGTGCTGCGCGACGCGCCGGGCGAATACGTCTTCGGCTGAGTGCCGGGTGACGATCTTTCGACAACGACAACGACAACGACAACGAACCGAGGAGCAATCAAGCCCATGGACCTCAAAGACAAGACCATTGCGATCACCGGCGGCGGGCGCGGACTCGGCGCCGCGATGGCGCTCCGCCTCGCTTCCCGCGGCGCAAAGCTGGCGCTGGTGGACCTGGACGAGGACGCGCTGAAATCGACCGCCTCGGAATGCGAGAAGGCGGGCGCCTCCCAGGCGGCCGTCTACAAGGCGAACGTCGCCGAGGAAGAGTCCGTGGTCACCCTGTTCGAAGACATCGGGAGCGATTTCGGCGCCCTGCACGGGCTGGTGAACAATGCAGGCATCACCCGCGACGCGCTGACGCTGAAGTACAAGGACGGCGAGCTGGTCTCCAGAATGTCACTGGACCAGTGGCAGCTCGTCGTCGACGTGAACCTCACCGGCGTGTTCCTGTGCGGCCGGGAGGCGGCGGCCAGGATGATCGCCACGGGCTCGAAGGGGTGCATCATCAACATCTCGTCTATCTCCCGCGCGGGCAACATGGGCCAGGTGAACTACTCGGCCACCAAGGCCGGCGTCGCGGCCATGGCCGTGGTCTGGGCCAAGGAGTTTGCCCGCTACGGTATCCGTGCCGCCTCCATCGCGCCGGGTTTCATCGGCACGGAGATGGTAATGTCCATGAAGCCGGAGGCCCGCGAGAAGCTGACGAAGGGCATACCGTCCGGTCGTGTGGGAGACCCGGACGAGATCGCCCATGCGGTGCAGTTCATCCTGGAGAACGACTACGTGAACGGCCGCTGCATCGAGGTGGACGGCGCGTTAAGGTTGTAGGAGGGGATTTATCCCCGATTCGATATCGGGCGGTAGGAGGGCCTTCAGGCCCGACCCCGATTGCCCTCTTCAAAACGGGGGTCGGGCCTGAAGGCCCTCCTACACGCATGAGAAACGCGAGGGGGACACCATGAACGACGCGCAATCACCCGCGACTGAACAGATGATCGGCGGCGAGGTGCTGGCCGCCATGCTCGCCGAGGAGGGCGTGGAGACGATCTTCGGCATCGTTGACGGCACCTATCTCGGCTTCTACGCGGCCTTCCAGAAGTACGGCATCCGCCTGGTCTCGCCGCGGCACGAATCCACGGCAGCCCACATGGCCGGCGCCTATGCCCGCGCCACCGGCAAACTCGGCGTCTGCATGGCCAGTAATGGTCCGGGCGTCGCCAACATCCTGCCCGGCGTGGCCGTGGAGCAGGGCGAGGGCAACCGGGTACTGCTGATCACGAGCTGCCGGCGCACCGGGCTCGCTTACCCGGAGCGGGGCGGCACGTTCCAGTACTTCGACCAGGTCGGCACGACCGCCCCGATGTGCAAGTGGGCGTGTGCGGTAGCCGCCCCGGACCGCCTGCCGGAGCTGGCCCGGGAGGCCTTCCGCGCCTCCTGGACGGGCCGCCCGGGCGTCGTCCACCTGGACGTGCCGGAGAACCTGATGAACGGCCCGGCCGAGTATCCCGCCGATTTCCTGCGCGACCCGGCGAGCTACCGTCCGGTGACGCCGGTGCCGGTGGACCTGGGGCAGGTACGCACCGCAGCGGCGATGCTGCGCGAGGCACGCCTGCCCATGCTGCACGGCGGCACGGGTATCGTGCATGCGGACGCGGCGGCGGAACTCCAGGCGGTGGCCGAGGCGCTGCAGGCGCCCGTCACCGTGAGCTGGGGTGCCCGCGGCGTGCTGGACGAAACCAGTCCGCTGGCCATCCCCAACAGCACGCTGGACGTGGCACGGGAGGCGCGCGGCCGCAGCGACCTGTTCCTGATCCTGGGCTCCCGGGTGGGCGAGACCGACTGGTGGGGACGCGGGCGTTTCTGGGGCGGTTCGAATCCGGAGGTGCCGAAGCGGACTATCCAGGTGGACATCGACCCGCGCATCATCGGCCGCAATCGGCCCGTGGACCTGGGCATCATGGGCGACGTGAAGGTGTTCCTGAAGGCCCTGGCCGAGGAACTCGAGCGCGAGCCGGTGCCGGAGCCGGCGATCACCGCCCGCGGCCAGGCCATCGCCGAGTTCGCCGAGACCCGCTCGAGGGTCCGTGCCGGGCTGGATGCCGTGCTCGCCTCGGACACCTCGCCCATGCATCCCGCCCACGTGCCGGCCAAGGCCCGGGAGGTGTTCGGCGACGACGGCATGCTGGTGATCGACGGCGGCAACACGGCGGTGTGGTGTGCGCACTATTATCGCAACGCGAAGCCGGACGGAGTCTATTCCACCTTCAAGTTCGGCATGCTCGGCGCCGGCGTCGGCCAGGCCCTCGGCGTGAAGACCGCCTGCCCCGACCGTCCCGTAGTCTGCATCATCGGTGACGGCGCCATGGCCATGCACCTGCAGGAAGTGGAGACCGCGGTGCGCGAGAAGTTGCCGCTGGTCTACGTGGTCCTCTGCGACAAGCAATGGGGCATGGTGAAGCTCACCCAGACCGTGGGCATCGGCCAGCTGCGCCAGGCCATGGGCATCGACGCGGACTCCACCATCAACACGGACTTCGAGGAGACCCGCTTCGACGAAGTGGCGAAGGCCATGGGCGCCATCGGCGAACGGGTGGCCGACCCGGCGGAGCTGGAGAGCGTGCTCCGGAGCACGATGCAGTCCGGCCGGCCGGCCGTGATCCACGTGGACGTGGACCCGATGGCGCACCTGATGGCGCCGGGGCTGACCGAGTTCAAGGAGATGCACGGGGAACCGGTAGGCTGAGCGGCTGAGCCGCCCGCGTGGATCCCGCCCTCGACGCCATCAGGCTGGACTTCGCGCCGGCCAGCCTGCTCGCGCTCAATATCATCCTGGCGCTGCTCATGTTCGGGGTGGCGCTGGATCTGCGCCTGTCGGACTTCCGGGCGGTCGCGAAGGCGCCGCGGGGCCCGCTGGTGGGCATCGCCACCCAGCTCCTGCTGCTGCCGCCGGCCACCTTCCTGCTGGTGCAGTTGATCGACCCCATCCCCAGCGTGGCACTGGGCATGATGCTCATCGCGGCCTGTCCGGGCGGCAACGTCTCCAATTACCTCGTCTGGTTCGCACGGGGCAATGCGGCCCTGTCGGTGGGCATGACCGCGGTGACCAGCACAGCGGCGATGTTCACGACGCCGTTCAACCTCGCCTTCTGGGCCTCGCTGGATCCGGACACCCGCCGGCTGCTCGCGGACATCGCGGTGGATCCGGTGGTCATGGTGATCACCATTCTCCTGATCCTGGCCCTGCCGCTGCTCGCGGGCATGTGGGCCGGCTCCCGCTTCCCGGCGTTCGCCGCACGCATGCGACGGCCGCTGCGGGTGGCGGGCGGCCTGTTTTTCCTCGGCTTCATCGTGTTCGCGTTCTGGCGGGACCGGGAGTACCTGAGTCTCGCTATACTGCCGGTGCTGGGCATCGTCGCCGCGCATAATGCGCTCGCGCTGGGGCTGGGTTATACCGCCGGCCGGCTGAGCGGGCTGTCGGACCGGGACCGACGGGCGGTGACCCTCGAGGTCGGCATCCAGAACAGCGGCCTGGGGCTCGCACTGATATTCACCTTCTTCGCCGGGCTGGGCGGAATGGCCATCGTCGCGGCCTGGTGGGGCAGCTGGCACGTCGTGGGCGGGCTGACACTCGCCGCTCTCTGGTCGCGGCGCCAGCCGCGGGGCGCGACCGCCCCGGCCGCGCTGGTGCAGGACTGACGGACACGGGAGGCAGGTATGCGGAGGAACATCTTCGTCACCGGTGCGGCGGGCTACATCGGCAGGCTGGCAGTCGCCGAACTCGCCGGCCACCAGCAGGTGGGCGCGGTGGTCGCCTACGACATCCGCGAGGCGGAGGTGCCGGAATCCGTCGTCACCGTGAGCGGCGACATTGCCAGCCAGGAGATTGGCCCGCTGCTGGAGCAGCACGGCATCGGCACGGTTATTCACCTGGCCAGCATCCTGAGGCCGCCGCCGGACGCACCGCCGGACCTCGCCCGCCGTGTGGACGTCATCGGCACACGTCGGCTGCTGGAGGCCTGTGTCGAGGCAGGCGTGCGGCGCTTCGTCGTCACCACCAGCGGCGCGGCATATGGCTACAGCGCCGACAACCCGCGCTGGATGACCGAGGAGGCGCCGGCCCGCGGCCACCCCGCCTTCGAGTACAGCCGTAACAAGAGCGAGGTGGAGCGGATACTGGCCGAGTTCCGCGTCACCCACCCGCAACTTGCCCAGGTGCTGCTGCGTCCCGGCACCGTGATCGGCAAGGCCACCCACAGTCCGGTCACCGAGATCTTCGAGGGGCCCGTGGTGCCCGGCATCCTCGGCACCGACGCGCCCTTCGTCTTCGTCTGGGACAAGGACCTGGTGGCCATCCTGGTGCAGGCGGCACTGGGCGATCAACGGGGCGTGTACAACGTCGCCGGCGACGGCGCCCTGACCGCGAAGGCGATCGCGAAGGCGCTGGGCAAACCCTACCTGCCCGTGCCCGCGGGTCTGCTGGCCGCTGGCCTCGGCGTCATGAAGCGGCTCGGCAAGACGGTGAACGGGCCCGAGACCGTGGACTTCCTGCGCTACCGGCCGGTGCTCTCCAACGAACGGCTGAAGAAGGAGTTCGGCTACGTCCCCGTCTCGTCGGCGGCGGCGTTCCGCATCTGGCTGGAGGGACGGGACGAACCGGCCGACCGGAGCCAGGCGGGCGATGCGGACTACCGCCCCGTGGTCGCCATCACCGGCGGCGCAGGCGGCATCGGCCGCGCGCTGGCGCGGCGCTGGACCCTGGAGGGAGCGCGCATCGCCCTGCTGGACTACGAACCGGAGCCGCTGGAGCAGGCTGCCGAGGCGCTGCGCGGCACCGGGGCCGACGTCATGACCGTCGAGTGCGACGTCACCGATTTCCCCGCCTGCCAGCGCGCCATCCGTGCTGTGGTGGGCCAGTACGGACGGCTCGACGTGCTCGTGAACAACGCCGGCACGGTGCACCGCAGTCTGTTCGAGGAGACGGAACTCCCGGTCTACCGCAAGGTGATGGAGGTCAACTTCTTCGGCGGCGTGAACACCACGAAGGCCGCGCTGGAACACCTGCAGGCGACGCAGGGGCTCATCGTCGTGACCAGCAGCATTGCCGGCGTGGCGCCGTTGTACGGGCGCACGGGCTATGCCGCCAGCAAGCACGCCCTGCACGGCTTCTTCGAGTCGTTGCGCTGTGAACTCGCCGCGGACGGCGTGCGCGTGATGATGGTCTGCCCCAACTTCGTGCGCAGCCCCTTCGAGCAGCGGGCCATGGGCGGCGACGGCAAACCCGTCGGTACGAAGCGTTCGATGATCGGTCGGCTCGCCGAACCCGACGAGGTCGCCGACGCCATCGTCCGCGGCGCGAACCAGGGCAGGGATCTGGTCGTCCTGAGCTTTCTGGGTCGCCTGGCCTATTACATGGCGAGGCTCACGCCGCGGCTGTACGCCCGCGGTATGACCCGCCGCCTGCGGGAAAAATCATGATCACCCGCCTGCTCACCGGTTGCGCAATGCTCGCACTTGCCGCGACGGCGGCAGAGGCAGCCGACGACCCGCCCCGCCTCACCGCCCAGGGCTTCGCCATCACCAGCGTGCAGCGCGGCGAAGCCGGCGAGTTCCCGCCGGTGCGCCTGCGGGCGGAGGCGCCGTCGCGCATCGCGTCCCTGGTGGTCCGTCAGGGGAATTTCGAGGCCGATCTGGCCACCACCGTCGAGCGCTCCCTGTTCCCCCTGTTCGGGCTCGAGTCCCGCCCGCTGCAGGCCTTCGACGTCACGCTGGACTTCGGCCCCTACATCAACCGTCAACTGACTGCCGACGGCCAGTATCTGTTCCTGGTGACGCTCACGGACCGCGAGGGGCGGCGCACGACCGCTACCCTCGAGGTCGCCGTGGGGGCTCCACGGACCTTGCCGGAACCGGCAGCCGGTGAGGCGTTCGGTCGCGAGCTCGTCACTTCGGATGCGGTGCTGCGGCGCAGCGGCAGCGGCCCGGTCCGGGCCGCCGGCATCTCCGGTCTGACCTGGGTCACCCTGGAGCCGATCGAAGTCACCATCCGCGTGCGGCCTGCGCGCCAGGGGCTCTCGCTGCGCGAGCTACCGGCCGGCATCTGGCCGGAGCTGACCGACACGGTGGCACTCGCCGGCGCCGTGGCGGAGACGGACCCGGTCGGGTTCGTCGAGCTGCCGACCGCGAGCCGTGCCGCAGCGGGACGCGTGCTGGTGCTGAGCGACGCGGCCGGCCACACTGCGCTGCGCATCACAGGCAGCGCCACCGCCGTGTCGGAGAAAGGCACAAAGGTGGAGCTGGTGGGCCGGGTCAGGCGCTAGCCGGCGCGCCGGAACTCCGGTCCCGTCTCGGCCGTACCGAGGTCCGCCAGCGTCTCCTGCAGGCTCTTCTGCCGCCGTGCCTGCGGATCGAGCAGTTTCCCGGTCTGCAGGTTCAGGCTGTCGACGAACAGGCTCTCGATCTCCTTCGGCATGCCCTTGATGGACAGACTGGCCCGTTCCCGGATGCCTTCGAAGATACGGATCTTGTCGTCGAGGAAGCCGGTGGCATCGAAGCCCAGTCCGGCGATGTAGTCACCGTAACGCTGCAGCTGGCTCTGGAGCAGGTGGATGTACTCGCCGAGCAGGAACTCGGTGGCTACCACGAACGGCTTCGGCGGCTTCGTGGCGAGCGTGTTCAGCGCGTTGATGATGTCAAACAGGCTGTCGGAGAAGCCGATCAGCAGTTCGCGGTATTCCCGGTCGATCCGCTCGGCCTCCCGCAGCTTCGCGTCGGAGTGCGACGTGGCGTTCCACCACACCGAGAGGATGAAACCGAGACTCACCGCGAAGAAACTGGCCACGGTGATCTTGATCGCGTACATAGGATCGCCCGCCACGACGGGCAGGTTCTCGAACAGATACAGTGACCCGCCGAACAGGAAGGCGAACACGAGCACGAGTGCGAACAGCGGGTTAGTGAATCGTCTCGATTTCAGCTGCGACTCCGCCTGGCGGATCCACTCGCCGTGGCGCAGCTCGCCGCCCTGGCGGCGACCCTCGGGGCGCAGGGTCACATCCGCCTGGGACTCGGCCATCTGCCCCTTTCTGATGCTCTTTCTGATGCAGTCTGTCACGGTGGTCTCCTCGTGACGTTCTGGCCTCCCTGCCATTGCTCTCCCAGTTCCACGCTAGGACGGATTTCGCGGGACGGCAATCGTGGGTATGTGAAGTCCGCCTGCTGCGGCGCCCGGGGGAGCGCCAGACCCTGCTGACCTCGGCTCATGCCGGTCCGGCGCCACCGGACCCGGCGCATCCGCGTGGCCCGATCGCAGAGCCTGGTTCAGTCGGCGACGAACAATTCCAGGAACCGGGCTGCGAGCGGCGATTTCTCCACCTCTGCCTCGTGCAGCGGATTACCCCAGTGGATGCCGTCCGTGTTGCCGAGCGCAATCAGAGCCCAGCCGTTGTCCGGAGCCTTCAGCA
>Ga0209943_1000497_pt1 | contig 27309 bp, 26 predicted proteins | sample SalPonR1_B_D2_MG_FD_185698 | JGI IMG/M metagenome (GOLD analysis project Ga0209943, IMG submission 185698) | Salt pond soil microbial communities from South San Francisco under conditions of wetland restoration - Salt Pond MetaG R1_B_D2_MG... ... | reverse complement strand
GCGATCCGCCCGAGCTCGGGCGCGAGAGGGCTCGATGTCCGCCAGATCATGCCGATCGTGCGCGAGGGCTGAGGATCGGGAAAGCGGGCGAGCGAAACGGAGGCGGATCGCGTCTCGACCGGGACGGCCATCTCGGGGATGAGCGTCACGCCGATGCCCGCTCCGACCATCTGGACGAGCGTCGAGAGAGAGCTGCCGTCCAGGAGTTCGCGGGGGCGGCTCGAGGTCATCTTGCAGAATGACAGCGCCTGGTCGCGGAAGCAGTGTCCTTCCTCGAGCAGGAGGAGGCGCATCTCGCGCAGCGTCTCCGCGTTCGGAACGGGCTTTCCGGCGTCGTCGCCGGGACGAACGAGGACAAAGGCTTCCGAGAAGAGCGCGACCTCGGTGAAGGCGGGCTCGGACACCGGCAGGGCGACGATCGCGGTGTCGAGGCGTCCTTCGGCGAGCTCGTCGATGAGCCGGGGCGTCACGGTTTCCCGAAGACGGATATCGAGACCCGCGTGGAGGTGCATCAGATCGCCGATGATCGCCGGCAGGAGATAGGGCGCGACGGTGGGGATGACCCCGATGCGCAGACGCCCCGCGAGCCGGTCCTGCGACGTCCGCGCGAGATCGGAGAGTTCGTCGACGGACCTCAGGATCTCCCTCGCGCGGGAGGCGAACTCTTCCCCGAGACCGGTCAGTCGGGCTCGCCGGGCGCCGCGCTCGAAGAGCGGGGCGCCCAGCGATTCCTCGAGTTCCCGGATCTGCATCGAAAGGGCTGGCTGGGAGATTGCACAGGTTTCGGCGGCACGTCCGAAATGCCCGTGGCGCGCGAGGGCGTCGAAGTAGCGGAGCTGCTTGATGGTCATGTTTGCCATAAGAGAATCTTATAGCTGCAATCAGGAGATTCAACTTAATCTAATCGACGGTCTTTGTTAGAATTGTTCCAGAAAATCCGGAGACCCCTCGATGCACGAATCGTCGCGCCACGCGGTTCACCGGAGCGGGCCACGCGGATGCGCGTGGCAGACGGTGCGCGTGACATTTTCGAAGGCCGGTCGGTCCCGTGCCGATACATTGACGCTCGGCGGGGAAACCGGTTCAACGCCCCAAGCAGAAAACGGAGAGTAACATGGATGGAAACGACGCGTCCGCCGGCAAGTGCCCGGTGATGCATACCTCGTTCGGCACCCGCTCGAATCGCGACTGGTGGCCGAACCAGCTCAACATCAGGATTCTTCACCAGAATCCGCCCATCGGGAACCCGATGAGCAAGGGCTTCGACTACCGTGACGACTTTCAGAGGCTGGATCTTCGCGAGATCAAGAAGGATCTCACCGCGCTGATGACCGACAGCCAGGACTGGTGGCCGGCGGACTACGGCCACTACGGCGGGCTCTTCATCCGGATGGCCTGGCATTCCGCCGGCACCTACAGGACGGGCGACGGTCGTGGCGGCGCCGGATCGGGGTCGCAGCGCTTCGCGCCGCTCAATTCATGGCCCGACAATGCCAACCTCGACAAGGCCCGGCGCCTGCTGTGGCCGATCAAGCAGAAGTACGGCAACAAGATCTCCTGGGCCGACCTGATGATCCTCGCCGGCAACGTCGCGATCGAATCGATGGGCGGCAAGACCTTCGGCTTCGCCGGCGGCCGCGCGGATGTGTTCGAGCCCGAGGAGGACGTCTACTGGGGCTCCGAGGTAGAGTGGCTGGCCACCTCCGACAAGGAGTACAGCCGCTATACGGGCGAGCGCCTGCTCGAGAACCCGCTCGCGGCGGTGCAGATGGGCCTCATCTACGTCAATCCCGAGGGCCCGGACGGCAAGCCAGACCCGCTCGGCTCGGCCAAGGACATCCGCGAGACCTTCGCGCGCATGGCCATGAACGACTACGAGACCGTCGCGCTCACCGCCGGCGGCCACACCTTCGGCAAGTGTCATGGCGCGGGCGACGCGGCGCTCGTGGGCGCAGAGCCCGAGGGATCCGACATCGCCGAGATGGGCCTCGGCTGGAAATCGACCCATGGCACCGGCCTGGGCGCACAGGCGATCACGAGCGGCATCGAAGGCGCGTGGACGCCGCACCCCACGACGTGGGACATGGGTTATTTCGACATGCTCTTCGGCTACGAGTGGGAGCTTGTGAAGTCGCCGGCCGGCGCCTGGCAGTGGCAGCCCAAGGACGTCGACGAGGACCACATGGCGCCCGCCGCCGACGATTCCTCGAAGAAGGTCATCACCATCATGACCACCGCCGACATGGCGATGCGGATGGACCCCGACTACGAGAAGATCTCGCGCCACTTCCACCAGAACCCCGACGAGTTCGCCGACGCCTTCGCGCGGGCCTGGTTCAAGCTCACGCACCGCGACATGGGGCCGAAAACGCGCTACCTCGGTGCGGAGGTCCCGGCCGAGGACCTGATCTGGCAGGATCCTGTCCCTGCGGTCGACCATCCGCTGGTGGACGAGGCCGACGTCAGGTCGCTCAAGGCCACGGTGCTCGACGCGGGACTTTCCCTGCAGGAACTGGTGCGCGCGGCCTGGGGCGCGGCGGCCACCTTCCGCGGGTCGGACATGCGCGGCGGCGCCAACGGGGCGCGTATCCGGCTTGCGCCGCAGAAGGATTGGGAGGCCAACCAGCCGGAGGAACTGCAGACGGTCCTCTCGAAGCTGGAGGGCATCAAGGCGGATTTCGACGCCAGCGCCTCTGGCGGCAAGAAGATCTCCCTCGCCGACCTGATCGTCCTCGCCGGCTCCGCGGCCGTCGAGAAGGCCGCAAGAGAGGCGGGAGTCGACGTCAAGGTGCCCTTCACGCCGGGCCGGACCGACGCTACGGAGGAGCAGACGGACATCGAGTCGTTCGAAGTGCTCGAACCGTTCGCGGATCCGTTCCGCAACTACCTGAAGGCCCAGTACAACATGTCGGCCGAAGAGCTGATGATCGACCGTGCGCAGCTTCTCGCGCTGTCGGCGCCCGAGTTGACGGTTCTTGTCGGCGGCATGCGGGCGATGGGCGCCAACCACGCCCAGTCCAAGACGCATGGCCTCCTCACCGACCGTGTCGGCGCGCTCACGACGGACTTCTACCGCAATCTCATGGACATGAGCACGGAGTGGAAGCCCGTCGACGACAGCCATCAGGTCTTTGAAGGGCACGACCGGAAGACCGGCGACGTCAAATGGACGGCGACGCGCGTGGATCTCGTGTTCGCGTCGAATTCTCAGCTGCGCGCGATCGCGGAGGTCTATGCTCAGGACGACTCCACGGAGAAGTTCGTGCATGACTTCGTGGCGGCCTGGACAAATGTGATGAACGCGGATCGGTTCGATCTGGCCTGATCATCGCCGATGAGACGGAGGGCGCGGCCACATGGCCGCGCCCTTCTCAGTTGCGGGGCCGCTCAAGGGCCGGTCGCGAACAGCCGGCCCGGGGCTTCGTTCGGAGATGCCTCCGCCGCGCGCAGAAGCTCCCACGCGAGCACCTGGTTGCTCGACAGGACGGGGAGGCCGAGGGTCGCCTCGAGTTCGGGGATCACGTCGAGCGTCCGAAGATTGGTGCAGGACAGGAACACCCCGTCGACTCCGCCCTCTCCGGCCACCGCGCGCGCCGCTGCCGTGACGGACGCGCAGTCGATCCGCGCGACGCGAGCTTCCTCGGCGACCTCGAAGCTGCCGAAAACGGGCGTATCGATGCCCTCGGCCGCGAGCGTCGTGCGTATCCTGTCCGAGACCTCCGCGACGTAGGGCGAGAGCAGACCGAGCCGCGAGATGCCTTGCGCGCGGCAGGCCGACACGAGTGCCGAAACCGGATCCGTCACGACGGACGTTTCGGTCACCGACTGCACCAGGTCGGCGACCCGTCGCGCGCCGATCTGGGCGGTGCCCGAGGTGCAGGCGTAGCCGACGGCCGAAAAGCGTGCCGAACGCGGGAAGAGCGCCGCGGCCTCGGCCAACAGGTCCTCCATGGCCGCGAGCGTTTCCGACGTCACCTCCTCTCCCGAGGGAATGCGCGTGACGAAAAGCTCGACGTCGAGGGGAAAGAGCCGCCGGAAGTCGAGCTCGATCGTCTCGTCTGCCTGGAGGATGATCAGCCCGATCTGCGGCGGCCGGACCTCCGAGAGGCGGTGTGAAAAAGGGGCCGTCATGCGCCGATCACCCTCATCTCCGCTCCGGACGGGGTGGACAGCCACTCGGCGCCACCCTCGCGGATCACGATGTCCTCCTCGTGAACGAGGATACGGCCGGACCCGAGGTCGATGCCTGGCTCGAGCGTCAGAACCATGCCGGGAACGAGAACCGTCCGGTCGGCGGGAATGAGCGAGGGCGGCTCGGTAAGCTGCATACCGAGCCCGTGTCCGAGGCGGCCCGTGTCGGAGCCGCCCGCGCCGGCGGTGACGATCCCGTCCATCGCGTGGAACAGGTCGGCGGCGGTCGCGCCGGGGCGGGCAAGGTCGAAGGCGGCGGCGGCGGCGTCGACGAGCCGGGAATGGGCGTCCCGCACCGCTGCGGACGGTGGGCCGATGGCAAAGTTGCGGTCGAAATCGCAGAAGTAGCCGTCGCGGACGAGACCGGTGTCGAGCATCAGGACATCTCCGATTTCCAGCGGCCGGTCCGTGGCGGGCGAGATCACGTCGCCGTATCCGCCGGGCGCCGCGGCGCCGGCGAGGTAGGGCACCCAATCGGCACCGTCCTCGAGGCAGAGCATCTGGAAGCGTCGGAAGACCTCGGAGAGAGGCGTCCCGGGACGCGCGATCTCGGGCACGCGGGCGAAAGCACGGTCGGCCACGGCGCAGGCGGCCGCGATCTTCCCGATCTCGGTTTCGGACTTGACCATGCGCAGACGCCGAAGGATGTCGCCGTCGTCACGGACCCTGCGATTGCCGAGGCGGTGTCGCAGCGCGTGCCAGTCGGCGAGAGGCATCCGGAGGTGCGTCTCGGCGCCGCTCGGGACGCCGACGCTCTCGTCCTCGGGAACGACTTCCGCGAGCGTCCGGGCGAGCAACGAGATCCCGTCGTCCACGTAATCGGGTGAACGCCACGCGCGGATGTCGGTGATCCAGGTGGACCGCATCAGGTGGGCGCCGATCGACGGGATCACCGCGATTGGGTCGCCCCTGGCCGGGACGATCATGAACCACGGTCGGGTCGGGCTCTCCCAGAAGCGGGTGAGGAAGCCGGTGAAGTACCGGACTTCGGGCTCGGTCGTCAGCAGAAGCGCGGCGATCCCGAGGGCGGTCATTTCCTCCTGCGCCTTCGCGGTTCGGGCGCGGAATTCGGCCTCGGGAAAGCCTCGCGTGGTCATGTTCGAGCCAATTCCGGGCATGCGCTGCAACGGCTCCCCGCCCGAGGGAACCCCGAAGTGTCCCGGAGATTGGACCTCGTCGCCTCGCAGAACTTCCCGATATCGCGCATCCTCGGAGGCTGCACGGTTTGTCCGGGCAGTCAATGGAGGATCGCCCCGCGCGGTCAGCCGGCGTGCCGTTCCACCCAGCCTGCGAACTTGTCGAGCATGTCTTTGAGGACCTCGCGTGTCTGCTCGTCGGTGAGCTTGCCGTCGTCGTCGAAGCGCTGGTTCGCGCGGGCGATCAGCACCTCGGCCGTGGGCAGGAGCGGCATCGCATTGTAGAAGACAATCTGCCGAAGATGCGCCTGCCCGCGGGCGGTGCCCACGAAGGCCGGCGTCGCCCCGACGATACCTGCGGGCTTGCCGTTCAGCGGCGCGTCTCCTTCCGGCCGCGACAGCCAGTCGATCGCGTTCTTCAGGACGCCGGTGACCGAATAGTTGTACTCGGGCGAAGCGAAGATAACGGCATCCGACGCGCCGATCCGCTCGCGGAGGTCCTGCACGCGGGGTGGCCAGCCCTGGGCCTCGACGTCCTGATTGAAGAGCGGGACGTCCTCGAGCGTGACGATGTCGATCTCGAGCGTCGCTGGCGCGAGTTCCTGTGCCGCGCGCAGCGTGGCCGTGTTGTACGATCCCTTGCGCAGACTGCCGGAGATGCCGGCGACCTTGAATTTCTTTGCCATGATCCTCTCCCTTCGCTGTGCGAACGCGGGACGGGCCGGACGGTTTCGTCAGGAATCGGACAGCGGGGCATCTTCACGTGACACCGCCCGCGCGAGAGAGGCGAGCGACGTCCTGCTCCGGCTTTCGGCGCGGCGCGCGAGGATTTCCCGGAACGCGGGCGACGTGTGGCGTGCGCGAAGGTCTCGGGCGAAGCGGGCAGGGTCTATGCCGCCATCCAGCGCATCGGCAATCAGGCGCTCCAGCAGCCCCATGTCGCGCAGATGGTCTGCAAGGCCGGCCCCCATGAAAGGGGCATTCAGGACGGTGACGCCCGGGGCGCAGAGCCGGGCGATGTGAGGCCGGTCGGCGTCAAACCGGCGGTCGGTGACGAGGGTGACCGGTCCGGCGATGGCGAGCGCATCGGCGGCGTCCGCGTAGCGGTCCGACCAGTCGAGCTGCGCGGTCCAGCCCCAGCGCGCCTCCCAGGGGACAACCCGGCGGTCCATCGTCGATTGCGGGGCGAAGGCAAGGACCGACGCGCCCGGCGCCGCCCGGGCGTAGCTGAGCGCCGCGAAACCGCCCATGCCGGCGCCGACGAAAAGCGTGCGCCGGAAGCGCGTGAAAAAGCCCTCGGCCGACAGACCGTCGAAGAGGTCGTGCACGAAGCCTTCGCGATACCAGTTGCGGGTCTCGGAGAAGACGCCGAGGATCGAGGTCCCGAGACTGCGGTGGAGGAATGCGAAGTCGGCCGGCCACCGGGCGCCCTTGGTCCGGGCATGGCGCTGATCGTCGAAGGTGACGACCAGACGGTCGTCGCCGGGAACGAAGGCGGCCGCGTTGACGGCACCCTTTCGGAAAAAGCCGCCGCGCGCCGCGGCGAACCCCGTCACGTCGGCATAGCGGTCGACCGGAGCGGGGGCAGCAGGCTTCTGTTTTGGCTCGCCGTCCTTCCCGAGGTAAAGCGCGTCGGGGATATCGCGGCGCGTGATTTCGTCCCATATCCCGCGGTAGTCGGCGTTCGATTTCAGGATCTCGGCCCGCGCCTTGTGCCAGTCCACGGCCTTGGCATGGAGTGCGGCCAGTTCGGGGTCGGCAAGGAACGCGTCGAGCCGCTCCCGCATGGCGGGGACGCGGGAAAGGATCCGGTCATCGGTTTCCGTGCCGTAGTTGCGGCGACGGAAGTAGTGCACGCCCTGATCCTGATCGGTGTGGTTGATCCGGCCGCGCTCGCGCTTCACGAGAAAGCTTTCGGCGGATCGCAGCACGTAGTGGTTGAGCGTCGCGAGCCGGTAGCCGAGTGATCCCGTGGTGGAGCGCCAGCCGCGGGTCAGGTTGGTCTCCGGCATGACGCGCCCCGAACCGTTGACCCACCGCACCTCGTCCAGCCGGTGCTTGTGCGGCTTGAGCGGGCGATGGACGCCGAGCCCGCGGTAGGGGGCGGAGCGGTGCACCATCGACTTGAAGCCCCATCCAAGCCGGGGGTGTGGCAGCGCCTCGGGCGCGCAGCGGGTGAACCGCTCGATGAGGGGACGGTCCTCGAAGGCGCTGGTCCCGGCGTTGCCGAAGAATTTCCACGTGAATGAGGCGACGTTGGGATGGTTCGCTGCAGCCAGGAAATCGCGGATCGTGCCCTGGCCCACGTGCACGTTCAGGAACTCGTCGACGTCGATGGTCAGCCGCCAGTCGGCGGCGCGGCAGACATCCTGCGTCGCCGCGTCCTTCAGCGCGGCGTGCTGGGGCTTCTCGTCCGTGCCGGGGCGGCATGGATTGTCGATCCGGGTGACGACGCCGAGCACGGCGAGCCGGTCGAGGATCGCGTTCGTCGGGTCCGCGCAGCCGTTGGTGTAGACGAGGAAATGCGTGACGCCGATGGACAGGTGATAGGCGATCCATTCTAGGATGAACGGCGCCTCGTTCTTCATGCTGGTGACGACGAGAATGCTGTCGGCGGAAGGCGGCGTGTCGGGCGGGTCCAGAAAACCCGCAGTCCGGTCGCCCTGCGCCTCGATCTGGTCGATGGCGCGCTGAAAGAGTGGCGTCTGGTCAAGACGCGCGCGGGGCAGATCGGGCGGCGTCATGCGCCGCTTCGACGTGGGCGCCCTCTGCTGCTCGGTCTCACGGACCGGCGGGTCGTCCGGGATCGGCGCCGCCTCGGGGTCGATGCCGTGACGGGCAAGCGCGCGGCCGAGGAAACTGTCGGGATGCGGCACGCCGTTCTCGACCGTGACAAGGCGGCGGCGGAGGCGGCGGTTCCAGAGGTGGACGCCGAGGCAACCCTCGCCCAGCCGCGCGCCGATGTCGGCTGACGGATCCAGCAGATCGCGCCGGTCCTTGAAGGGAACGGGGAAGAACGCTTTCTGCGGACGCACATGCGCGATCTCGCCTGTTTCGGTCAGGAACCAGGTCATCGCGGCGGGCCCCCAGACGCCCCATTTGAGGTCTGCCACGTGGACCGGGTCACCCGCCGCCGCGGCCGCTTCGAGCGCCCGCCGCTCGTCATCCTTCGCCCAGGGCGGAATCGGATACTCGTCGCGGCAGAAGTCGTTGAGGCGGCGCAGCGTCTCGGAGTCTCCGGGCAGCCCCACGACCGCGTTGCAGACCAGCTTCCTGGGCTTCTCCCAGCCGAAGACCCAAGGACTTTCGACTTCCCACGGCCGCACGCAGAGCATGTCGGCATCGACCCAGACCACCCGCTCGCGGGCGACGAGGCGATAGCGGAAGGCGTCGGCGTGAAACGCCGGGCTGCCGGTGCGGCGGTGCCGGATGATATCCTCGCCGGGGAAGATCTCTGCCGCGTCACGGACGGTCACGCCGTCCGGCACGTTCCCGACGGCGCCGTAGGCGAACAGCACCGTTTCGTGCCCGTGGTCGACGAAGGATTTAAGACAGACCTGTTCGAGGTAGCTCAGGCTCTCGCCGATCCAGAGGGAGGCGACGGGGGGGAGGGGCATTCATGCTCCGGCTGCCGGGTCTGCTCGTAGCCGGAAGCCTACAGCGCGGGGTGGCGGTAATCCAGTTTCCCGCTCACTCGTCGCTCTGTGCGTGGATGAGCTTCAGAAGGCGCCGCGCGGCGTCCGGTCCGGGCGGGATGCTGGTGGCGAGAAGCGCGAGACGGGAGAAGAGCATTGCCTCCTTCCGGTCTGCGAGAAGCGCCGCGATCCGGTGACGGTGGCGGCGCACGCAGTCGCCATGCGCTTCGGCTACGCCGGGCAGAGCGCGGAGGCGGGAGAGCACGCTCCCGGTTGCCTCGGCGTGCCGGGCGATCGACCGGTCTTCGACATTGTTGAAGTTCCGCTCGGCCCAATAGGTGGCGTCGATCGCCTTGCCGGTCCGGTTCGCGAGGCCGCGGGCCCGCTTCACGAGGAAATCCTCGGCCGAGCGGAGAGAGTAGTGGTTGAGCTGGACGAAACCGGTCTCGATCCGGGGCGTCATCAGGAGGATGCGCTTGTCGTCCTTGGCGAACGCGTCGGGCAGACGGCGGCCCGATCCATCGTACCAGACGGGCGCCGCGCCGCCTTTCTTCCTGGGGCGGTGGATACCGAGACTGGCGAACGGGCCGTCGCGCCAACGGGCGAGCGTCTTGACGTATCGGCAGGCGGCCGGAAAGAGCGCATCCTCGGTGATGGCGCGGGTGAAGCGCCGGCTCACCGGCTCGTCGGAAAACGCGAGGTGCCCGGAATGCCCGAAGATGCGCCACGGCAACGCGATGGCGTCGGGGCCGGGGCAGGCGGTGACGAGATCGCCGAGCGTTGCGAGAGGGGCACGCAGGTTGACGAATTCGTCGCAGTCGAGAACGAGGCACCAGTCGGCCTCGGCGACGGCAGACTCTTCCTGCGCCAGTCCGAGTGCCTGCCACTGGACCGACGTCGCGCCCGCCTCCTGCCTGATGTGCAGGACTTCGCCCGCCTCGTGCAGGCGGTCGAGCAGGGCGTCGGTGCCGTCATCGCAGTCGTTCGTGACCACGACCGCGTCCGTGACGCCGAGCGCCTTGTGATGCGCCAGCCATTCGAGGACGAACGGCCCCTCGTTCCGCATCGCGGTCACGACGGTGATGGTCGGAGGAGTTTCTGGCATGGCCTCGCCGGATCCAGTCCGCTCCAGTGAACGACGCTGCGGCGGGGGGCTGTCAACCGCCGCGCGATCATGCCAAGTTCCCGACCAGCGAACAGGATGTCCAGCCGGAAAGCACCATGCCAGACATTGTCGACGTGAATGGGCTGACGAAGGTCTACGATAGCGGATTCGAAGCGCTCAAGGGCGTGTCGCTTTCGATCCATGAAGGCGAACTTCTGGCGCTGCTCGGTCCGAACGGAGCCGGCAAGACGACGCTGATCTCCGCGATCTGCGGTCTGGTACGGCCCACGGGCGGCACCGTCCGGATCGGCGGACACGACATCCAGCATGACTATCGGGCGGCGCGAAGCCTCGTGGGCCTTGTCCCGCAGGAAATCAACCTCGAGCCCTTCGAGCGGGTGATCCGCACCGTGCAGTTCTCGCGCGGGCTTTTCGGCAAGCCGCGCGACGACGCCCATGTCGAGCATGTGCTGAGACAGCTCTCGCTCTGGGACAAGCGCGACGCGAAGGTGGTCGAGCTGTCGGGAGGCATGAAGCGGCGGGTGCTGATCGCGAAGGCGCTGGCCCACGAGCCGCGGGTCCTGTTTCTCGACGAGCCCACCGCTGGGGTTGATGTCGAGCTCAGAAAGGGCATGTGGGACACCGTACGCCAACTCAAGTCCGAGGGTGTCACGATCATCCTGACCACGCACTACATCGAGGAGGCCGAGGCGATGGCCGACCGGATCGCGGTCATCAACAACGGGTCGATCCTGCTCGTCGAGGAGAAGGACACGCTCATGCACCGGATGGGTCAGAAGCGAATGGTGATCGAGCTTCACGATCCCATCGCGAGCCTGCCCGACTCACTCGCGCGCCATGGGCTCGACATCGTCGATCAGGGACGGAGGCTCGTCTACCATTACGACACGCAGGGCGAACGGACGGGGATCACGGCGCTGCTCAACGATCTGCAAAACGAGGGCATCGTGCTGCGCGACGTGCAGACGAGTCAGAATTCGCTCGAGGACATTTTCGTCGGACTGGTCCGGGAGACAGCATGAACTGGCAGTCGATCCGCGCGATCTACAGCTTCGAGATGTCCCGGACGATGCGGACGCTCTGGCAGTCGATCGTCTCGCCGGTCGTGTCGACCTCGCTCTACTTTGTGGTCTTCGGCTCGGCGATCGGAAGCCGCATCGCCGAGGTCGAGGGGGTGAGCTACGGCGCCTTCATCGTGCCGGGTCTCATCATGCTGACGGTGATGACCCAGTCTGTCACCAACGCGAGCTTCGGGATCTACTTCCCCAAGTTCATCGGCACGATCTTCGAGGTGCTCTCGGCTCCGATCTCCTTCATCGAGGTGGTGATCGGCTACGTCGGCGCGGCGGCGACGAAGGCCTTCGCGATAGGGCTCATCATCCTCGGGACGTCGTTCTTCTTCGTCGAGATCCGGATCGCCCATCCGTTCGTGATGCTGGGGTTCCTGACGCTGACCTGCCTGTCGTTCAGCCTCCTCGGCTTCATCATCGGCATCTGGGCACAGAACTTCGAGCAGCTGCAGCTCGTGCCGCTTCTCATCATCACGCCGCTCGTCTTCCTCGGCGGCAGCTTCTACTCGATCACGATGCTTCCCGATCTCTGGCAGACGGTGACGCTCTTCAACCCGGTGGTCTATCTCGTCTCCGGCTTCCGCTGGTCGTTCTTCGGGATGGCGGATGTGCCTGTCGGGATTTCGCTTCTGGCGATCCTCGGGTTCACGGCGCTCTGCCTCAGCGTGATCTGGTGGATCTTCCGCACCGGCTGGCGGATCCGGCCGTGAGGTCGCGTCGCAACAGGCGGGGGTATTTGCGGCATCGCCTTGCTGGCCGCGCCGCGACGCTCTACATGGCCTTGCATGATGCGGTTTTTCCCCTTCCTGCGCGGCGGTCCGGTCGTCGGCGTCATTCGGCTTCAGGGCATGATCTCGGGCGGCGGGCGCGGCGCGGCGCTGAACGATGCGGGTCTCGCGCCCCTCGTGGAGAAGGCCTTCCGGAAGGGCAAGCCCAAGGCGGTGGCCCTGGTGATCAACTCGCCGGGCGGCAGTCCCACTCAGTCTTCGCTGATCGCCGCGCGAATCCGCAGGCTTTCGGAGGAAAAGAAGATCCCGGTTCACGCCTTCGTCGAAGACGTCGCGGCCTCGGGCGGCTATTGGCTCGCCTGCGCGGCGGACGACATCTGGGTGGACCGGAACTCGATCGTCGGCTCGATCGGGGTGATATCTGCCACCTTCGGGCTCAACGAGTTCATCGGTCGCCACGGCATCGAGCGGCGGGTCTACACGGCGGGCAAGTCGAAGAGCATGCTCGACCCGTTCCAGCCCGAGAAGGCCGCCGATGTGAAGCGGCTGAAGGAGCTTCAGGGCGTGATCCACGACGGGTTCATAGACTACGTGAAGTCACGGCGCGGCGCCCGGCTGACCGAGGAGGATCTCTACGACGGGACGATCTGGGTCGGGCCGCAAGCTATCGAGAAAGGGCTCGTCGACGGGGTCGGACATATCGTGCCGGAGATGAAGAAGCGCTATGGCGACAAGGTCCGCTTCGTCGTGCACCAGCAGCGGAAACCGCTGCTCGGGCGGATCGGCATGCGCCTCGCCGGGGATGCGCTGGCCGAGATCGAGGAGCGGGCCGGCTTCGCACGGTTCGGTCTCTGAGCGCATGATCGTCAAGATCGTCTTCCTCTTCCTGATCGCCATGGGCGTCCTCGCGATGTTCGGCCGGCTGCGATTCCCCGGACAGAAGAAGCTCGCCTCGCGGAAGTGTCCCAAGTGCGGTCGCTACAGGATCGGCAAGGGCCCCTGCTCCTGCGGGAAGGGGGCCTAACGGTTGGAATTCCTGATCGCGACGCTCGGGCTCGGCATTCTTCTGATTGCGGGCGACCTGCTTGTGCGGGGCGCGGTGAACGCCTCGCTGCGGCTCGGTGTCCCGGCTCTGATCGTGAGCCTCACCGTGGTGGCGTTCGGAACCTCGGCGCCCGAGCTCCTGATCGCGATCCGCGCGATTCAGGACAACGCGCCGGGGATCGCGCTTGGCAACGTCGTCGGCTCGAACACGGCGAACATCCTGCTCGTTCTCGGCGTACCGGCGCTGATCGCCGGGCTCAAGACGGGCGAGTGCGAGACCCGGAAGAGCTATGTCACGATGCTCGTGGCATCGGTCATCTTCATCGCCGCGGCCTTCCTCGGTCCGCTGACGTGGGTGCACGGGCTTTTGCTTCTCGGCATTCTCGCCCTCGTTCTGGGCGACCAGTTCCGCGAGGCGCTCGCGCACCGCCGGAACGGCGAAGCGGAGGTGGTGGGCGAGGGAGACCTCGAGGGGGTCGATCCGGACATGCCGTGGTGGAGGATCGGCCTCTATACGCTGCTCGGGTTGATCGGCCTGCCGCTGGGCGCCGATCTTCTCGTCGACGCCGCGACGGTGATCGCGCGCGACTTCGGCGTGAGCGAGACGGTGATCGGGCTGACGCTCGTCGCGATCGGCACGTCGCTGCCCGAACTCGCGACGACGGTGATGGCGGCGATCCGCAAACAGGCCGACGTGGCGCTCGGCAACGTGATCGGGTCGAACATGTTCAACCTTCTCGCGATCATGGGCATCGCGAGCTTTTTCGGCACGATTCCCGTCGAGGCGCAGTTCCTGCAGCTCGATCTCTGGGTGATGCTCGGAGCGTCGCTTCTTCTCGGCCCCTTCGTCTTCCTGTCCTCTCTCGATCTCACCAAACGCTGGGGCATCCTGTTCTGCGGGCTCTACGCGGCCTACATGTACGTTCTCGTGGCCTGAGGAGAGACGCATGGCGGCACATCCCAGAGCACTGGTGACGGGCGCGGGGAAGCGGCTCGGCCGCGCGATGGCGCTTTGTCTGGCTGGCCGGGGTTTCGACGTGGCGGTGCACTACAACACCTCCTCCGACGCCGCCGAGAAGGTCGCCGAAGAGATCCGCGGCATGGGGCGGCGGGCGGCGGCGCTCGGCGCGGACCTGCTGGATCAGGCGGCGACGGAGAGGCTCGTTCCTGCGGCGACCGAAGCGCTTGGCGGGCCGGTCACGGCGCTCGTCAACAATGCCTCGATCTTCGAATACGACAATCTGGAGAGCGCGACGGCCGAGAACTGGGACCGTCACCTGAATTCGAACCTGCGGGCGCCGTTCTTCCTGACACAGGCTTTCGGGCGGCAGTGTCCGGAGCCGGTCGAGGACGAGAACGGAGAGCCCCAGGCACAGGGGCTTGTCGTCAACATGATCGACATGAGGGTCCGCAAGCTCACGCCCGAGTTCGCGACTTACACGATCGCGAAGATGGGTCTCTGGGCCCTCACACGGACGTCGGCACAGGCGCTTGCGCCCAAGGCGCGGGTAAACGCGATCGGGCCCGGTCCCACGATGCAGGGCGCGCGGCAGTCCGCCGATCACTTCCGCCGTCAGCGCGAGGCGACGATTTTGGGACGCGGCGCCGATCCCGAGGGTATAACGCGCGCGCTCGAGTACTTCCTCGACGCCCGGTCGGTGACAGGTCAGCTTCTCTGCGTCGACGGCGGTCAGCACCTCGTGTGGCAGACGGCGGACGTCCTCGGCATCGAGTGAAGACCGCCGCGACGCGGGACCGACAACCTGATTTGTACACCTGCGCCCCGTCCTTCACGAAACTGTTACGAATACGCTAATGTTTTCAATGTATTGGACACAACGGCAAAAAATTGCATTGAAAAACAAATGCTTATTTGCGTGCCCAATTTTTGTGCGAAGCAAGGAAGGTGCCTAGATTCAATGGATATTTCGCCCGGTCGTGAAGTTATCCTCGGAGTTACCCACAGGAATCGTGGACGAGTTCCCACTTGTTTCACCCGGGATAAGGTTGCAGGCAAACCCGAGAATCATATTCCACTCGAATGACGGAAGAGACGAAGAAACCGGCGCCCACAGGCTATGCCGCGATCCGCGGATATCTCCCGACGCTAGATGCGTCGCCGGGGGTCTACCGGATGCTCGATCAGAAAGGGTCGGTGCTCTACGTCGGCAAGGCGCGCAATCTCAAGGCGCGCGTGTCGAACTACGCACGGCCCGGCGGACATTCCCCGCGGATCGACCGGATGATCCGCGACACCGCGTCGATGATGTTCCTCACGACGCGGACCGAGACCGAGGCGCTGCTCCTCGAACAGAACCTGATCAAGCAGCTGAAGCCGCGCTTCAACGTGCTCTTGCGCGACGACAAGTCGTTCCCCAACATCCTCGTCGCCAAGGACCACGCCTTTCCGCAGATCAAGAAGCACCGGGGCAAGAAATCGGAGAAAGGCAGCTACTACGGACCCTTCGCGAGCGCGGGCGCGGTGAACCGCACGCTGAACCAGCTTCAGAAGGTGTTCCTGCTCCGTAACTGCTCCGACGCGACGTTCGAGAGCCGGACGCGGCCCTGCCTGCTCTACCAGATCAAGCGGTGCTCGGCGCCCTGCGTCGGCTACATCTCCGAGACGGAGTATGCGGGCCTCGTCTCGGATGCGGAACGGTTCCTCCAGGGCCGGTCGACGAGGGTGCAGGAACAGCTCGCGCTGCAGATGGAAGAGGCGTCCGGGGCGCTCGAGTTCGAACGCGCCGCGGCGCTCCGCGACCGGATCCGGGCGCTGACCCAGGTGCAGTCGGTGCAGGGGATCAATCCCAAGGGCGTGGCCGAGGCCGATGTCATCGCACTCCACATGGAGGGCGGGCAGGCCTGCGTGCAGGTCTTCTTCATCCGCGCGCACCAGAACTGGGGGAACCGGGACTACTACCCGCGCACGGGTGGAACGGAAAGCGCGGCGGAGGTCCTGCAGGCTTTCCTCGCCCAGTTCTACGACGACAAGGATCCCCCGCGCCAGGTGATCCTGTCGGACGATATCGAGGACCGCGACCTGGTGTCCGAGATCCTCGCGGACCGGGCGGGACGGAAGGTCGAGATCCTCGTGCCGCAACGGGGCGAGAAGGCGGAGCTCGTCGCCGGCGCGCTCCGGAATGCGCGGGAGAGCCTTGCGCGGAAGATGGCCGAGACCGCGACGCAGGGCAGGCTGCTTGACGGTCTCGCCGAGGCGTTCGGTCTCGACGCGGGCCCGAGCCGGATCGAAGTCTACGACAACTCCCACATCCAGGGCGCGTACGCGGTCGGCGCGATGATCGTCGCCGGGCGGGACGGGTTTCAGAAGAGCCAGTACAGAAAATTCAACATCCGGGGCGAGGATCTGACGCCGGGCGATGACTTCGGGATGATGAAGGAGGTCCTGTCACGGCGCTTCAAGCGGCTTCTCAAGGAAGACCCCGACCGCGAGGGCGAAACATGGCCGGATCTTCTCCTGATCGACGGCGGCGCGGGTCAGGTGAGCGCGGTACGCGGGATCATGGCCGAACTCGGCGTCGAGGACATCGAGGTCGTGGGCGTCGCCAAGGGCATCGATCGGGACGCGGGCAAGGAGGAGTTCCACCGGGCCGGCCGGCGGCCTTTCGCGCTCCGCCACAACGATCCCGTCCTCTACTTCGTCCAGCGGCTTCGCGACGAGGCGCACCGTTTCGCCATCGGCGCCCACCGGGCCAAGCGGGCGAAAGCCGTGGGCGCGACGCCTCTCGACGAGGTGCCGGGCGTGGGCGGGACGCGGAAAAGGGCGCTGCTGCAGCATTTCGGCTCGGCCAAGGCGGTGAGCCGGGCCAACCTCGCCGATCTCAAGGCCGTGGACGGGATCAGCGAGGGACTGGCGCAGACGATCTATGATTTCTTCCACGCGAAGGGCTAGGCGGAAGCCGCGCCGAAGCGGCTGCGACATCTCAGCCGAGCACGACCTGCATCGTCACGGCCGCGTAGAACACGAGGCTCGCGATCAGCACGAAGACGTGCCAGATCGTGTTGTGGAACGGCAGCTTTTCCCAGAGGTAGAAGATCACGCCGAGGGTGTAGAGCACGCCGCCCGTGATCATCAGCACGATCACCGGGGTCGGCAGCGCCTCCATGAGCGCGCGGCCCGCGATCAGGCCGGCCCAGCCCATCGCGAGGTAGAGGGCGAGGCCGGCCCACCGGAACCGGTGCGGCGCGAGAACCTTGAGCGTCACGCCCGCAAGGGCGGCGCCCCAGAGGCCGAGCGTGAGCCCCGCGCCCTGGCCCGAGATCAGCGTGAACGGCGTGTAGGTGCCGGCGATCTTCATGTAGATCGCGGAATGGTCGAGCCGCTTCAGGAGGCCTGCCCAGTCCGGGTGCCTGATCATGTTGTAGAGCGCCGAGCAGAGGAGCATCAGGATCAGCACGGCGCCGTAGACCGCCGCGCCGACGACCGACGGCGTGTCCCCGCGCACGAGCACCGCCGTGACGATGAGCGCGGGCACCGCCATCAGGGCGATCGAGACCCCCGCGACGTGCACCACCGCGTCCGAGATGTACTCGGCGCGGCTGTAGGCCCGATGGAACATGCGCGCGACCTCTGTCATGGTCTCTAATGTAGAGTGCGGAGAGCAGGTCCGGCAAGCGCGGGGCCGTTTCCTTTCCTCGAGGTCACGACTATGGTCCGCGGCATGACATGGACGATCCCCAACGTGCTCACGACGCTCCGCCTGCTGGCGGCGCCCGGGGTGGCTGTGATGTTTCTCTACTTCACACGTCCCTGGGCCGACTGGTTCGCGCTCGTCCTGTTCGTCGGCGCGGCCGCGACCGATTGGTTCGACGGCTATCTTGCCCGGCTCTGGAAACAGGAATCGAAGTTCGGCGCGATGCTCGACCCGATCGCTGACAAGGCGATGGTGGTGATCGCGCTTCTCGTGATCACCGGGTTCTCGGGGATGAACCCGTGGATTCTCCTGCCTGCAACGCTGATCCTGTTCCGCGAGGTCTTCGTCAGCGGGCTGAGGGAGTTCCTCGGCTCGGCCGCCGCAACCCTGAAGGTCACGAAGCTCGCCAAGTGGAAGACGACGGCGCAGATGGTGGCGATCGCCGTCCTTTTCGCGCAGGGCGTGTTCGAGCATTACTTCGGCATGCTCGCCTTCGGTCTTGGCGAGGAAATGGTGGTGCGGATCCTCGAGGGCGAGGTGGAGGATCACCTCGGGCTCGAGATCCTCTACGACGGCATGTTCGTGAGCTGGTACGCCGGGGTGGCGCTCCTGTGGGTTGCCGCGGTCCTGACGGTCGTCACGGGATGGGACTACTTCCGCAAGTCGCTGCCGCTTCTGAGGGATGCATGATGATCGACGTTCTCTATTTCGCATGGGTCCGCGAGCGGATCGGCCTGCCGAAGGAGCGGCTGGAGACCGAAGCCGCGACGGTGGCCGACCTCGTGGAGGAACTGAAGGCGAGGGAGGAGCGCTACGCCGCAGCCTTCATGGACCTCTCGGCGATCCGGGTCGCGGTGGACCAGGAGCTGACCGGTTTCGACACGCCGCTCGAAGGCGCGCGGGAGGTGGCCTTCTTCCCGCCGATGACCGGAGGCTGAGATGACGGTCCGGGTGCAGACGGAGGACTTCGACCTCGGCGCGGAGGCCGCGCGTCTCGTGGCGGGGCGGGCGGATGCGGGGGCGCTCGTCACCTTCTCGGGCCTCGTCCGCGACGACACCGGCATGCTCGAGGCGATGGAGATCGAGTGCTATCCGGGCATGACGGAGAAGGCGATCGCGGCGATGGAGGCGGAGGCCGTTGCACGCTGGAGCCTGACGGCGAGCCTTGTCATCCACCGCCACGGGCGGCTCGCGTCCGGCGAGCAGATCATGATGGTCGCCACCGCCGCGCCGCACCGGGCCGATGCCTTCGCGGCGGCGGAGTTCCTGATGGACTACCTAAAATCCCGCGCGCCCTTCTGGAAGAAGGAGATCACCCGCGCGGGCGAACGCTGGGTCGCGGCGAAGGACGAGGACGAGGCGGCGCTCGACCGTTGGTGAGGGGCAGGAGTTTGCGAGTGCTCCTGCCGATTTCCTTCGAAGGAAACCGGCCCCGATCCCGGTGACGCTCTCCGGGCCCGCGCCCTTCGGCGGCTCGTCGCGAACATCGCATGTTGGAGCCAGCATGAGGCGGTCAGGCCGACTGGTTCTGCCGGTCGATCCAGGCCCGCAGCTCTTCGGCCTCGTGGCGGGCCTCGCGAAGCCCTTCCATCGCGGCGCGAAGTTCCGCCTCGGTCTGCTGGAGCTGGTTCGTGAGTTCAGCCTCGCGGTTCTGGAAATAGGCGATGGCTTGGTCGCGCGCCTCCTCGGCGTCGTGAAGCTCCTGCGCCATCTTGTCGATCTCGCCGATGTCGGCGGCGCTCACGCGGGTCAGCTTGTGGAGCAGCCAGTAGGCGAACCATCCCAGCATGAAGGCGACGAAGAGGATCAGCGCGGCGGCCGTGATGAACTCAGTCCTGTCCATTCGCCTCCGGGTCCTCCTCTGTGGCCTCGCCGGCATCCGCCTCCGGCGCCTCCTCTCCCGGCAGGATCAGCTGGAACTCGATCCGCCGGTTGGCCTCGCGGCCGTCGTCGCTGCCGTTGTCGGCGATGGGCCGGGTTTCGCCGTATCCCTTCGCGATCAGGTTCGAGGTCAGCACGCGCCGCGCCATGATCGCGTTCAGCACCGCGTTCGCACGTTCCTGCGACAGCCGCTCGTTCATGCTTTCACGCCCCTGGCTGTCGGTGTGGCCGCCGATCTCCATCTGCACGGTCTGGCATTCCTTGAGCGCTTCGGCAACCTTGTCGATGGTGTCGAGCGCGTCGGCGTCGATCTCGCTCGAGCCCGGCGCGAAGGTGATCTTCCTCTCCGCGATGGCCGCGTTGATCCGCTCGACGCATTCCTCCGGGGTGGGCAGCGCCGCGATCGGGTCGAGCGCCTCGACGTAGGAGACGTCGAGCTTGAACTCCGCGGTCTCGCCGAGCTTCGACGTGATGATGCGCGAGATATCGTCCTTCGCGGTCTTGCTGCCGGTGTCGCCCGAGATCTCGATCAGGTCGGGGCGGACGGTCATCGCGCCGTTGTTCAGAAGCGACAGCGCCTCGAGCGAGACGAGCACCCGCACCGGCCATCCTTGCGGCAGATCATCGGCGATCCGCGCGGCAAGTTCGGTGCCGTCGACGCCGAACCGCGCGTGGGCGAAGCTCTGCACCGCGGCGCGGGTGCGGGCGTCGGGCAGGCGGCCGCGAATCTCGACCTGTCCCTCGGTGCCGCGTGTCGCGACGAACTCGACCGCGTCGCGACCGCCATCTTCGTCCGAGCCCCGGTCCGCGGGTTGCGGGAGAACCGCCGTGAGCGAGAACACCTCTGGCAGCGCGGTCTGGAGCCGTCCGGCGATCCGGTCGAAATCGGCCTCGCGCGTGCCCTCTGGCGCCTGAAGCGTCACGTCGGCGTTCGAGAAGGTCACATGCCCGCCGCCCAGTTCGGCGACGGCTCCGATCGCGAGGACCGCCGCGTCGGCCCACCGGGGTGAAGGCTGTCCGAGGCCTATGAGGCAGCTGACCTCGCCGTCGAGACCGGCGGCGCGCGCCGCCTCCACGATGCGCCGCCGCGCGTCCGGGCTGTCGGCGGAGCAGGCGTCGAAATGCGGGCCGGATCCGTCGATCACGAAGCGGAGCGTGAACGGTGTGAGCACCGGGCGCGGGGCCGAGATGTCGAGGACAAGCCGGACGCCGGCGGGCACCACGCTCCGCAGCGCCGCCTCGATTTCCCGCTTCTGGCGGGCACTGTCGGTGATCGCCGTGATGCTGACCCGGCTTGCCTCGACGGTGATTTTCGAACGCGGCAGGTCCGTCAGCGCCTCGAGCCCGAAATCGAGCGCCGCCGCCCAGGTCTCGGGGACCGGATAGTCGGCGGGTTCGAGCAGGTCGGTCACTGTCGTCTTCTGGACCCGGCCCGCGCGTTCGGCGATGCGCGTCCGATCGGTCGACGCGGGGACGAGGCCGATGAGCGAGATTCCCTCGTCGTTTCGAAGGATTTCCACGGAAAAGGCAGGCGGCGCCACGAACTCCCTCGCGGCGATCTCCATCGCGTCGATCACGCGGCTCGCCTCGACGATTTCCGAGGCCGCCGACACGGCCGTGAACCGGGCGGCTTCGCTGGGTGCGGTGCCCGTCAGGATCACGCGAAGGCCGTCCACCGACACGTCCGCCCAGTCGTATCCGTTCTCCACGAGCGCCGCGCCGACCTGGCGCTCGGACTGGGTCTCGATGGCCGAGACCGAGGCGACGGCGACGCCGAGGCAGGCGGAGCCGCCGAGCAGGATCGCGATGGTGATGGGAAGATACTCGGAGAGTCGCATTGCAGGCCGTATCCGGGGGAAGGTCGCCTTCCTGTTAGTCCGTGGGTTTGCCCTGTGCAATCACAGCAGGACGGCACCGGCAAGAAACAGCACAGGGATCAGTCCCGCGTCCCGGTTGGACCGGAAGAGCCGGAGGCAGGTCTCGGTCTCGTCGATGTCGAGCCGGGTGAGTTGCCATGCGAGGTGCCAGCCGAAGCCCCAGGCCGCGCCGAAGCCCACGGCGAGCGCGAGCGGGCTCTGGTCGATGAGCGCGACGATGATGGCGGCGGCCATCAGGACGATGCTTGCCGCGAGAAAGCCGCGGAGCCACTGGTTGGTGTGGTCGCCAAAGAGACGGGCGGTGGATTTCACGCCGATCAGCGCGTCGTCCTCCTTGTCCTGATGGGCGTAGATCGTGTCGTAGAACAGCGTCCACGAGATCCCCGCGAGGTAGAGCATGACGGCGGGCCAGCCGAGGCTGCCCGTGTGGGCGGTCCAGGCCAGCAGCGCGCCCCAGTTGAAGGCGAGACCGAGAAACACCTGCGGCCACCAGGTGAAGCGCTTGGCGAATGGGTAGATCGCGACGAGGGCAAGCGAGGCGACGCCCAGACCGATGGCCGCCCAGTTGAAGGTTAGGAGGATGCAGAACGCGACGAGCGACTGGATCACGAGCCACGCGAAGGCCTGCCGGGCGGTCACCTGACCCGAGGGGATCGGCCGAGAGCGGGTGCGCGCGACCGCCGCGTCGAAATCGCGGTCGGTGATGTCGTTCCAGGTGCAGCCCGCGCCCCGCATGAGCCAGGCCCCGATGCCGCAGCCCGCCGCGATCCAGGCGTCGTGGAGCGTGAAGGTGCCCGTATGCCCGGCGGCGAGCAGCAGCCCCCACCAGCACGGCAGCAGCAGGAGCCATGTCCCGATCGGCCGGTCGGCGCGCGAAAGCCGCAGGTAGGGGCGTGTCCAGGCCGGGGCGAGGCTGTCGACCCAATTGCCCTTGACGGCGTCGGCCACCTGACCGTCTGTTGCCGGGGAGTGTTCGGCCATCGGGATGAGGTCCATGTCGGCTGCGAAAGTCCGGCTCTATGTAGAGCAACCCGTGGGGCAGGGGCAAACCGTTCCTCTGGACCGCGACCAGGCGCATTATCTTTTCGGGGTGATGCGGATGGGGACGGGCGACCGGGTGGCGATCTTCAACCAGACTTCGGGCGAGTGGCTCGCCGAGGTGGCGGAGGCGGGGAAGAAGGCGGGGACGCTGCGCTGTGTCGCGCAGTCGCGTGCGCGGCGGCTGCCCGCGGACGTCTGGCTTCTCTTCGCGCCGATCAAGAAGGAGCGGACGGATTTCATCGTCGAGAAGGCGACCGAGCTCGGCGCGGCGGCGATCCAGCCGGTCGTGACGGACTTCACCCAGTCGGCACGGATCAAGCTGGACCGGCTCCGCGCCCATGCCATCGAGGCGACCGAGCAATGCGGCGGCACATTCGTGCCCGAGGTGCGCGCGCTTGCAAAGCTCGACGCGGTGCTGGCCGATTGGCCAGCGGGGCGGCTGCTGATGTTCTGCGACGAGATGCTGGCCGGAGAGGCCAAGCGGCTTTCCGGTGCCGAGCCGGGTTCCTGGGCCATCCTGATCGGCCCGGAGGGCGGGTTCTCCGAGGCCGAGCGCGCGCGCCTCGCCGGCCTGCCCTTCGCCCGGGCGGTGAGCCTCGGCCCCCGCATCCTGCGGGCCGATACCGCGGCGGTGGCGGCGCTGACGCTGTGGCAGACGACACTGGGGGACTGGGGATGAGCTTCCTGCGCCCTGAAGTCCGCGACACGCTTCTGCGGTGGCGCGAGACGCTCGCCGGAACGGCGGCCGGCGTTCTGGGCATCTGGTTCGCGATGACGACCTTCGGCCCGTTCTTCCTGATCGGGGTCGCGCTCGTTATCGGCGGCTTCGCACTGGCCGTCGCGGGCGTGCAGAAGGCGCGCTTCCGGCGCGGAGGCGGGGGGCCGGGTGTCGTGCAGGTCGTGGAGGGGCGCGTCACCTATTTCGGCCCCTGGGGCGGCGGGGCCGCTGCGCTCGACCGCATGGGCTGGCTCGAGCTCGTGCCTTCGGACGGCGCGGCGGGGCTCTGGGTGCTGGTCTCAGAGGACGGAGAACGGCTCGAAATCCCGGTCGACGCCAAGGGCGCGGATGCGCTCTTCGAGCTCTTCGAGACCCTGCCCGGCCTCCGCACCGGCCACATGCTCGCCAGCATGAAGCCGCCTGTGCGCGAACGCACCCTGATCTGGCAGCGGGACGTGCCGAGGCTGCATTGACTTCACCGGCGATTGGCGACACCAGTGCCCGACCACGAGACGAGGCCCCGGAGAGCCGAGCATGTCCATTCCCCAGGCCGGCGGCGGGCCGATCGAGCGCCGAGAGCAGCTGGCCGAGTACCTGGAAGCGGGCTGCAAGCCCAAGGAAGATTGGCGCATCGGGACCGAGCACGAGAAGTTCGGCTACTGCAAGGACACGCTGAAGCCGCTGCCCTACGACGGCGAGCGCTCGGTCCGGGCGATGCTCGAGGGATTGCGCGACCGCTTCGGCTGGACGCCGGTTTCCGAGGCGGGGCACATCATTGGCCTAGAGTCCGACGGCGCGAACGTCTCGCTCGAGCCGGGCGGTCAGCTCGAGCTGTCCGGCGCGCCGCTCCGGTCGATCCACGAGACCTGCGACGAGGTGAACGAGCATCTGCGCGAGGTGAAATCGGTGGCCGACGAGTTGGGCGTGGGCTTCATCGGCCTTGGCGCCGCGCCGCACTGGAGCCACGACGAGATGCCGATGATGCCCAAGGGGCGCTACCGGCTGATGACCGACTACATGGATCGCGTCGGCACCCACGGAAAGCAGATGATGTACCGCACCTGCACGGTGCAGGTGAACCTCGACTTCGGGTCCGAGGCCGACATGGTCCGGAAGATGCGCGTCGCGCTGGCGCTTCAGCCGGTCGCGACGGCGCTTTTCGCCAATTCGCCGTTCTTCGAAGGCAGGCTCAATGGCCACAAGTCGTGGCGTGGCCGCATCTGGCGCGATCTCGATCCAGCCCGGACCGGCATGCTGCCCTTCGTGTTCGAGGACGGCTTCGGCTTCGAGCGGTGGGTCGACTACGCGCTCGATGTGCCCATGTACTTCGTGTACCGCGACGGCACCTACATCGACGCCCGCGGGCAGTCGTTCCGCGACTTCCTGCAGGGCAAGCTGCCGGCACTGCCTGGCGAGATCCCGACGCTGTCGGACTGGGCAGACCATCTCACGACGATCTTCCCCGAGGCGCGGGTCAAGAAATTCATCGAGATGCGCGGCGCCGACGGCGGGCCGTGGCGGCGCCTTTGCGCGCTCCCCGCGCTCTGGGTCGGGCTCCTCTACGACCAGGGGGCGCTCGACGCCGCCTGGGATCTCGTGAAGGGCTGGGACACCGAGACGCGGGAGGGGCTGCGCGTCGCGGCCTCGGTCTCCGCGCTCGACGGTGAAAGCCACGGGATAGGGCTGCACGACCTCGCCCGGGAGCTCGTCGAGATCGCGGAGGCGGGGCTCAGGGCGCGGGCGATCCCGGGGTCGGGCGGGCTCGTGCCGGACGAGACGCACTTTCTCAACGCACTGAAGGACAGCGTTGAGACCGGGATCACGCCAGCCGACGAACTCATCGCGAAGTACGAGGGCGAGTGGGCAGGCGACGTGACGCGGGTCTTCGGCGAGTACAGCTATTGAGGTCGCCCGCGTCGCGGTGGGCGCGCCCGCCGCTTCGCCATGAGCCCACCTGAACGTTTTCGATGAATGTCTTGGCGGGTCAGTCCGCCGTGACGCCCATCACGAAGGCGCGGACCTTGGCGGGGCTCATCTCGCATGGCTTGAGAAGCGCCTCGCCGGACGCCAGCCTGTAGAGGTTGAACGCGACGCTGTCGGTGCCGCCCAGTTCCTCGGCCAGAAGCTTCTGGCTGCGGGCGCAGGAAAACTGCGACTTCACGATCCGGTAGCGCCGGCCCTCGAAGGTGCCGCCGTAGCCTCCCACCGGCAGGGCGTCGAACGCGATGAGGAATTCCCTGTCGGCGATCAACTCTGGTCGTCGCCCCTGGTGCTCGGGATGTTTGACCGGGTGAACGTCCCGTCATCGGGCGGATCGCGGGGCTGCGCGCGGTTCGCGTCGTTTTGATCGCGGCCGAGCGGATCGGGCCCGAACCGGTTCGGGCCGGGGGTTCCCGGAAAAAGATAGATCACGAGCAGGACGAGCTGCCCGATGAGGGGGATCAGCATCAGGAGGAGCCACCACGCCGACATGTCCCGGTCGTGGAGCCGACGGCCGCCGACGCAGATCGACGGCAGGAACACCGCGAGACCGAACAGCGGTTCTAGGACGTTGGCGGCGTTCTCGCCGGAGCCGAACAGGAGGCTGTCCAGGAGGCCCGCCGCAAGACTTCCGAGGATGACGAAGAGCACCCACCACCAGTATTCCGAGCGCGGCGCCCGTCCAGTAATGACGATGTATTTCTGAAAGCAGCTTCTGACGGCGTCCTGAAATCCCATTGAATTATCCCGAGTTCTTCTTCTGTCCGATCCGCGGCTCGGTGCCTGCAATCAGGCGGCGGATGTTCGCATGGTGCCTGAGGAAGATCAGCAAGGCCAGAACGATCGACATGGCGACGAGTTCGCCTCCGCCCAGAATCGCCGCGAGGAGCGGGGTCATCGCGGCGGCGGTCATCGCCGAGAGCGACGAGATGCGCAGAAGGAGGGCCATCACGACCCATGTCGCGCAGGCCATGAGCCCCAGCGGCCAGTCGAGCGCGAGGACGACGCCGAGGAAGGTGGCCACGCCCTTGCCGCCCTTGAAACCGAGCCAGACCGGCCAGAGGTGGCCGAGAAAGGAGAAGACGGCGGCGACCTGCGCCGCGTCCTCGCCGACGAGACCGCGTGCTGCGATGACGGCGGCGGCGCCCTTGCCCGCGTCGAGGACGAGCGTGAGGAAGGCCGCGAGCCTGTTGCCCGTCCGAAGCACGTTCGTCGCGCCGATGTTGCCCGAGCCGATCCGGCGGATGTCGGTCAGCCCCATGCTCCGCGTGATGACGATGCCGAAGGGGATCGAGCCAAGGAGGTAGGCGAGGGCGGCGACGATCAGCAGGATCGCGGGGGTCGAGGTGATCTCGGGCATGTCAGTCTCCGAAGACCCGGCGGCCCGCGACCCAGGTGGCGAGCACCTTTCCCTGCATCCGCTGCCCGTCGAACGGCGTGTTCTTCGACTTCGAGCGCAGCCTGAAGCGGTCGAGCACGAAGGGGGCGCCCGCGTCGAACAGGACGAGGTCGGCCGGCGCGCCTTCGGTGAGGCGGCCGGTGTCGAGCCCGAGGCGCTTCGACGGGTTGAGCGACATGGCGCGAAACAGCGTGGGCAGATCGAGATCGCCCGAGTGGTAGAGGCGGAGCGCGGCCGGCAGGAGGGTCTCGAGACCCACCGCGCCCGAGGCGGCTTCCTCGAAGGGAAGACGCTTCGATTCCTCGTCTTGTGGCGTGTGCATGGAGGAGATCACGTCGATCAGGCCCTCGGCCACCGCTTCCACGACCGCCATCCGGTCGTCCTCCGACCGCAGCGGGGGCTTCACCTTGAAGAAGGTGCGGTAGTCGCCGACGTCGAGTTCGTTGAGCGTGAGGTGGTGGATCGAGACGCCCGCCGTGATGTCGAGCCCCGCGGCCTTCGCCCGGCCGAGGCGGCGCAGCGCGCGGGCGGTGGTGACCTGATCGGCGTGGTATCGCACGCCCGTCATCTCCACCAGCGCGAGGTCGCGATCGAGGCCCATGCGCTCGGCCATCGGGCTGACCGAGGGCAGGCCCTTCAGCGAGGCGAACTTGCCGGAGGTCGCCGCCGCGCCCGCCGAAAGGCCCGGGTCCTGCGGGTGGCCGATGACCAAGGCATCGAGTTGCCTCGCGTAAGTCAGGCAGCGACTTGCCACCTTGGTATCGGTCACCACGCTGTCGCAATCGGTGAAGGCCACCGCGCCCGCGTCCATCATGAAGCCAATCTCGACCA
>Ga0209943_1000493_pt1 | contig 27436 bp, 18 predicted proteins | sample SalPonR1_B_D2_MG_FD_185698 | JGI IMG/M metagenome (GOLD analysis project Ga0209943, IMG submission 185698) | Salt pond soil microbial communities from South San Francisco under conditions of wetland restoration - Salt Pond MetaG R1_B_D2_MG... ... | reverse complement strand
GGCCAATACAACCTGGTGTTCAACGTCTTTTCGTTGACGCTTGCGGCCTTCGCGGCATCGACCATCTTCTTCTTCATGCAAAGAAGCAGGGTGGCGCCGGAATACCGGACCGCGATGACCATCACCGGACTGGTCACGTTTATCGCGCTTTATCATTACGTGCAAATTCTGTTCGACTGGAAATCGGCGTATCAACTGGTTGACGGCGCCTATGTGGCTTCCGGCCAGCCTTTCAACGATGCCTATCGTTACGTCGACTGGCTGTTGACCGTTCCGCTCCTGCTCGTTGAACTGCTCCTGGTCATGCGACTTTCGAAGCAGGAAACCGTCAGCAAGGGATGGCTGCTCGGCGGCCTTGCAGCACTGATGATCATCCTCGGTTATCCGGGTGAAGTCAGCGCCGACATGGGTACAAGGTGGTTGTGGTGGAGTCTTTCGATGATCCCGTTCCTGATCATCCTCTACCAGCTGTTCATCGGACTCGGCGACGCGATTGCCCGTCAGCCGGCCTCGGCTCGGGGTCTTGTAAGCGCGGCGCGCTACCTGACCGTCATTGCCTGGCTGTTCTATCCCGTGGTATTCCTGTTCCCGATGCTGGGGCTTACGGGTGCGGGTGCCGAAACCGCGGTACAGGTCGGCTACTCGATTGCCGATGTCGTGGCCAAGGCAGTGTTCGGTCTGTTGATCTACACGATCGCAGTCATCAAGACCGATTCCGAAGCCGCCTGAGGCAACGGATGACGCTTGGCATGACAATCGCCCGGCCGCACGATTCGGCCGGGCGATTTTCACAACCATGATGACGACCCGCAACCTCCAGACCCGTCTGGCCGATACGACCCGGACGCAACCCGCCGATTACGGCCGGGATCTGCGGCAGATTCATCTTCGTATCGGGCTGGTCGTGCTGCTTGCGCTCCTGCCGGCCGGCAGTCTTCTCGGGACCCTGGCGGTCGAGTCGCAACTCGCGCTGGTGGCCCTTCCAATCGCCCTGCTGGGCGTCATGCACGGCGGCCTCGATCCCTGGGTCGGCGATGTCGTGATGCGGGACCGTCTCGGGCGTTCGGGGCGTGTGCTTTTTGCTGTTTCCTACCTGGCCGTCATGGCCGTCGTGATTGCCTGTTGGCTGCTTGCGCCGCTGGCGACGCTGGCCGGCTTTCTTTTGATTTCAGTGCTGCATTTCGGCGAGCAGGACGCGTTTGCCTTCGCCGGCAGAAGCGACGGTCTGTCAGTGGCCGTATTCGGCGCCATCCCGGTGCTGGGCCCGGTCGCGGCCCATCCGGCCGAAGTTGCGCTGATCTTCGGCTGGCTGACGGGGATCGAAAAAACCGTGCTGGCCGAGATCCTGAATTGGTTGGCACAGCCCTTGACCGCCATCTGGCTGGTCGGTGCCGGAATGCTCGTGGCTCGAATGCATATCGAGGACGAGGCCAACAGGCGGTTTCAGCTGGCGGGGCTCGGCGTCCTGGTGGCCTCGATGATCCTGTTGCCGCCACTGATCGCTTTCGCCGCCTATTTCTGTCTGCTCCACAGTTTCGGTCATCTGCTCGACATGGCCGCACGCTCTGAGGGCCCCTGGAGAGCATGGTCACCGGGGCAGTGGGCATCGCGCCTGTGGCCCGCCACGCTGGGGGCGCTTGCGCTGGGCATGCTCGGGTGGGTTGTGCTGTCCGGAATCAATACCGCCGATGCGATAGGTCGCGAAGCGCTCGCGCAGGTCATATTCTGCGGTCTGGCGGCATTGACCGTCCCGCACGTCATTCTCTATGCGGTCTTTAGGGGCGATTCGACTGTGCAGTGACCGCGCATCGCCGGTCTCGCAGTTGGATCATGTCTCAGCCCGCCTTATTCACCACGCTAAACCCGACTATTGCATAAATCCCCGGATGCCAAAGCCCGGAAACACTACGCTCCGGGCAGCGTAGCGTCTCGGCACCGGGAATTTATGCAATAGTTGGGTAAAGAGACTACTCATACCGCTTCGATGCTACGATGCCGCTTTCTGGATCAGTAGACTTGCCTGCACACAGCAGGTCGGGCCTGAATTCGAGCGCGGTTCGGGCGCACGGCCGGCCGCGTAAATACCTGCATCCGGATTGGCGCAGGACAGGTTTGCAGCCGGCAACCGTGATTCGTGGAAATCCGCAGGGGAATGGAGTTGAAGTTCGGACGTCTTGCAATCCTGTTGATCTGCCTGATGGCCGGTGCGGCATTCGCCGACGAATCTCAGGACGGTGCGTCGCTGTCTGACAGGATTGCCGAGATCGAGCGCGCTCACATCCGCCAGCCCTGGCAGGTCTCGCAGCAGTTGATCGAGGATCTTGGTCCGGCGCTGGCGAACGCATCGACCGAAGAGCGTGCCAGGGTCCAGATCATGGAGGCCCGGAACTCATTCTTGGAAGGCCGCTACGCAGAGGGCCTGGAAACGCTGGACAGGGTTCTCATGAGCCCGGTAAGCCCTGCCAGGCGGCTCCGGGCGCTTGAACTGTCGATCAACGCCAATTATCTGATCCACAACTATGAGCGCGCATTCGATCTCCTTGCACGCGCACTTGCGCTTTTTCCCGATACCGACGATGCCAGGCAGAAAGCCGATGTTCTGACGTTGGTTTCGAGGCTGTATTCCGACATGGGCGAACATGGTCTCGCGCTCGAACGAGCCGCAGAAAGCCTGGATATGGCCGAGGGAACCGGGCACGCACGAACCATATTCAACTCGCTTTACTCGCTGATGCTTGCTCAGAGGAATGCCGGTTTTGCCGGGTTTGCGATCGAGCGCAGCCAGGAGCTATGGGAACAGGGCCAGCAGGCCGGAGATCCGGTTAGTCTGAGCAGTGGCATGATGTTGATCGGGAGCGTTTACAGTGCAGCGGGACGCCACGAGGAAGCCATCGGCTGGTTGCGGCGCGCGATCGACAAGAATCGCGAAACAGGCTTTCTCAACGGTGAGCTGGAGGCGCGACAGAGGCTCGGCATCGCGCTCCTGAATATCGGCCGGCGTGAGGAAGGATTACCGATCCTGACGTCCCTGGTCGACGAGTTCCAGTCACGTGAAAACTGGCCGAGCCTGATGGCGATTCACGAGGCGATTGCCGACACTCACGAACAGGCTCGTCGCTACAGCGAGGCGTTGCAGCATCTTTCCCTGTTTCGCAATGCAGCGCGACGATTCAACGACGACCAACGCGCGCGCAGGCTCGCCTATCTCCAGGCGGAATTCGAGAATCAGCGGCGCAATCAGGAACTGCAACTGCTGCGCCAGGAAAGCCGGCTGCTTGCCATGCGTGAAGAGACCGCAAAGGCTCAGCGAGCGGCCCGTCTTCTCGGCACAGCGATGCTCGTGTTGATCGGTGTGCTGTTGGCCGGCCTGCTGTTGCGCTTTCGCGCAGATCGTCGCCGCTACAGGCGGTTGTCCGAAACCGACGGTCTGACCGGCCTGTTCAATCATCGAAGATTCCACCACGCGGCGGAAGACGCACTTGCCGGGAATCGTGCGCACGGCAATGTCTGCGCTCTTGTGGCGGCCGACGTCGATCTGTTCAAGCAGATCAACGACCGCTATGGACATCAGGCGGGTGATCATGTATTGCGCAAGCTGAGTGCACTTTTGCTGGATCAGTTTCCCGCCCCGTGTATCGTCGGGCGCATCGGCGGAGAGGAATTCGCGATCTTCATGCCTGGTCACAACCGCCTCCAGGCGCACCAGCGAATCGGGGAGTTTCGCGACCGGATCAGGCCCATCGAATTCGACGGTCAGTCGATCGAGGTGACGCTGAGTTTCGGCCTCGTCGAATCGCGTCGGGAGTCGCGGCTGGAAAAGCTGCGTGCACGCGCTGATCATGCGCTCTACCGAGCCAAGCGGGCGGGACGGAATCAGGTGATCGACGCGGCGGATCTCGGAAACGTCTGAGGGAAGGCGCAATGCAGCCGAGGCGGCGCCGTGTGGACGCTCGGCCCGGCGCATGGGCAGGGCCGAGACGGATGAACCGCAGTCTCAGCAGTCGCCGGTGCGCGTACCCGACATCTCGACATTCATGGTCATGACGCCCATCGGCGATTCGATATCACCGTCGATGGAACCGGTCATCGAATCGCCGTCGAACTTCATGCTGGCGTTCATCGTCACGGAGCCGCCATCGGGGCTCGCGCAGGTCATGGTGTAATCCATGCCGTCGGCCCGCATTTCCTTGTTGCTGAACTCGCAGTCGTCGTTATCTTCGAGGAATGCCTGGCCTTCGGCGATCTTTTCGGCCGTCACGCATTCGCTGGAAGTATCGGTGCGAGGTGGAATCGGAAACTGCTCGGACTGAATCGTCACGGTGCTCGTGGTTTCCCACATGCCGGGATTGATGTTGGGATCTTCAGCGACGGCGGCCAGACTGGCTGCCGATGCCGCGAGGACGGTCAAAGCGCGGTAAAACTTCATTTGATTCTCCTTGGGATAGTTGCCTGATTCAGGTAAGCGTTGATTCGATCGTTGATTCGATTGGCCGTTGCCGGGCAAGCTAATGCCGATCAGTCCCGAATTTCCCGGGAAGCCGAGATCATGCCCAGTTGCCTCTTCATAGAATACGTGAATCGGGGCTCAAGCAGGACAGATTCAGCCGCCGTCTGCGGAACGTTCGATCTCTTCGGCCTGGCGTCGCGCGGCTTCGGCAACGTCCTGCTCGACGTCACGGGCCCGCTCCAGCGCCTGATGCTGCGTCTCGAGAACGCCGCTTTCGGAATCGTCGCTCGTGTTGTCGGTGCACGCGCCGAGCAGCAGTGCTGCAAGAACCGCAATGATCAGTTGAACAGCTGGTTTCACGATAGGCTCCAAAATCATCTCCGGTCTGATCATGATTGTGGATTCTGCCCTTTGGACTCGCTGTCTGCAACCGGGTCCGGCGCGATTTCGGGCAATTCCAGCCCCAGTTTCTTCGCTCGCTGGGTCCACTTGTCGCGCGCGGCCTTGCGAAGATCCTCTGTGGCGTCGCTTTCGTCGACAATCTCGATGCCGAGCAGCGTCTCGAGAACGTCTTCCATGGTGACCACGCCGGAAAGGCCGCCGTACTCGTCGACCACGACAGCGAAATGCTCCTGTTCGGCCAGAAGCTGGCTGAAGAGCACCCTCAGCGAAATGAATTCCGGCACAAAAAGCACTTCGCGCTTCAGATCGCTCAGGCGGACTTCCGGCTTTCCACGCGCAAGATTGAGCATGATGTCGGCCTTGAGCACGTAGCCGCTGATGTCCTCGTCGCTTTCACCGTAGACTGGATAGCGCGAAAACACCAATTCGTCGGACTTTTCCATCAACTCGTCCAGCGTTGTATCGTGTTGAAACTTCTTGACTACCACGCGCGGCGTCATGATGTCCTGGACGCGGATCGCGCTGAACCGGATCAGGTTGAGAAAGATGTTCGACTCCTCTTCCTCGAAAACGCCTTCGCGGGTACCGACCTGGGCCAGCGCGCGGAACTCTTCGCGACTGACGCTGGGGGCCCGGGCGCCGTGGGCCAGCAGGCGCGTGATGAATTTCGAAAGCGCGACCAGCGGCCACATCAGGATGATCAGAACGCGACAGGTATGGGCGGTAAAGCCCGACAGCTGTTTCCAGTAGGTCGCTCCGATGGTCTTTGGGATGATTTCCGAAAAAATCAGGATAGCCAGCGTCACCAGCGCCGAGGTCAGGGTGACCCAGGCATTGCCGAACACCACCAGCGCCTGGGCGCCCACGCCGGCGGCGCCGAAGGTGTGCGCAATGGTATTCAGGCTGAGGATCGCCGAGAGCGGGCGATCGATGTCGCGCTTGAGATTGCGCAGCAGCTTCCCGGACTTGGCGCCGTGCTCGTTCATCACGGCGATATGTGCCGGCGTGACCGACAGCAGCACGGCTTCGAGAATCGAGCACAGGAAAGAAACGCCAATGGCGAGAAACAGGTAGAACAGCAACAGGGTCATGCGCGCGTTGGATCGGCCGGGTAGTGCACCATTGTAAGCGTTAAGTGCCCTCTGGAATAATCTGTCGCGCTTCCGAAGGCTTCTTCCGGCGGCTCCCTGGCGATCAGCGGCTGCATTCTGACGATCAGCACCGGGCCGGCGCAGGCGGTGAAACCGGACAGTTGCTTCCAGTAGGTCGCACCAGCGTCTTCGGGATGATTTCGCAGAGATCAGAAGGATCTTTGGCCTGTCGCGTTCGAGCCGGGGTTCTCGTATTACAGAACAGGGCTCTTCCTTTTTCCGGCCGATTGATGCGAGAGAAATCATGGTGAAACGTACTAGGGAACCTTTGCATAACGCCGCGCGGAGCGCGTTTCAGTCGGAAAACCCGCCATCGCGCCCGTACAGAGTGAGTCACAAGTTCCCTGGCATGCAGCGCTTGTTCCGCCTGACAGGTATCTGGCTGATCATTCTTTCAATGCTGAATGCTCAGCTTGTCTGGGCCATCACTGAGGCAGAAAGTGTGGGGCAAGCGGTGCGAACGAACGCCGGCGTGGGCGGGCTGTTCAAGGAGCTGGAGCCCTTGGAGCAGGCGCTGGACCGCGGCTCGCTGGAACTCGATGAGATGTTGTTCAAGCTGGCGTTCGATGCGGCCGAGATCGAGCGATTCGTTCGCGCGGACGTTCGATTCCAAGCCTATCCCGGCCTTTTGCGTGGTGCGCGTGGCACGTTGATCAGCCGCTCCGGCAATGCGTTGGACCAAGGCATTCTGCTGGCTCGTCTGCTGAAAGACGCCGGCTCCGAGGCGCGGATCGCGCGCGGCTCACTGCATGACACGGATGCAAAGCGGTTGCTCGAACAAATGCTCGGCCCGGCCTCTTGGCCAAGTGCATGGGCGAAGACTGGCCGTGACCCAGTCGAAGCGTGGTTTCGGGGCCGTGTAAATGTGGAGACTAGCTCTTTACGGTCCGATGTCGAGCGCGTGCTCGGCAGCTCACTGGCCGCTGCCGAAGCGATCGGCCCCCAGGTCGAAGGCATTGCCGACACGAGACCGGTCGACGACCGGCTTCTTGAAGAGGTCCGGAACTACTACTGGGTCGAGCATCGGCTGGGCCCTGGCGACCCCTGGATCGCCGCGCATCCGGCGTTCGGGGATGCCGAGCCGCCGTCCGTGGAGGCCGAGGGCTACATGGCCGACACGATCCCTTCCGATCTTCAGCACCGTGTCCGAATCGAAGTCCGGATGGAGAAGCGGCTCGGCAGCAAGGTGACCGAAGAGACTTTGATGCCCCCCTGGGAGAAACCAGCGGCCAATGCTGCATATCTTCCCCAGACCATTGGCGTCCTTCCGTACACTGGACAAACCGCGGACTCCAACCAGTTCCTCGATACGGCTGCGGCCGAGGCCGAGCTGTTCGTGGTTACGTGGAATGATTCCATTGCAGCTGGTGCACAGGTATTCACGCTCCAGGGCGACGCGTTGCCAATGGAAGCCCTCAGTCCAGGCGGTGAGTTCGTCAAGCAGGTTTCGGATCGCGGTGCAATGGCTGTCAATGCACTCAGTGGCATCGGTCTGAGTCAGCAGCCGCAGGACGAACAGTTGCCGGCAAAGCGGCTGGAGCGCCTCTGGATCGAGTACACGTTGATTGCGCCGGGCGGCGCCGAGACAAGCATGCGCCGCTACCTGCTTGACCTCGACGACCAGGGTCGGCAGCTGGTCCACCAGCAGCCGGTGGACGAGGGACGCTGGTTGACGGAGGCAAGGGCAGCGATGCTGCAGTCTCGCAGCTTGCTGGTCGGTACCGGTCCGGTCAACCCGGCCTGGCTGGTTCAGCAGCTGCTGGAATCAGCCTCGGCCGGGCGGCCGACCTTGCTGGAACTGGAGCGTCGGGCAAGTCAGTCCGATCCTTCCATAGGACCGTCGGTGCTCAACGGGCTCGACAATCTGCCCGATACGCGCTGGATCCAGTATTTGTTCGCGACCCAAACCGCGACCGGGTACGGCGAGAAACGCGCGGCGTACCTGCACCAGCCCACAATGGTCTCATTCAATCACGGTGTTCGGGCTCGCGGCGAAGGCTTGCGTGGTTACGAACAGATCGACATCCTGTTCAACGCGCGGCGTGTGGTCGAGCGACAAGGAGAGTCATGGTTGCCGCACCCCGCCACCGCAATGCTTTCCGGCGTTCTGGAAACTCGCCAGGAGCAGTTGCAGGTGGCTTCGCGAGGAGGCGAGGGGGGCGCTTCGGCCTTCGAATCGCTGTCGCAGGCCGCGGAGCGTTTCGTCCGCATCGCGCCGGACGAGCGTTCGAATCTCGAATCGCTGGATTTTGCCCCCGGCGCGGCACGTGCCGCGCAGCGCGAACTCGACGCGGGCTATGCCTTGCTGGTGCCGCCTGTGAAGGGGGTAGATCACTGGTGGCGCATCGATCCCGGAACCGGAACGGCAACCGGCATGGCAATTGGTGCGGGTGGCTATGGCGGCGCGACCGCTACCGAATACATCATCTACGGGGGCATCATCATTGGCACACTTTTGATGTACTACAGCTTCTATTCCTGCTTCACGTCTGAGTCGGGGTTGGCGCTATTCTGCTGCCTTGTCGATAGCTGGCTGACCGGGATAATCATTGCCGCACTGGCGTTCACGGCCGGGGTGCTGAGCGGTGCAGCGCTCGGAGCGGTCGGGGCCGGCATGGGGGCCGCTACCGCAGAAGTGGAGTTGGTCACCGCGATCATCAATTTCATAGTTCTTGACGGTGGCTCGACCGTACTTTCCTTTACCGATTTCAGGATTCGGGCCTGCGGTTCGTTGACCGGAACGTGAAGGCGCCGGAGATCGATCCGCCACAGGAGTTTTCTCGATGATATTTCACCGCTGGATCATTGGCCTGATTTGCTCGGTACTGTTGCTTTCTGTGCCTGTTGCGGTGGCCCTCACCCACCTGCAGCACGAGACCGAGCCGAACGACGCGCCGCATCAGGCCGTGCCGCTTGATCTGCCGATCGAAAAAGACATCCTCCGCGTGTTGGGCTCGTTGGAAAAGCAGGACCAGGACGCGTTCCTGCTGGTCGTTGGCGACGAGCACGCCGGCCGTCGCTTCGACGTCGAGCTAAGCTCGACGTGTTCGACTTTACCGAACTGGTCGATGCCCGAGGCGATATTTCCGAAGCCCTGCCAAGCAAGCCGACGTCGGTGTTCCAGCTGGAGACACTGCAGGGTTTACGGCCGATTCGCGCCGACGGCCTGCTGCTGGCGCCCGGGACCTACGTGCTCGGCGTCTCGCACTCCGGGGGAGAAGGCACCTACGAGCTTCAGTTCTCGCAGAACGACAACCAATCGATCGCCGTCATCGACGGGGCCGAAAACAGCATCGATGATCCGCGCCGGCTCAGCACGCGCGGACGCTCGACGTTGTTTTCCGGCGGCGAGACGTTCGGCGGCTTCGAGATCGACGCTCATGGGGACACGGCGGGCGACGACCCCGCCCCGGTCTGGGACCTCGCCTTCCAGATGCCGGCCGGGCGCGACGGCACGTTGCGGCTGGAAAACGAGGCCGGCGACGTCCTGCTCGAACTGGATGACGCCAACGGTCTCGAATTGCGCCGGCGCGGCCTCTCGCTGGCACCGGGGCGTTACCTTGCCGTGACCGAGACCGGCGAAGCGGCCGTGCAGATGATCACCGTCGAGGCCGGCGCGCCGGTGGCCGACGGCGACGTCGAGGTCGAGCCGAATGATCGGCAACCCAATGCGATCGCGTTCTTCCAGGACCTGAGCGGTCGCTTCGAGGACGATGACAGCGATAACTTCACCTTTGATGTCGGCCCGGAGGATGCCGGGCGACGGTTCACGATCCAGCTGACCGCCACGCCGGGAAGCAAACCCGAGATCTGCATCAAGCAGGATTCGATCCGGCTGTCGGAATGCAACCGGGCCGGCGGCGATGGGAAGGCCGGTTTCGCCGACGTGGTCCTGGCCGAGGGGCGCTACGAACTGGTCACGTACCTGCGAACCGACCAGGTCGCGGACTGGTCGCTGGCATGGACGGAGCAAGGTCCGGCGAAGCCCGGCGAGGAAACCGAACCGAACAACGATCAGCGGCTGGCCAGCCATCTGCACGAGCGTGGATTCGGCCGCGGGCGGTTCATCGGGCGCGAGACCGACTGGTGGCGCTTCAGCGTCGAGGGCGAGCCGCAGTTATGGCGGCTGCAGCTGCAGGGCGACGACCTGCACGAGTTGAATCTGTACAGCGCGACCGGCCAGATGAAGCGCGTGCGGCCCGGCGCCGCCAACCGCGCGCGTCTCGACAATGTGTTTCTGCTGCCCGGCGACTATTTCCTGAGCGCCGAGGGGGCCGACAGCGATTACACCCTGCGCGCGGTGGCATTGGGTCCGCCGCCGCCCGGCATGGAGATGGAGCCCAACGACGATGTCCCCGACGCGATGCGGATTCGCTTTGGGCAGCCCTACACCGGCACGCTCGCCGAGAGTGACGACACCGATCGCTATGCCTTCGTGCTTCTGGGCGAGGAGCGCGTGCGCATCCGCGTCGAGCCGCCGGTCGACGGGCGAATCGAAGGCGCACTGGTGCTCGGCGACGCAGGCACCACGATCAGCGAGCTGCGGCGGGCCGAAGCCGACGGCACGCCGCTGGAATGGGACGTGTTCCTGCCGCCGGGCGATTACGGGATCAATCTGTCGGCCTACACCACGTCGGATGCGGAGTACACACTGGCCGTGGAACGCGGTGATTGGCTGGACGCGGTCGTGGATCGCGAACCGAACGGTTGGCGGGCCACCGCCTCCCCGTTTCCGGCCGATGGCGTGTTGCACGGCCGCGTCGGTGACAGCCGTCGCAATCAGGACTGGTACCGGCTCCCGGCCCGGTCTGCGCCCGTAGCATTGTCATTGCCGAAACTCGACGGGGTCTCGGTCCAGGCCTTTCCGGTCGGCTCGACCGAGGAACTGCTGGGCTGGAACCGGGAGACGGAGCGATTCGAGGGACAGTTGGCGCCGGACACCGGCCATGACCTTCGCTTCGAGGGCAAGGGTGAATACGCGCTGGATCTGTCGATGCTGGCGGATGCCCCCTCGGAAGTCGGGCGCTTCGCCGATGTCACGCTGCACGTCGAGCCGCGACCGATTCAGGCATTTTCCCGCTGGGCGCAGCGGCTTGAGGGCACTCTGCGGTTGCGCAACCCGCAGTCGCAGGACGTGTCGCTGGACCTGCGCACGCATCTGACCGACGCCCGCTGGGTGCTGGCGTTGGATCGCCCCGCGCCGGAACGGCTCGATGCGGGCGCACAGATCGAATTGCCGTTCACCATTGGCATTCCGCCGGACGTGCCCGACTGGGTGTCGGTGCAGCTTTCGACCTCCACCGGTGCGCACGCCACCGCCGGACGTGCGGTGACCGACCTTTCGATCGCCGTCGATGCCTCGCCGGTCCGCCCGACGTTTTACTGGCCCGTGCCCGAGGCGCTGCGCGGTGGCTTCAACGCCGCGGCGTCGAGCTTCGGCGCCGAGCCCGTGGCAAGTCCAGGACTGACCGAGGATCAGGTAGAAGACATGGGTACGTTGTTCGATTCGCTGGCCCAGATCGGCAACTGGACCGAATACAAGGTGCCGTTCAACCGGGGTTCGGAAGTTTCTCCCGGACAGCCGACGGTCCGGCTGGCGGGTGATGCACCGGTTCCGGTCCGCGGATTTCTGCTCAACCCCACGGCGTCTTTGTCGCCTGCTACGTTCCTGCACGACTTCGCCGTCGAGCTTTCCAGTGACGGCGAGACCTTCGAGCGCGTGCTCGAGGCCACGCTGCAGCCGATTCCCGAGGAACAGGCGTTTGCGCTTCCGGAGCCGGTCGAGGCGCGTTTCGCGCGCCTGATCCCGCTCGGCACCGCCTTCAGCGCCGCGTCGAACTGGGGCATTCGCGTCGGCGAGTTCAAGGTCGTTGCCGAGCCGGGCTGGCGGCCGCTCGGCGGGCCGGTGAACGTCGCCGATCCCGAGCGCGGGGGGCATCTCGTCTGGGGCCGACCGTGGATCCGTGGCAGCACGAGCGATCGCAGCATGCTGATCGAGGATGGCGAAGCGGTTCACCTGAATCTGCGGCAGGGCGGCCACGAGGATGGCGAGATCGTGCTCGGATTCCATCATTCCCGGGCCGCGCTGATCGACGCGATCTCGATGCTGAGGCTGGCCGATGCGCCGCCCGACGAGCAGCCGGCCCGCGTCGCTGTCAGCGTTTCGCAGATCAGCCCGATCGGGCCCTGGACGCCGATCGCGGAACAGGACCTCGTCGGCGACGAGACGCGGCTGGACCTGGATTCCCCGGTCTGGGCGCGCTACGTGCGCTTCCATTTCAGCGGCCAGGAATCCGCCCGATTGCTGCGCATGCCCGACCGGATCGCGATCTTCGAGCACGCCGTCCAGGCCGACGATCCCAGCATTCTCGGCGAATGGGGACACTATTCCTGGCGCGGGCCGTTCGAGGCGGCCGAGACGCCGCAGTTTGCCGGCCTGGCCGGCGAGCCTGAACACGCGTCGCGGGAGGCGGCGCTGCCGCTGGTCGCCGATGTACCGGCGCCCGGTCGAGCGCTGCTCGACACCTATGCGTCGTGGTACCGGATCGAAATGCCGGAAGACATGAACCGTCTGGTGCTTCGGATGCAGGGCGTGCCGACGCTGGAGGCGGCGCCCCGGCTGATCGATGCCACAGGTCAACCGGTCGCGTCGTATCCCCTGGCCCGGGAAGCCGACGGCCACCGCTGGGAGGCCTACCTCGAACCCGGCCAGGTGGTTTACCTGGAAGCCTACGAGCCGCCGCGCTCGGTGATCTTCAGTTGGGATACCTCGGGCAGCGTCGCGCGTTATCTGCCGATCATTTCCAACGCGCTGTTCAATTACGCCCAGACCATTGTGCCGGGCCGCGACGAGGTCAACCTGCTGCCGTTCGGCCATCGCTCGCCGCTGCTGACCGACTGGGTCGGCCATCCATACCCGCTGCAGCGGCTGCTGGCCGCCTACCCGCAGGACACCAGTTCCAGCGACGCGGAAGGCACACTGGCTGCCGCGGCCCGGACGCTGACCGATCGGCCCGGCAAGAAGGCCGTGATCCTGCTGACCGACGCGGCGACCAGCACCGACGCTTCGCTGTGGCCTTCGCTGGAGGCGGGTGAACCGCAGATATTCTCGATGGCGCTGTCGACGGAAGGCGCGTTAAGCGGATCGCCGAACACGGCGCAGGATTACATGCAGGACTGGGCCATGGTCCGCGGCGGTGAATACCAGTACGTGACCAGCCTGGCCGTGCTGCAGATGGGGTTCGACCGCGCCGTGGCGCGGCTGAAGGCGCCGGTGGACTTCGAGGTCGAGGTCGGCTTCGAAGCGGTCGAGGACCCCGAGCCGGCAACCATTGCCGTGGTTGGCATGAGTGCCGCCGAAGATGGCGCCGAAGGCATCGACGCTGCCGCTCGCGGCGCCGTCGAAATCATTCTCGACGCGTCGGGCAGCATGCTGCAGCGCATGGGCGGCGAGCGTCGAATCGAGATCGCCAAGGCCGCGATCCGGCGCACCGTCGAAGACACGCTGCCCGGCGGTATCCCGCTGGCGCTGCGCGTCTACGGTCATCGAGAGGCCGGCGTGTGCCGCACCGACCTGGAAATCCCGTTGCAGCCGCTGGACAAGGCCGCGTTCCTGCAGCGCGTCGACGAGATCCAGGCCGTCAACCTGGCCAGGACCCCCATTGCAGAGTCGCTCGAGGCCGTTGCCTCGGACCTCGACGGCGCCGAGGGCCGACGACTGGTCATCCTGCTGACCGACGGCGAGGAAACCTGCGACGGCGACCCGGCAGCCGCCATCCAGGGCCTGATCGACAGCGGTGTCGATGTGCGCATCAACATCGTCGGCTTTGCGATCGACGACCAGGATCTCAAGCAGCAGTTCAGCGACTGGGCCGGGCTTGGCGGCGGCGAGTATCTTGACGCCGGCGAGGCCGGCGAACTGGAAGCCGCGATGCGCCAGGCGCTCCGGATCCCCTTCCGGATCGAGGACTCGACGGGCAAGACCGTCGGGGACGGATTCGTCGGCGACCAACCGGTGGAGGTGCCGCCGGGCGGCTACCGGGTCATCGTCGAGCGTGCCGACGGCGATGTCGTCGAGAACGTGAACGTAGTGCCCGGCGACACGCTAGAAATCGAGATTGATTGAAGATCCGAAGATCCGGGCCGGCGTCCTGCCGGCCCGCGCAGAGTTGTTCAGAGGTTCCGTGGGCGTCGAGCGCGCCGCCATTCGCTCCGCGGACGCGGTCGAAGTAAAATGCGGGCTGTTTTCTTTCCCGGGTCACCCGCATGAGCTTCAAGCGAATCTGTCGGTTCCTTTCCTTCATTTTGGCGATATTGTCGGCGCTGGATGCAACTGCCCAGACGACCGTATTGGAGCCGGTGCAGGTCACGGCGACGAGAACGGCATTGACCCTGCCGGAAGTTTCGGCTGCCGTCACCGTGCTCGAAGGCGAGGACCTCCGCCGCGGCCGGCCCGTGACCAGTCTGGCCGAGTTGCTGGATCAGGTGCCGGGCCTGTTCGTCCAGAACGCCGGCAACTATGCCCAGGACACGCGCCTGGCGTTGCGCGGCTTCGGTGCGCGGTCCAGCTTCGGCATCCGCGGCGTGGCCATTATTGTCGATGGCATCCCGCAGACGCTGCCGGACGGCCAGTCGCAGGTCGACAGCATCGATCTCGACGCGGTAGAACGCATCGAGGTGTTGCGCGGGCCGGCCTCGGCGCTTTACGGCAACGCCGCCGGCGGGGTCATTCTGATCACCACACGCCAGCCCGATGGGCGGGAGTCGGCGCGCGTCAGCCAGACTGTCGGCCGCTACGGTTTGCTTGACACGCGGGCATCGCTCGGCGGCGGCTCCGAGCAATTGGGCGTCCGCTTTTCGGCCAGCCGATTCGAGCAGGACGGCTTCAGGCGACATTCGGATGCGCGGCAATACCGGGCCCAGACGTCCTTGAGCTGGACCCCGTCGGCCCGGACTCGCCTTACAGCGACCGCCGGCTATTTCGAGGCGCCCGAAGAGCAGGACCCCGGTGCTGTCACCGCCGAACAGGCGCGCAGTCGTCCGCGCGACGCGCGACCGGCGAACGTTGCATTCAATGCCGGGGAGTCGCTGGACCAATGGCGCTTCGGCGCCGGCATCGAGCACGAATTCGGCACCCAGCGAGTCCGCTTCTCCGGTTTCGGTTTTCTGCGCGATTTCGAGAATCGACTGCCGTTCGAAAGCGGCGGCCAGGTGGCTTTCGAACGCGCGTTCACGGGCATAGACGGACAGTATGAAATCGACGCCGTGGCCGGCGGAATGGCGCATCGGCTCACCGTCGGCGTCGATTACCGTCACCAGGACGACGACCGCATGCGCTTTGACAACCTGGACGGCGTTCGCGGCGCCCGGGTGCTGGACCAGAACGAGCGTGTCGAAGCGCTCGGTCTCTATGCCCAGCATCGAATCCGGTTGTCGTCGGCCTGGACGCTGCGAGTGGGCCTGCGCTTCGACGAAGTCCAGCTGGACGTCGGCGACCGGCTGCTGGCCGACGGCGATGACTCGGGCGAGCGCACCTGGCGCGAGACCAGCCCCGGGCTGGGACTGGTCTGGGCCGCGAGCGACGGACTGAGCCTCTACGCCAGCGCCGGCTCGGCATTCCAGACACCGACGACGACCGAATTGGCCAACCCGGAAGACCCGGGCGCCGGCGGCGGCTTCAACCGCGCGCTGGAACCGCAGACCGCGCGCAGCTTCGAGCTGGGCCTGCGCGGCGTGGTCGGCACTCGCGTGAATTACGAAGCCAGCCTGTTCCGCGCCCGCATCGACGACGCCATTACCAGTTTCGAGGTGCCGGAATTTTCCGGCAGCGGCCGCGATTTCTTCCGCAACGCCGGTCGCTCGACGCGCAACGGTCTGGAACTTGCGGCCACTGCGCGGCTGGGAGAGAACTGGCGGCTGCGCGGCGGCTACACGTATTCGGATTTCGAATTCGACCGGTTCGTGACCCCGGACGGCGATTTCGGCGGCAACCGGCTGCCGGGCGTACCGCGTCACCGCGGATTCGGTTCACTCGACTGGACCGGCCCTGCCGGCCTGTACGCCGGGGCAGACCTGCGCGGCGTCAGCGAAGTGGTCGCGGACAACGCAAACACCGCTGCGGCTTCCGAATATTTCTCACTGGACGTACACCTGGGGCGCGATTTCACCGCCGGCTCGCTGGATCTTGGTCTGTCGGCCGGCATCGCCAACCTGTTCGACGAGCGATATATCGACAATGTCCGGGTCAACGCGTTCGGCGGGCGGTTCTTCGAGCCTGCACCCGGCAGGACATTCCACCTGCGCATCCAGGTTCGCCGCGCAGCCGGTTGAAGCCGGCTGCTAGCCCAGGAAGATCTTGCCGGCCGGATAGCGGACGCTCGGCGGCACCCGGGTGGCCATGAACAAGCCCAGCGCAAGAGGCCCGATCCGGCCGATGAACATCAGAACGATCACGACTGCGCGCCCCAGTGAGTCCAGGTCCCCGGTAATGCCGCGCGACAGGCCGACCGTGCCGAACGCCGAAACGGCCTCGAACAACAGATCGAGAAACGGCAGGTCGTTTCCGAGCGCGAGAAGAAAGGTCGCCCCGGTGACCGTAACCGTGGCCAATGAGACCAGTGCCAGCACCTTCATGACTTCGGCATGGCCCAGGCTGCGGTGAAACGCGACCGGATCGGAACGCTGCCTGAGAAAAGCGGCGGTGGCAAGCAGCATCACCAGGAACGTCGTGACCTTGATGCCCCCCGCGGTCGACGCACTGCCGCCGCCGATGAACATCAGCAGGATGAACATCAGCGCCGAACTGTCTTCAAGGGCGGCCATGTCGATGGTATTGAATCCCGCGGTGCGCGTAGTCAGCGCCTGGAAGACGCTGGCCGAGAGCCGGGCGGCCGGCGATTCGAATTGTCCGAGCGTGCCCGGGTTATTCCACTCGATGATGGCGAAGGTTGCGATCGACCAGGCAGCGAGCGCCGCGGTGCCGGCCAGCATCAGCCGGGTGTGCAGCGAGAATCGTCGCCAGCTGCGGTGATAGTAGATGTCGGTAAGTACGCTGAAGCCGATTCCGCCGACCACGATCAGCACGGGCACGACAATGTTGACCAGTGGGTGCGTCGCCCAGCGCACGAAGCTGTCCGGAAACAGGCCGAACCCGGCGTTGTTGAAAGCCGAGACGGCATGAAAAATCGATTGCCAGAGGCCCTCGAGCCAGCCGAACTCCGGCACGAAGACGAAAGCCAGTCCAATCGTGCCCGCCAGCTCGAACAGCAGCACGACGCGCAGGATCACCAGCGCCATCCTGAGCAGATCCGACATCGACGTCTGGTTCAATTCGTTGCGCAGGTAGATGCGCTGCGAGAGACCGATAGGCAGGCCCAGCATGGAAAGAATCAGCACCGCGAAGGTCACGATGCCGAGGCCGCCGAGCTGAATCAGCAGCAGGATCATGGCCTGACCGAGCAGCGTGAAATCGCCGCCGGTATCGAGCACCACCAGCCCGGTCACGGTCACGGCAGAAGTGGCGGTGAACAGCGCGTCCGACCAGCCGATATCGACATGGGTCGCGCCCGGCAGCATCAGCAGCCCGGTGCCGACGACAATCAGCAGCAGATAGGTCAGCATCAGCACGCCGGACGGCGGCAGGTTGATGGCGCGGCGGCCGAACAGGGATCTCATTGCGCTGCCCAAGGAATGTCTACAGGCTGTCGCTGAAGTCCCGCAACGGATCCCGCCGACCGAGCAGCAGGAGCTTGTCGTCGGTTTCAAGAACGGTATCGTCGTCTTGTCCGGCCAGGTATTCGTTGCCGCGCATGATGCCGACGACCCGGATGTCTTCGTGATCGGCGAGTCTCAGTTGCGCCAGACGTTTGCCCTTGAAATCGTCCGGTATCGAAAGGTCGACCAGGTAGTTGCCTTCGCCCAGGCCGAGGTAATCGCGCACCAGCGGATTGTGCAGCATCTGCGCGACGTGCTGGCCGATCTCCTCTTCCGGATGGATGACGCGGGCAGCGCCCAGGCGATCCAGGATTTGGTGGTGAGTCGGGTTGATCGCCTTGGCCCAGACGGTCTCCACACCGAGCAGCTTGACGTTCATGGTGCAAAGCACGTTGGATTCGAGATCGTCACCGATCGCGATCACGGCAACGTCGTACTGGTCTACACCGGCTTCACGCAGCGATTCCTCATCGCGGACATCGGCGATGACGGCTTCGGAGAGTTCTTCGATCACGTCGTTGACGCGCGTCTCGTTGCTGTCGATGCCCAAAACATGGTTGCCGAAACTCACCAGCTGGGTGGCAATGGTGCGGCCGAACATGCCGAGGCCGATGACAACGAAATTGTGCTTCTTGCTGTTCATGAACGGCCTCCTCTGATGCGTCGGGATTCGTCTTTTTTATTCTTCTTTTAATTCGATGGTAACTGATCCCCGGTACGCATGAACCGCAACGAGATCCGGATTGTTCTGCGCGCGGCTTCGGCGCTCGATTTCGGTCCCGGACCGGTTGAGGCATAATGCCCGCAGACTTCTTCAGGGGTTCCCGACATGAACATGGGCAAGGTGGTCTTCGGTTTTTTCGTGCTTTTGGCGCTGACGCTGAATTTCGGTTTTTTTCTCGGCGACATCGACAATCCCGATCACCATAACGTGTACGAACTGTTCGCCGCGCTTGTGGTGGGATTGATTGCCACCGTGCTCAAGTTCGGCGAGCGCTCACATATGGGCGCCGTATTGCTCGCTTCCAGCCTGGTGGTGGATCTGCAGCTGATTGCCGCCGCCATCGTCTGGGCGGTTGCCGTCCACATGACCGACCATGGACTGACCCCGATGGTGATGGCGAGCATCGTGTCGCTTTCAGGGGGCGCGCTTCTGGCCAATCTCCTGTCGGTGGTGCTGCTGACCCTGGAGACGGCGGGCCTGAGCCGCTGAGTTCGGTCGGGCAATGGGCGTGAAGACAGAATCACTGCTGTTTTTGTTCTTCCGGCGCATGCGCGTGCCGCTGGTCGTGCTGATCTCGGCTTATGCGATTGCCACGGTCGGGTTCACCCTGATGCCCGGCGTCGACGACCAGGGCAACCCGTGGCGCATGAGCCTGTTCGAGGCCTTTTACGTCGTCAGCTACACAGGCAGCACGATCGGCTTCGGCGAGGTTCCCTATGATTTCACACCGGCACAGCGGATGTGGACCATGGTCAGCATCTACCTGACCGTCATCGCCTGGCTGTTTTCGATTGGATCGATCATCTCGCTGATGCAGGACCCCGTTTTCGGCAATGCGCTGCGTCGAGCGCGTCAGTCGCGCGGCGTGCGTGCGATGAATCGGCCCTTCTACCTGGTCTGCGGCTACGGCGATACCGGCCGCATCCTGGTGCGTGCGCTCAGTGCCCGGGGGCACCCGGTGGTCGTGGTGGAAAAGCAACGCGAAAAGATCGAGACCCTGGAAGTCGAGGATCTCGGCGCGACGGTCACTTCGTTCGGAATGGATGCGCAAACCCCCGACAACCTGGTCGAGGCGGGTCTTCGCAACCGCTGGTGCGTCGGCGTGATTGCGGTGACCGGCAGCGACAAGATCAACCTCAAGATAGCGATCAGCGCCAAGCTGCTCAACCACAGCGTAGTCGTTCATGCGCGGGCCGATTCGACTTCCGCTACCGCCAATATGCGTTCGTTCGACACCGATTACGTGGTCAACCCGGTCGAGGAATACATTCGCCGAATGGAACTGGCGATCACCCGCCCCGACGTGTTTCGTCTGTACAACTGGATTTCGTCAGGGCCGGGGGCGCGACTCGTGCCGCCGCGCGAGGTGCCGGCAGGCAACTGGATTGTCTGCGGTTTCTCCCAGGTCGGTCGTGCCGTGGCTGAATTGCTCGAGCAACAGGGCATGACGGTTACGGTAATCGACCCCAATCCCGAAGGGCCCGGCCGGCCGGCCGGCACGGTGGCCGGCCGCGGCACCCAGGCCAAAACACTGACCGAGGCGGGTGTCGAATCCGCGGTCGGCATCGTGGCGGCGACCAGCGATGACGCCGACAACCTGTCGATCCTGATCACCGCCCGGGATCTCAATCCCGAGCTGTTCCTGGCCACGCTGGAAAACGGCTATTCGACTCACGCCCTGTTTCGCGCCGCCGAGCCGGATTTCGTCGGTCAGCCGAGCCAGGTCATCGCCGGTTACATGCTCTGCCGCGTCAGTTCGTCGCTGGTCGAACCGTTTCTGTCGGAAATTCTCGAAAGAGACAATGGCTTCGCCCGTGACCTGCTGGCAAAGCTGCTAAGACACCAATCGGACAGTTCCCCCGAGTTCACCGCTGGCCGGATCAGTGCCCGCCGGGCGCCGGCGATCGCGCGCGCGATCGAAGCCGGGGTCGAAGTGCCGATATCGACCCTGTTGCGCGATCCAGGGCAACGCGATCGGAAGCTTCCGCTTGAAGCCGTTCTGCTGCGCCGCGATGACGGCGACATTCTGTGTCCAGGTGATGATACTGCGCTCGAACTCGGCGATCGCATTTTGCTGGCCGGATGCACCGGCACTGGTCGAGGGGTGCGCGCCGCGCTGGAAAACGATCGAATCCTGGAGTACCTGCTGACCGGCGAGGAGCGCCGGAGCGGGTGGGTCTGGGGGCAACGCCATCCCGATTCGGCCGCCGACGCCTGATCGCCGGGGTCGCCGCTTACGCCGGCGACGTCACCGACTCCACGTCCTCGGTCTCAGTCCTCGGGCTTGTGGAGATAGAACGGCGCCAGAACGATGGCCAGGATGGGAATGATCTCGAGACGGCCCAGCCACATCATCAGCGTCAGGATCCCCTTGGCGGCCGGGCTCAAGTCGGGCTGGGTGAGTCCGCTGGACAGTCCCACGATGCCGAGCGCGGAAACCGCATCGAAAATGATCTGCAACAGCGGGGCATCGACCATGAAACTCAGCAGGAACACGCCTGTGATCAGCGTCAGTACCCAGAGCGCCGTCAGGAACAGGGCCTGCAGCATGCGGTTGTCGAGTTCGAAGTGTTCCGGGACCACCTCCGGGTCGGTGATGGCTTCCGGCTCCGTGCGCAGCATGCGCAGCGCGTTGCCGAGTTCTAGCAGGACCCGCCGGAAGCGCGATATCTTGATGCCGCCCGCCGCGGAGCCCTCGCAGCCGCCGATGACCATGGCCAGGATGATCAGCATCAGCAGCGGAAGCGACCAGCTCGACAGCTCGCCGGTACTGAAGCCCGCAGTGGTCAACGAGGTGACGGACTGGAAAAGCACGTCCGGCCAGGCCTGGTTTCCGCCCAGCGCCAAATCGCTTATGAACATCGCGCCAATGAGAATGAGCATCGAGGCGAGGAACCAGCGCAGCTCGCTGTTCTCGGCGATCTTTGCGAACTGTCGCGTGAAGGCTCGCTGGTGCGCGGCGAAACTGAGCGCGCCGAGGATCAGCCCCAGCATCGTTATGGCCTGGGCGGTGCGCGAAAAGTCGCCGAGGCTATTGCCGGTGACGCCGAACCCGCCCGTCGAGATCGCCGTCATGCCGTAGTTGACGGCCTGCCACGCGCCCATGTCGGTTGGAATCAGCAATCCAACGATCACGACCGTATACACCGTGTAGATCGCCCACACACGCAGCGCGGTTTCGTGGACGCTCTCGCGCAGGATCACCGAACCCAGTGCCACGTGCACCATCGCGCGGGACTGACGGTGCGAGAAAATGAACATCATCACCGCCATGATGATCCCGATCCCGCCGATCCACTGGCTGAAGCTGCGCCACCACTGCAGCGAGTGTCCGAGTTCGGCTTCGCGGCCGGCGACCATGGTCAGGCCGGTGGTGGTGAAACCGGAGACGGATTCGAACAGTGCGCTCGACCACTGCGCCAACACCGCGTCGGCCGATCCGGCCGGCGCCGCGGCCCCGACGTACATGAACGGGACCGTCCCGAGCAGGCTGATGACCAGCCACGAAAACGAAATGATCCAGAAGATCTGGTAATGGTTGACGAGCACGCGGCGAATCCCGCAGATATAAAGCAGGCCGCCGGTGGCAAGCGATATCGCCGACATCATCAGGAAGCCCACCGCGCCGGTCTTTTCACCAAAGCTCCAGGCCAGCGGCGCCGACAACAGACCCATGCCGGCAGGAATCAGCGCGCTCAGCCCGCAGTAGCGAGCGACCGTCTGCACGTCCTGCAGGCGGAGCAGCGCTTTATTGCTCATCCGGGACCGGACCAGGGATGTCTCTTTCCAGGCTCGGGATGGCTTTGAGAGTCGATCGCATCGATCAATGATAGCGCCAGCGACGACCGCACCATGGACCTGTGCCGCAAAGTACCGCCTCTGGATCGCGCCAGGGCTACTGTGCAGCAAGAAAGGCAGCCGGCCGGGGAATCAGGCCGGCGACGTCACCGGTTCGACTTCATCGGTCGGAATGTAATCGGTCGCCCGGCGGAATCCCTCTTTCGGTTTCGAGGTAGACGGCAAAACTCGCAAGCCAGTGACCACCCTCGTAATGGGCGTCGCTGACGCCGGCCAGCCCGGCTTCGGCATGCCGTTCGGCCGTCGTCAGAAGCGGCTCACGCCTCGGGTCGCCGTCCGGCAGGCCCGCGGCGATACCCGGCAGCATCCAGGCGCGGCTCAGGTTCAGGCCGTCGAGATGGGCCAGTTTGCCGTCGCTGCGGTCGGTGACCCGCGCGACCGGCAGCCAGTCGGATTCGCCGATATCCGGCAGGAATCCGGTCAGCCATTCGGCAAACCGATCCTCGGTCATCACGCGCCGCATGAAGTCCGCTTCCGCCAGGCACGGCGACAGGAAGTCGTGCCCGGACGGCTCGTAACCGAGCGGGCAGGCACGGCCATCCTCGCGACCGTTGTCGCGACCATTGTCGCGACCATCGTCGGCGTAGAAGCGCCGGCCGGCTTCGGCGAGCAGATCCTGGAATTCGGCATTGCCGACCTGTTCGGCGTAGTCCCAGGCCAGGCCGAACGCGAACGCGGTCTGATCGTGCTCGCCGATCCGGATCGGGTAGGCCAGCTTCGGAATCCATTCGGAGAGCCGCTGCACCGCGATCGATTCCAGCGGCGCCAGCCATTCGCGCCAGCGGTCGGCCGGCGGCTCGTTCCATTCGTCGAGTTCCGTGATCAGCTGCAGCAGCCAGGCCAGGCCGTAGGGCCGCTCGAAGCCGTCGCGCGCCGGGTCGGCCACGTAGGCGGCCTCGGCCAGCAGGTGCTCGCGGGTCAAATTGCGTCCCAGCGCCTCGATTGCCTTTTTCCCGAAGTCGCTGTCGGAATGGCGCCGCGCGAGGCGCGCCAGCAGCCAGTGACCGTGGACCGCCGAGTGCCAGTCGTAGCAGCCGTAGAACGCGGGCGTGAGCTCGCGCGGCGGTGCCACGTCGTCGTCGCCGGTCATTACGTGGTGGATCAGGTTCGGATATTCGCGCTCGACGCAGTCAAGCGCCAGTTGAGCGAATCTGCCGGCGGTGTCCATGGCTTTCGGCCCCTGGCGTTCGGTATCGGCTCGGGCCGCAAAGGCCAGCGTGGCCAGTGTCAATAGAAGTGCGATCCTGATCGTCTGGTACATCTGCGTGTTCTCCGGGGACAGCTCGTTGCAATTTCAGGTCAGCGCGATATCAGGCGCCAGCCAGACTATCGGGCCCGAAAGCGTTCGGCAAAAGTGCCTCAATGGTGCAGCTCTGGATTTCCCGGCCGGCTTCGTTGATCAGAATCACTCGCGTGTCGGCGCGGGCAAACTCGTAGATGCGCTGGCGGCAGTCGCCGCACGGCGGACAGCACGTCTCAGCGGGACCCAGGATGTAGATGGCCGCCAGCTCGCGCCGGCCCGACCCGACCATGGCCGACAGTGCCGACGCTTCGGCGCAGATGCTCTTGAAGTGCGCCGTCTCGACGTTGCAGCCGGCGAAAGCGCATCCGTCGGAGGACACTGCAACCGCGGCGACCTGGAAGCCCGAATACGGCGCATAGGCGGCGTCGCGGGTCGCAAGCAGTTGCTGCAGGATTTCCGGGTCGATCGTGTTCATGACGGCAAAACCTCGTTTCTCGTCTGCGGCCGCGACGGGTTCACGGCGCGGTGGATCAATGGCGGCGCCGGCGCCGGTTCATCGGTGAGCCTGAAGGCCGCCCTCAGCCTGGCCGCGGCGCGCCTGGCGTCTGCGTCGCTTCGGGCGTGGATGCGTGCGACAGGCCGGTCGGCGTCGACCCATTCGCCGATGCCGGCGACGTTCTCCAAGCCGACCGCGAGATCGATTTCCTGATCGCTGCGTCTTCGACCGCCGCCAAGTTCAACAACGGTCATGCCTATCTGGTAGACATCCATGCTCGAGACGAAGCCGGGCCCGGCCGGGGTTACGTCGAGAACAGCGGGCGCTTCGGGCAGGAGCTCGCCGAAGCGCTCCAGCAGGTTGTCGGGTCCGCCCAGCGCCGAGACCATCGACTCAAAGCGTTCGGCAGCGAGGCCGGAACGGAGCGCGTTGTCCAGTACCTCCACAGCCTCCTTGCGGGCCTCGAACAAACCGCCGGCCAGCAGCATTTCGGCCGCGAGATGCCGGGTCACCTCCAGCAATCGTCCCGCGCGGCGCTCGCCGCGAAGGATTTCGATGGCCTCGGCGACTTCGAGTGCATTGCCGGCGTTGCGCGCGAGCACCTGATCCATGTCGGTGACCAATGCCGAGGTTGGCGTACCCGCTCCGGCGGCCACGTCGCAGATGGCTTCGGCCAGTTCCACGCAGCGCGTTTCGGCGCCCATCACGCTGCCGCTGCCGGTCTTGACGTCCATGACCAGTGCATCGAGGCCGGCGGCGAGTTTTTTCGAAAGGATGGAGGCGACGATCAGCGGCGTGCATTCGACCGTCGCGGTCACGTCGCGCACCGCGTAGAAGCGCCGATCGGCCGGGGCAAGATCGTCGGTCTGGCCGATGATTGCGACGCCGTTTTTTCTGATGATTCGTGCAAGCCGTTCCGGATCGGGGAACGGATCATAGCCGGGGATGCTGGCGAGCTTGTCCAGCGTGCCCCCGGTGTGTCCCAGTCCCCGTCCGGAGATCATCGGCACGAAACCGCCACAGGCGGCCACCCACGGACCGAGGATCAGGGAAACCGCGTCGCCCACGCCGCCGGTGGAGTGCTTGTCCAATACCGGTCCCGGCAAGTCCATGTCGGACCAGCGCATGACCCGCCCGGAATCGCGCATGGCCAGCGTAAGCGCCACGCATTCGTCCCGGTTCATGCCGTTGAGGAACACCGCCATGGCGAAGGCGCCGAGCTGTTCGTCGGCCACGCTGCCGTCGGCGATGCCGGCGACGAATTCGCCGATTTCAGCTTTATCCAGAATGCCGCCGCCGCGTTTTTTCCGAATGATCTCCTGGGGCAGCATGCGTCTACGAGCCGCCCCCACCCGAAGCGTCCCCCGCCAGTAGCACATCCAGCAATCCGGAGGCGCCGATGCGGAAGGTCGCCGGCGAGATCCAGTCGGGTCCCATGACGTCCTCGGCGATCTGCATGTATTGCCGGGCGTCGGCGAGCGTACGCACGCCGCCGGAGACCTTGAAACCCACCGGCCGGCCGCTGTCGCGGATGGTCTCGAGCATGGTTCGGGCCGCATCGGGAGTGGCGCCGGCCGCGGCCTTGCCGGTCGAAGTCTTGACAAAATCCGCGCCGGCGTTGATCGCGATTTCGCCGGCACGCCGGACGCTATGTTCATCGGGCAGCATCCCGGATTCCAGAATGACCTTGAGTTTTCGCGCGCCGCAAATCGCTTTGCACTCGGCGACCAGATCGGCGCCGACGGCCTCGTCACCGGCCAGCAGCGCGTGCCATGGAAAAACCACGTCCACTTCGTCGGCGCCTCGCTCGAGGCCCTGTTCGACCTCGAGCAAAGCCAGTCGGGTGTCGCTGCCGCCATCCGGGAAATTGGCCACTGTCGCGATTGCGACCCGTTCCGAGAGTCCGGCTTCGTCCAGCGCTTCCCGAGCTGCGGAAATAAAGCGAGAATACACGCACACCGCGGCCGGGTGGCCGAAGCGCGTACCGGCACGCTTGCACATGGCCCTCACCGTGCTGTCGTCAGGGTCATTTTCGAGCCGGGTCAGGTCCAGCAGCGCCAGGACTGTAGCTGCGATTTGTGCGGTGTCTTCCATAAAGCCGAGTTGTTTGGCCGGATGCACAGCATAGCGAATTTGGCGGGTCCGGTACCGCAGGACTCCGGATGAGCGGAAACAGGAACGGCTAACGGGTGCGTTCTGTTCCGGGAACCAGCTTTCAAAACGCGGTTTCGCCGCCGGCGCAGCTGGCGGCGAAATGGCTTTTTATTTTGAGTCGCCCAGGCATCCGCATGTGACTGAAAGATGTGCGTACCCAGAAAAAGAAAAGCCCCGCACAAGGCGGGGCTTTTCATACAGCTTTGGGTCGGTCGCGATCAGATCGTGACGACGTTCGAAGCCTGCGGGCCCTTGGCGCCGTCGGTCACTTCGAACTCGACCTTCTGGCCTTCGGCAAGGCTCTTGAAGCCCGAACCGGTCAGCGCGCTGAAATGCACGAATACATCCTTGCCGCCGTCATCCTGCGAGATAAAACCGAAGCCCTTCGCATCGTTGAACCATTTCACTGTGCCAGTGGTAGTAGCCATTATTTCTTTACTCTTTCAATTGGTGTGTAAACCGGGTTGCCGAAATGGCGGTGCCCGATGTGCTGCTGGTGCGCCTTTGACAGCGCGTGAATTCAGGAAATGGAGGAGATTGAAGGGTAGTCTTTAGGGATTACGGTCAAAATCAACCACTGCTGTGCTCTGCAGCTGAGCGCACTATACGCTATTTTTGCGCAAATGGGGAAAATATTGACGACCTCGTCAGTATCCCGGGCGAGCGCCGAACGACCGGATTGAACCTCGCTGCAGGATTTCCGGTAGCAACGCGCTCTGCAGGTATTCAGACAGGAGTTCCTCGGGAAATTTCCGGGTTCTGGTCGTGCGAGAATCCGATCGATTATCAAAACGAGATTGACATCGATGAGCTCGACGCTTCGATTCGAAACCTGGGATGTTTTCACGAATCGCCGTTACACGGGCAATCAGCTCGCCGTGATTTTCGGTGCCGACGTGCTGTCCGACGACGCAATGCTGAGAATCACGCGCGAATTCAACTATTCGGAAAGCGTGTTCCTGCTGACCCCGAGGACCATCGACGGCATCGCCAGGCTTCGCATATTCACGCCCGGCGGCGAATTGCCGTTTGCCGGTCATCCCACGGTGGGCGCGGCCGCCGCGATCGCGCGTCAGCGAAACCTTTCAGATGCGATGGTGCTGGAGCTGCCGGCGGGCCGCTTTCCGGTGCGGGTCGGTGGACATGGCGATGTCTGGCACGCTGAATTCGACAATCCCAATCTTCCGACCTTTCAAGGCGATGGCCCGGAAGCGGATCGGATCGAAGCGGCGCTGGCCCTGCCGGAAGG
>Ga0209943_1000489_pt1 | contig 27516 bp, 24 predicted proteins | sample SalPonR1_B_D2_MG_FD_185698 | JGI IMG/M metagenome (GOLD analysis project Ga0209943, IMG submission 185698) | Salt pond soil microbial communities from South San Francisco under conditions of wetland restoration - Salt Pond MetaG R1_B_D2_MG... ... | reverse complement strand
GAACGCGCCCAACCTGGTGGCCTGGCTGGAACGCCAGGGCGTGGTCATCGAGCCGGCGCCGGACGATCCCGAGGAGGCGGTGCGCGAAGAAGAAGCAGAGGTCGTGCTTCGCATTCCCGACGACTTCACCGAAGCATGGAACGAGGGCCGGCCGGCCCCGGTGGAAATCATTGCCGACCGATCGCTGCGCTATTCCGGCACCACGATCGCGCGCGTCAATCGTTATCTGTCGAGTTACAACCAGCAGATCGGCAACCTGCGCCTGCAGCTGCGGGGCGTGCACCCGGACATCAGACGCCCGGTCGACAGCCAGATTGTCGATCTGTCGACGCCCACCTCCAGGGGCGGCCAGATCCTGGCATTTCTACCGTACTTCATCCTGATCACGGTGTTCATGGGCTCGATGCACATGGCCATAGACACGACCGCCGGCGAACGCGAGCGCAAATCGCTGGAACCGCTGCTGATCAACCCCATGCCGCGCTGGCAGATCATGGCCGGAAAACTGGGCGCCACAACCTTCTTCGCACTGGCCACGCTGGCGCTGGGCCTGATCGCGTTCGTTTACGCCATGGGTTTTCTGCCCACGGCTTCCATGGGCATTCAGCTCAACCTGGATTTCCTTGTGGCAGGCAAGGCCTTCCTGATTGTCGCGCCGGCCGCACTGCTGGCCGCGGCGCTGCTGACCATCCTGGCCTCGTTCGCCAAGAGCTTCCGCGAAGCCCAGAGCTACATGGGGCTGGTGATCATTCTGCCGATGGTGCCCAGCCTGTGGCTGCTGATCAACCCGGCCAAAGCCGAGTTCTGGATGTCGATGGTGCCGTTGTTGAACCAGAACATCCTGATTATTGAGCTGGTCCGCGGCGAGTCGATTCCGCTGAGCTGGTTCGGCGCGGCCATCGGCAGCACGCTGATTCTCGCCCTGCTCCTGGCCGCCGTCGCCGGCAGTCTATACAACCGGCCGAAGCTGATCTTCACTTCGGGGTAGATATTCAGCCAGAGAAATCCTCGGCCTTGATCGTCGACGGATCGACCAATTCCAGGCGACGGAAGGCGATGCCGGCCTGGGTCCGGTTGCGCACCTCGAGCTTGGCGAAGATTTCGCTCATGTGCGCCTTGACGGTCCGCTCCTGGATGCCCAATCGGTCGGCGATCTGCTTGTTGAGCTTGCCTTCGGCGACCATTTGCAGCACACGAAACTGCTGCTGGGTGAGGCGGGCGATACGCTCGGCAAGTTCGCCGTCACCACCCTCCATAGAGGCAACCGTCCGGTGCAGATGCGCCGGCACCCATATCTTGCAGTCGAGCACCGCGGTGACCGCCTCGGTCAGCACGTCCAGCCCGGAGCTCTTGGGGATGAATCCCGCGGCCCCGTGATCCAGCGCGCGCCGGATCACGGCAGGATCCTCGTTGGCCGAGATCACCACCACCGCCACTTGCGGGAATTCACAGCGGATGCCGGCCAGCCCGGTCAGGCCGTTGCTGCCCGGCATGTGCAGGTCGAGCAGCAACAGGTCGATGTCGCGGTGCTCGACCAGCCGGACGCGGGTCTGCTCCAGATCCTCGGCTTCCAGTACCGTGACGGCCTCAACGCAGGCATCCAGCGCAAGCTTCAGGGCATTGCGAAACAACGGGTGGTCGTCGGCGATCAGGACTTGCGTCATCGAAATGATTCTTGCAGAAGCTGGACGCATGTTACGACGGATGGCTGCGCTGTACCAAAGTCCAGCGTCCTCGACCGTCCGGCAATGATAGATTCATGGATTGGCCCGAACCCAGGATTCCCCGTGAAACAATCGCGTCCGACCGCTCTTGCCTTTCTGCTGCTCACCGCCTGCGCCGGCGACAATCCGACGGTAACGACGGCCGAATCCGAACCCGCATCGCGTCCGGAACCGCACGTGATGCTTGCCGGGATTCGTGAAACGACCCATCGGGACGGCGACGATCTGCTGACCGCAGGCCTGGGCCTGGCCGGTCTGCGAGCGCCGGCGCCCCGGATGAGCGACAGCGACATGGATCGAAGCGCGCTGCTGCGCAGACTGGCAATTCACGCCAACTACAAGGGGCTGGTCGACCTGGGGACAACCGGCGGATTCGCCGCCGACGCGACGCTGGCCCAGGTCCCGGGACGCGAATTTCATGCGTTTGCGCGACTGGCCGCCAGCGATCATCCGTTCCGGGTGGCGCTGCAGCTTCCGGACGCCTTCGATCCGGCGAATCCCTGCCTGGTGGTAGCACCCGCTTCCGGATCGCGCGGAATATACGGCGGCCTGCCGGTCGCCGGCCCATGGGCATTGCCGCGGGGCTGCGCGGTGGCCTACACCGACAAGGGCGCCGGCACCGACATCTTCGACCACGCCTCCGATACCGGGGTGGCGCTGGACGGGACGCGCGCCGGGCGTAAGACCGCGCAGCTTGGCTTTACCCCGGATGCCGCGCCGGCGCCGCTGGTCTCGGTGCCGCATGCCCACTCCGGCGACAACCCGGAGGCCGGCTGGGGCGACCACACCGCAGCTGCGACGTTGTTCGGGCTGGACGTTCTCGGCGAAGCGTTTCCGGAACGTGCGCCGTTCCAGCCCGAAGACACGCGCATCGTGCTCGCCGCGATCTCCAACGGCGGCGGCGCGGCGCTGCGCGCGCTGGAACGATCGGCACCCGGCCTGTTCGACGCCGCCGTGGTGGCCGCGCCCAACATCACCGCGCCCGGCGCGAGGCATCTTTACGACTACGCCACCCACGCGGCGCTGCTGCAGCCGTGCCTGCTGGCCGACCCGGAAACGTTGATGCAGATGCCGTTCGGCAACCCGGCGCTGCTGCCGGCCGGCCAGCAGCGTTGCCGGACGCTGCACGATGCCGGGCTTATCGACGAACCGACGGCCGGGGCGGCGCGCAACGCGCTCGAGGACGCCGGCTTCGAGGCAGGCGCGCTGGACCAGGCGGCCGTGAACACGACGCTGGACGTGTGGCGCTCGGTCGCCGTCATGTATGCCTCGGCTTATCTGAAGCGCCCGGCGGACGCGATGCCGTGCGGGTTCCGGGTCGCGGTGACCGAGGACGGCACGCCGCAACCGGCCGGCGAGGCGCAGCGCGGGCTGTGGTGGGCGACTTCCAGCGGCGTGGTGCCCGGCGCCGGACTGCAGTGGATCGATGCGATGGCCGGCGCGAATGCCGAAGATCCAACGTTTCCCGGCCTTGTATGCCTGCGCGAACTGTGGACCGGCGACGATGCCGATGCCGTCGCGCTGCGCGCGGCGGTGGACGAGACTTTCGCCACGGGCTTTGTGCCCGACGTCCCGATACTGATCCTGCACGGCCGCCAGGACGGCCTGATTCCCGCCGCCTTCAGTGCCCGTCCGTACATCGAAGCCGCGCGCGAAAACGGCGCGAATCGACTGGCCTACTGGGAAATCGACGGCGCGCAGCACTTCGACGTCATCGTGCCCTTCCCCGGCGTCTCCAATCGATACAGACCGCTGCTGCCGCATGTTTGGGACGGGCTGGATCGGATCGTCGAGGTTCTGGAGGGCAATGCGGAGATCGGGGACGATCGCGTGATTTCGGCGATGGAATGACGACTTTACGCTTTACGGTTTGACGGTTTACGCAGGCAGAGCCTCGGTTCCCGCTAGTGGGCCATCGCCGGCAGGGCCGGCTCCCACACCCGTAGGAGGCGCGGAGACGGCCTGAAGGGTTGGTCCGGTGGATGCGCTCGGCTTATCCACCCTACGCCAACCGAACACCGGTTCTTTTGATTGCGTAAAGCGTGCAACCGTAAAGCGTAAGACCGTCGACCGGCGCGAAGCACCTTATTTGAACAACCGCGCGCGTTCGCCGTGGTAGAAGACGCGCTTGAACTCGGCGCGGCTGACCGGTATGTAGCTTTCGTTGCCGCCGATCTGTACCTGGGCGCCTTCGGTGAGCGCTTTGCCGTGGTCATCGACGCGCACGACCATGGTGGCTTTCTTGCCGGTGTGACAGATGGTCTTGAGTTCCTTGAGCTCGTCGGCCCAGGCCATCAGGTACTGGCTGCCGGGGAACAGTTCGCCGCGAAAGTCGGTTCTCAAGCCGAAGCACAGCACGGGCACGCCGAGCTGGTCGACCACTTCGCTGAGCTGGTAGACCTGGTCGCGGGTGAGGAACTGCGATTCGTCGACCAGCACGCAGGCGATGTCGCTCTCGCCGGCCCGGATGCGGACGATTTCCAGCAGGTCCTCGCCGGGATCGAACACGTCGGCGCTCGCCTCCAGCCCGACCCGCGAACGGATCACCCCGCGCCCCGCGCGATCGTCCAGCGCTGGGGTGAGCAGCACCGGGCGCATGCCGCGCTCACGGTAATTGTGGGCCGACTGCAGCAGGACCGTGGTCTTGCCGGCGTTCATGGTGGAGTAGTAGAAATAGAGCTTGGCCATCGGGAAAGTATAGGTCAAGGCGGCGGTTTTCGGCGGGCGGGGCCGGGCCCGGGCCGGAGCCGGCTTCAGGTGTGGGAGCCGGCCTCGCCGGCGATGGTGACGGCCCGGAGATCCAATCGCTTGCAAGGCAAGCTCCCACATCCGTAGAGGGTTGGGAGCGGATCGGACAGGATTCCCGCCGCTGGCGTACAATTCCGCGCCTATGTCCGGTCTCAATCCCCAGCAGCGCGCCGCCGTCACGCACATCGATTCTCCCCTGCTGGTGCTGGCCGGCGCCGGATCGGGCAAGACCCGCGTGATCACCGAGAAGATTGCCTGGATGATCGAGAAAGGCCATTTCCGGGCCGGCCAGATCGCGGCCATTACCTTTACCAACAAGGCCGCCCGCGAAATGCGCAAGCGCGTGGGCAAGCGGATCAAGCGCAAGGCCGCCGAGGGGCTCACCGTGAGCACGTTCCACAGCCTCGGCTGGGCCATCCTCAAGGACGACCCGGAAGCCGCGGGCCTCAAGCGCGGCATCACCATCCTCGACCAGCACACGGCCTCGGACCTGGTGCGCGAGCTGCTGCCGGGTTCGGTCAAGAACGACCAGGTCTACATCGCCCAGGCCGCGATCGGCCGGCTCAAGGACGCCGGGACGGCGCCCGGGCGCGCGCTGTCCGGCGCCGAGAGCGAGGGCGAGGCCCAGCTCGCCGGTATCTTTGCCGCCTACCAGCAGCGCCTGGCCGAACTCAACGCGGTGGATTTCGACGACCTGATATCGCTGCCGGCGAAGATGCTCGACGAACCCGAGCTCAGGACCCGCTGGCGCGCCCGCATGCGCTACTTCCTGGTCGACGAATACCAGGACACCTCGGCCGCCCAGTACCGGCTGCTCAGGCGGCTGTCGGGTGAATCCGGCACCTTCACCGCCGTGGGCGACGACGACCAGTCGATCTACGGCTGGCGCGGTGCGCGGCCGGAAAACCTCGACCAGCTCGGCGTGGACTACCCGCGGCTGAAGGTGATCAAGCTCGAGCAGAATTACCGGTCGGTGGGCACCATTCTCAAGGCCGCCAACGCGGTGATCGCGGTCAACCCGCACACCCACGAGAAGCGCCTGTGGAGCGAACACGGCCCGGGCGACCGGATATCGGTGCGCGAATACGGCGACGAGGTGGAAGAAGCCGACGGCATCGCGCGCTCGCTGATGGACTCGCACGGTTCCTCGTCGATGCGCTGGGGCCAGGCCGCGGTGCTGTATCGCTCCAATTTCCAGGCGCGCGAGATCGAGAAGGCGCTGCGCGAATACGGCATCCCCTACCGCGTCTCCGGCGGCCCCAGCTGGTTCGACGCGCGCGAGATCCGCGACGGCCTGAGCTACCTGAAGCTGTTGTTCAATCCCGAGGACAATCCGGCCTTCATGCGCGTGGCCAACACGCCCAAGCGCGGCATCGGCTCGAGCTCCATGGCACGGCTGATGGATTTCGCCCGCGCCGCCGGCCAGAGCCTTTTCGAGGCCGCCACCGACAGCCAGTTCCAGCGCGAACTGCCCGAACGCGCCGCCCGCGGCCTGCGCGGGTTCACCAACATGCTGATCGAGTTCAACGACCGCGCCCAGCGCGAAGACCCCCACCAGGCCGGCGCGCTGTATCGGGAGATGCTCAACCACATCGACTACGGCGAGTGGCTGGACGAGCAGGCCGACAAGCCGGAGCAGGCACGTAGAAGGCGCAAAAGCCTGGACGACCTGGTCGGCTGGGTGGAGCGTCTGGCGAAGAACACGGCTTCGCCGGACGAGCTGATTGCGCGCATTGCGCTGGCCGCGGGGCCCGACGACGAGCGCGATGCCGATGCCGACGAGGTGCGACTGATGACCCTGCACGCGGCCAAGGGCCTGGAGTTTCCGCGCGTGTGGCTGGCCGGGCTCGAGGACGGTCTGCTGCCGCATCTGCGCAGCATCGAGGAAGGCCGGGTGGAGGAAGAACGGCGGTTGATGTATGTAGGGCTGACGCGCGCCGAGCGCCGGCTGAGCCTGTCGATGTGCAAGACCCGCCGCCAGTTCGGCGAAACCAGCAAGCGCGAACCCAGCCGGTTTCTCACCGAACTGCCGATGGAGTTGCTGGACTGGCCCGGCAGGGACGGCGCCAAGCCGCCGACCGCCGACGAGGCAAAAGGAAACCTGGCGGCGTTGAAGGCGATGTTGGAAGGTTAATTCGTCGCTGGCGCGACGGTTTTTTAAGTTTTAGGTTTTAAGTTCTAGGTTTTAAGTTTTAGGTTTTAAGTTTTAAGTTTTAAGTTTTAGGGTTTAGGGTTTAGGGTTTAGGGAACTGTGATCGGTGGTCGGACAGACCGAAAGATTCTCCGACCTCCGACCTCAGGATCTTCCAGCAGCCCACCTTTGGCTGGCGGCCATCTGCTATCCGAACCTCAGCGTGATGACCAGCGTGACCACGAGCGCGCCGAACAGGTTTATGACCAGGCCCTCGCGCGCCATCTGCCGGATACTCACCCGACCCGAGCCGTAAATGACGGCGTTCGGCGCGGTGGCTACTGGCAGCATGAAGGCGCAAGAGGCGCTGATCGCGGCCGGCACCATCAGCAGTTCGGGACGAATGCCGGCCGCGACCGCAGTGGCCGCCAGTACCGGCATCAGCAGTGAGGTGGTCGCGGTGTTGCTTGTCATTTCGGTCAGGAAGGTCACGCCCAGGCAAATGCACAACACCATCAGCCACGGCGGCAGCGTCGCCAGCACCGAGAGCTGCGAGGCCACCGAATCACTGAGTCCGGTTTCGATGAAGCCACGGGCGATGGTGATGCCGCCGGCAAACAGCAGCAGCACACCCCAGGGAATGGCGCCGGCGGTCTGCCAGTCCAGCAAGCGGCCGCTGCGCCCGTCGGGGATGGTACAAAGAACCACCACCGCCAGCAGCGCGACCGCCGCGTCGTTGGCGTAGGGAAGCGCCAGCCACTCCTGCCAGCCGCCGCCCGGCGCGGTGCGCGTGATCCAGGCCAGCGCCACGAGCACGAAAATCACCATGATGCGAACCTCGGCCGGCGACCATCGGCCCGGCACTTCCAGCAGCGGCAGCGGCCCGGCCTCCACCCGGCGGGTGAGCCACAGAAACATGATCGGCAGCAGCAGTGCGACCACCGGCAGGCCCCAGCTCATCCAGACCGGAAAAGACGTGGCGACCTGGAACTGGTCGGCGGCGACCTGCATGTAGATGAGATTCGGCGGCGTGCCAATGGGCGTGCCGGTGCCGCCCAGGCTTGCGGCATACGCGGTGCCGAGCAGCAGCGGCACGGTCAGCGACTTGAGCTTCTCGTCTTCGAGCACCGCCAGCGCCACCGGCAACAGCATCAGCGTGGTCGCGGTGTTGGAAATCCACATCGACAGCACGGCCGCGGCCAGCATGAAGCCCAGCACCAGGCCCCGGCGGCCGAAAAACGAGCAGGCCCGGATCATGGCCATGGCCAGCCGCCGGTGGGCGCCGGATTTGGCCAGCGCGCCGGACAACATGAAGCCGCCGAGCAGCAGCAGGATCAGCGGGCTGCCGTAGCTTTCGGCCACCTGACCCGGCGTGAGCGCGCCGGCCAGCGGCAGCAGCGCCATGGGCAGCAGCGAAGTCACCGGAATCGGCACCGGCTCGGTCAGCCACCAGACCGCACACCAGGCCGTGATCGCGGCGGTGGCCGCCGCCGGCCCGCTCAGTCCCCAGGCATCTATCCCCAGCCACAGCACGAGTGCGGCGGCCGCGGGTCCCAGCCACAGGAAGACATTTTCCAATGGTTTCGGATCGGGCGGAAGGCCTGCGCTCATGGAATCGAAGTGATCGAGGAAACAGAATCAAAGCGTAGCCGATCGGGCCGGACGAAATGCAGGCTCGGACAGGCAATCGCTTGCAAGGCAAGCGCCCGCACCCGTAGACGGTCTTGCGGCGGATTCAGATCCGTTGGCCGGGCGCGCAGCCTTCTACAGGTGTGGAAGCCGGCTTTCTACGCGATGCGGCTTCAGCCGCCGCCCTCGGCCTGGAATTCGACCGGGCGGAGCTCGCGCGCGAGACGGTCGAGCACGCCGTTGACGAACGCGTGGCCCTGCTCGGCGCCGAAACGATGGGCAAGCTCGACGGCCTCGTCGATGACCACGCGGCAGGGAATTTCGGGATGCTTGAGCAATTCGACCGCGCCGATGCGCAGGATCACCCGCTCCATCTGGTCCAGGCTGGAGTCGATGCGCTCGACGTGCGGGCCCAGTTTTTCGTCCAGCGTTTCGCCCTCGGCGATCACGTCGCGCACCAGTTGCTGAAAATATTCCGCGTCGACGCCCTCGAAGTTCTGCTCCTCGAGAAACTGCTTGATGATGGAAACCGCCGAATCGTCGTTGAGCTGCCACTGGTACAGGGCTTGCAACGCCCGGCGCCTGGCGCGCCGGCGAGGCTCGAAAGGGCTGACAGCGCGCTTCTTGCTACGACCCATCGATTGCTCCGGTATCGGCGACCCGGTCTGCCAGGTCGACCATTTCCAGCGCCGCGAGCGCGGCCTCGCGGCCCTTGTTGCCGCGTCCGGGATCGGCCCGGTAGCGCGCCTGATCGCCGTTCTCGGGCGTCAGCACGCCGAAGGCTACCGGTACGCCGGTTTCGGCCGAAAGCTGCATCAACCCTCTGGCGCACTCGCCGCTGATGAATTCGAAATGCGCCGTCTCGCCGCGTACCACGGCCCCGAGTGCAATGACCGCGTCATAACGGCCGGTGGCGATCATGTGCTGACAGGCCAGCGGAAGTTCCCAGGCGCCCGGCACCCGCACCAATGTAATGTCGCCGCCGGCCACGCCTCGGTCGACCAGCGCCTCGCGGCAGCCGGCCAGAAGCATTTCGGTGACCTCGGCGTTGAAGCGCGCGACCGCAATGCCGATACGGCGGCCCTTGCCTTGCGGCTGCGGATTGATTTCGTTCACGATGCCGATGTTCCCTGGTAGCCGTTGTGTGCGTCTTCGCCCGGCACCACGTATTCGGTGATTTCCAGGCCGAAACCGTCCAGCGCGTGCAAACGCTTGGGTGCACCGAACACCTGCATGCGCCGGATACCCAGCTCGGCGATGATCTGCGCGGCGATGCCGTAGTTGCGCAGCTCGCTGGCGGCGCGGTCCTTGGCCTCGGTCTCTTCGCCGTTCGATCCGACCAGGCCCGACAGGCGATCGCTGTCGCTTTCATCATAGCCCAGCACCAACGCAAGGCCGCGGCCGCGGCGCGCAATGTCGGCAAGTGCGGCGTCCAGCGGCATCCCGAAGGCCGGCCCGGTCAGGCCCATCACGTCGCCCAGAAGTTCGGGCACGTGCACGCGCACGGGAAATGGCTCTTCGGCGGAAACTTCGCCGCGCACCAGCGCCCAATGCAGCTTGTGGTTGATGCGGTCGCGGAAAACCCTGAGATCGAACGGGCCGTGCGCGGTACCGACGCGCTGGCTGTGGATGCACTCGACGTTCTGCTCGGTACCCAACCGGTAGCGGATCAGATCGGCGACCGTGCCCATCTTGAGGTTGTGCTCGGCGACGAAGCGCTCCAGCTCGGGGCGACGCGCCATGGTGCCGTCTTCATTGAGGATCTCGACCAGCACGCCGGCCGGCTCCAGCCCGGCCAGCAGCGCCAGGTCCAGGCTGGCCTCGGTGTGTCCGGCGCGCGCCATGACGCCGCCGGGCTGGGCCATAAGCGGAAACACGTGGCCGGGCTGGGTGAGCGAATCCACCGTGGCGTCCGGGCGCACCGCCGTGCGAATCGTGTGGGCCCGGTCGTAGGCCGAGATGCCCGTGGTCACGCCCTCGGCGGCCTCGATGGATACCGTGAAATTGGTCTGATGATGACGGTCGGTGTCGCGCACCATCAATTGCAGGCCCAGCTGCTTGCAGCGCTCGCGGGTCAGCGACAGACAGATCAGCCCGCGGCCGTAGCGCGCCATGAAGTTGATGTCCTCGGGCTTGACCAGGCTGCCGGCCATGATCAGGTCGCCCTCGTTTTCGCGATCCTCGTCGTCGAGCATCACCACCATCTTGCCGGCGCGGATGTCGTCGAGGATGGATTCGATGGAGTCAAATTTCATGCACTATTTCCGTTGTTCTGGGAGTCTTTCGGATTCCACCGATCGTAACGAGGGAAAGCCGGTTGGAGTCAGATTTTTCGATCTTTTGAGGCGCATAGTAGGCCTATTCAACGAGAAAGAGCGGAGAATCTGGCCCAATCCGGCTTTTCCGCAGTAGATCAGCGTTGAATCCGAGAGACTCCTAGCAGTCTTTCGAGATAGCGGGCAATCTGGTCGACTTCCAGGTTGACCGGGTCACCGGGGGCCAGACCGCCCAGCGTGGTGACCTCCAGGGTGTGTGGAATCAGGTTGAGTTCGAAAAAATGTCCGTCGACGCGATTGACCGTCAGGCTGACACCGTCCAGCGTCACCGAACCCTTGTGCGCAATATAGCGCGCCAGGCCCTCCGGCGCTTCGAAGCGCATGCGCCTGTTGTCCCCGTCGTCGTGGATGTCGACCAGCGTCGCCATGCCGTCGACGTGACCCGATACGAGATGGCCGCCGAGCGCGTCGCCCGCCTTAAGCGCCGGCTCCAGGTTGACCGTCGAACCGGCCGACAGCCGTCCAAGCGAAGTCAGGTTCAGCGTCTCCGGCGATGCGTCGGCGGTGAACGAAGACGCCTGCGGCGCCAGCGCGGTCAGGCAAACGCCGTTGACCGCGACGCTGTCGCCGACCTGCAGGCCGAATCCGCCCAGCGCGTCGGCGGCGATGGTCAGGCGTTTTCCGCCATGGGCCGGCTCGATGCTTTCGATGCGGCCCTGGGCTTTTACGATTCCGGTGAACATTTGAATTCGAGGATCAAGGTTAAGGGTTAAGGGTTAAGGGTCAAGGGTTAAGGGTTAAGGGTTAAGGGTTAAGGGTTAAGGGTTAAGGGTTCCGGTTTTGCCTTTCCGGAAACCGGAAACCCGAAACCGGAAACCGCCTTTTCCGACTTCCGACTTCCGACTTCCGACTTCCGACTTCCGACTTCCGTCTACCGACCACTGACCTCCGGCGCCAGGCGCAGGCGGAGGTCCGGGCCCACGACGCGACGTTCCAGCACCTGGAAATGGAGACGCTGGTCGAGTTTTTCCACGCCGGGCAGGCGCACCATCGCACCGCCATTCATTCCGATAATACAAGGGGCCTGGTAGACGAGGAGTTCATCAATCAAGCCTTGCATCAACAGCGCGCCGGTCAATGCCGGGCCGGCTTCCACGTGCAGTTCGTTGATGCCGCGCTGGGCCAGCAGGCCGAACAGCGCATCCAGCGCGACCCGACCGTCCGGTCCCGCCGACAGGATCACCCGCTCCCATGCTGCAGGAACGGCCGCGTCGCCCTGGACGCAGGCCTGCAGCACTGGCGCGCCGGTGCTGAGCAATCTGGCCGTCACAGGCAAGCGTGCGCGGCTGTCGGCAACGACGACCAATGGTTTTTTCTTGAAATCGGCCAGCCGGACATCCATGGCCGGATCGTCGGCCAGCACGGTCTCGATGCCTGTCAGTATCGCTCCGGCGCGCGCGCGCCAGCGGTGGCCGTCGCGGCGCGCGGCCTCGCTGGTAATCCATTTCGACGCGCCGTCCGGTCCCGACGTCTTCGCGTCCAGCGAGCCGGCCAGCTTGGCACGAACGAAAGGCCGCTTGCGTTCGATGCGGCTGACGAAACCCCGATTGAGTTCGTGGGCAAGCCCACTCATCAGACCGCAGACGACCTCAACACCGGCCGCCTCCAGCCGACGCATGCCCTCGCCGGCCACGCTGGGATGGGGATCGCGCATGGCGCAGACCACGCGCGCGATGCCTGCAGCGATCAGCGCATCGGCGCACGGCGGCGTGCGGCCGTGATGACTGCACGGCTCCAGGTTGATATACGCGGTTGCGCCCCGCGCCTCCGCTCCGGCGCCGGCCAGGGCAACCGATTCGGCGTGCGGCCCGCCGGTGAGCGAATGCCAGCCACGCCCGACGATCCGGTCACCGCGGACAATCACGCAGCCCACCCGGGGGTTGGGCTCGGCGGTCCACAGGCCCTTGCGCGCCAGCCGCAGCGCCTCGGCCATCATGGCGTGGTCGAGGGCGGTAAAGGTCGGCGGGTTGCGGGGCATGGGGGTCAGTTTTAAGTTTTAAGTTTTAAGTTTTAAGATTTCGGATTTGAGGTTTACCGATAAAGCGTAGTCGGTAGTCGGTAGTCGGAAAAATCTTGCGGCTCGCCAAAGTCTTTCGTTTGCAGGGCAAGCTCCCACACCCGTAGTGGTTCAACAGTCATCGTCGGGTCTCGAACCAGGTTCGATAGCGGCTACGAATGTGGGAGCCGGCCTCGCCGGCGATAGTCCTGTCTCCGACTTCCGACCACCGACCACCGACATCCGCCCTCCGATTTCCGTCGTTCCAGCGACCGCGTCAATCATCGCGCTGGCCCAGCAGTGAAATCTGGCGGGTGTCCAGGCCGCCCGGGCTTTCCTTTTCCAGCCGCTCGATTTCCTCGCGAAACGCCTGGACGTCCTCGAAGCGGCGGTAGACCGAGGCGAATCTGACGTAGGCCACCTGGTCGAGCTTCGCCAGCTCGGCGGCCACCCATTCACCGATCGCGTTGCTGGGCACTTCGGGCTCTTCGAGCGTACGGATCTTGCGCAGCAGATCGCGGATCGCACGCTCGACCTGCTGGGTCTCGACCGGCCGTTTTTCCAGCGCCCGCATCATGCCGCCGCGCAGCTTGTCCTCGTCGAACGCCTCGCGCGAACCATTCGACTTGATGACGTTGGGCGCGCGGAGAGCAGGCGCCTCGAAAGTGTTGAACCGCGCGCCGCAATGGGCGCACTCGCGCCGCCTGCGAATCTGGTAACCGTCTGAGGTCAGCCTCGAGTCGACCACGCGGGTATCGGTGTGATTACAGAAGGGGCACCACATTGCGGTTTCCGGTTTTTCTCCAGGAATCCCGGGGCTATACTGGGAATTCAGAAACAAACCCTTATGGTACTTTGAACCCGCCTTGTTCACCACCCATTCTGCGGCGAAGCCGTCCGGCGTCCGGCGTCCGGCGAGCATCCGGGACTTTCGCTCGATCGCGCTTCCTAGCCCAATTGGCAAGTGCGCCTCCGGCATGCCTTGGGGCGTGTGCGGGCGGCTTCCAAATTCGCGAGCTGAAGACTCCCCGGCGCAGGAGGATCCTCGGCCTGCAACACTGGCGTCCAAAACCGCCTTCGCAAAAAGCGCTTTTGCAAGTTCTTGCCGCCGAAAAAATTAAGGAGTCGGCCTGTAAGCCGGGTTCTGTCGAGAACAGTCATTCATCTGGGACGGCTGTCGCCAGCCGCCTCGAGCGGCCTACCCGGATGCAGCGCGGGCCACGCCGTCGCATCCCTATTTGGCCTTGCTTCGGGTGGGGTTTACCGTGCCGCCAGCGGTTACCCGCGACGCGGTGCGCTCTTACCGCACCTTTTCACCCTTACCCCCGGCCGATGCCGGAGGCGGTTTGTTTTCTGTGGCACTTTCCGTAGGCTCGCGCCTCCCAGGCATTACCTGGCACCCTGCCCTGTGAAGCCCGGACTTTCCTCCACCGGCGATCCGCGAGGAAACGCAAGGCAGCGACTGTCCGGCCGACTCCTTGGGTATTATGACGTCAATGGCTTGTGGAAGTGCCTTCGGGACCGAAGTTCGCTTGCACTGGGCCGGACTAGTGTGTTACTGTTGTACAACAGTAGAGAACCTACATTTCCGGGAGGAATCCAATGAAACGTTTGTGCATTGCGGCCATCTCCGCCACTCTTATTACCGCGGGTTGCGGCGAGCCCGAGACCGAGGCGCCCAAGAGTCAGGAATCCCAGCCCGAAGCGGCCGCCACTGCGAGCGCGAACCGCTTTCTGGTCAATGTCGACGCCGATACCACTTACCTTTATGCCAACCTCGAACGCCTTCCGCAGGTAGTTGTTGACAAGGCCTGGGCCATGAACGATGCAAGCGCGAAGAGCAACGAAGCAATTTTCGACGCGCTGGCCGAAGACGAGGAAATCACCGCCGAAATGGACGCGCTGATCACCGAAGTCAAGGCACTTTCAACGCGCGAGGGCTGGGAAGCGGCAGGCTTGCACACCAACCCGCTTTATGCGTTCTACGGCGTCGACCTGATGCCTTTCGGCGAGCTCGAGCTCGCCGATGGCGCCGCATTCAGTGACTTGCTGGATCGCGTGGAATCGGACCTGGAACAACCGCTGCAACGGCGCGACATCGAGGGCGTGGAGGTGATCTGGTTCGAGATTGCCGAAGGCTTCGGTATCGCCATGCAGCACGACCAGGATTCGGTGACTGCGGCCATGATCCCGGACGACGCGGCCCTGCTCGCGCGCGTGGCCGGCCAGTATGAACCGGCTGATGCTATGAGCAGCGACACGCTGGAGGCATTCAACCGCGAGATCGGCTTTTCCAGCCACGGCAGCGGCTTCATCGACTGGCAACGCATGGTCAACGCCCTGTTGACCGGGGAGTCGGCCATCGCCCGATTGATGCACGAACCCGAACAACAGCAAGCGCTGACGTCGGTGATCGAAAACCCCGCCTGCGTAGCCGAATACCAGGCCGTGACCGAAGCCATGCCGCGCATGGTCTTCGGCTATACGCGAATGACCGAAAGCCATGCCGACTTCCTGGCGCGCCAGGAGACGTCCGACGAGCTCGCTGCCGGCCTCGCCCCGATCGCGCAGGCGCCGGTGAGCATCGACCGTGAACTGTCCGGCCTGTTCAACTTCGGACTGGCGTTCGATCTGGTCGCCGGCCGCGAATTTGCCCGCGGGCTGGTCGACGGCTGGGTGGCCAACCCGCCGCAATGCCCGAGTTTCGAGGATATTGCGAAACAGGCACCGCAGATGCAGGAAACCCTCAATCGGCCCATCCCGCCGGTGGTCACGAACCTCCAGGGCATGTTTCTAGAGGCCGAGAGCTTCAGCATGGCAAACGGAATGCCCACAGGTGGCGGCACGCTGAGCTTCTTCATGCGCAACCCGCAGCTGCTGGTCGGCATGGCGCAGATGTTTTCGCCGGCCGTGGCGGAAATGCAGCTCGAGCCGGGCGGTGAGCCGCTTCCGGTGCCTGAAGGGGCCATTCCGCAGTTGCAGCAGGCCAACCTGAAAGCGTGGCTTGCGATGGGCGAGAACGCCATCGGCATCGCGATCGGCGAGGAAAACATTGATGCGCTGACCAGCGCCATCGAGGCGACCTCCGCCGACGACCTCCTGCTGGCGGGTCGATTCGATTTCCGAATGCTTCTGGAACTGGTCGACGTGGCCGAATCCGCGCTCGGCGGCATGGAAGGCGACGAGGCCGAAATGGGCCTGGCCGCACAGCGGGCCCAGTATGAAGCGCTGGCCGAAATCTACGAGCAGGCCGCGTTCAAGATTCGCTTCGGCGACAAGGGCATTGACTTCGTGGCCGAATCCACGCTGAACTAGGCACGGATTCTCCAGTCTTTGCCAAGACCGCCCGGCCCGGCGCCGGGCGGTCTTGTTTCGGGTGCGACCTCTGAAACATCGCCTTGCAGACGGACTCAGTCTTCGTTCAATGCCTCTCGCACCAGCGGCACAGAAACCACCCGCCGCTCCGCCTGTGCCCTGCGACTGATCCGCTCGAACAGGTCCGCCAGGCCTCCGGCCGAGCGTGGTCCATGCCGCATCAGGTACTCGACAAGCCCCCGTCCCGGCACCACGTGAAAATCAGCGATCAGCTGCAGGATGAAACGCTCAAGAGCGTCATCGTCCAGCGACTTCAGGGTCAAGCGCGCGGCCTGGCTGACCCGGGATACGAGATCCGGCAGGTCGAACGGTGTTGCGCCGCTGCCGGTCATCAGCACCGCAGTGCGCGCAGCTCTCCAGCGGTTCAGCGCATTGAACAGCCCGAGTTCCGCCTGGCTGCGGCCGGCAAGGGCTTCGATATCCTCGACTACAGCCAGTTCCGCATCGCAACTGGCTAGCAATTCGGCCGCGCCCCGATCGCGACACGGCACATAGCAGGCGCGCCGCTGGTCCGCCGTCCATTCGGCCAGCACGCCCAGCGCCAGATGAGATTTTCCACTGCCTTCCGGACCGCACAGCAACAGCCATCCCCGCTCTTCCAGGCCGTGCCTGAGAGAACTGACGAGCGGCGCGTTGGCCCCGGTGACGAAGTTGTTCAGGCGCTTCCGGCGCGGCGGCGTCAGCGAAAGGGGGAGTTGCGCCATGGCTATTCCGGCTTGCGCCGGCCGACGATCGCGCGCGCCCGAAGGCCCCAGACGGCCACGTACTGGAACATGGTGGCAAGCAGGGTAAAGGTCACCAGCCAGATCAGACCCTGTATGAACAGCTGCGGCAATGCAAGTCCGGCAAGTGCCGTGAGCACTGCCCACATCAGCAATACCTGGCACAGCGTATTGAATTTGGACAGCCGGGTCGGCTCGGCGCGGAACGGCTCGATCCAATAGTGATAGACAAGCCCCCCACTCACGATCACGAGATCGCGCAGGACCACCAGCCAGAACAGCCAGGCCGGAAGATGACCCAGCCAGGCCAGCGTGGCGTAAACGGCGATCATCAGCGTCTTGTCGGCCAGCGGATCGAGCACGCCGCCGAATTTGCTCTGCCAGTCGAAGCGACGCGCCAGCGCGCCGTCCAGCCAGTCGCTGACGCCCGAGACGACGGCCAGCACCAGCGCCGCGACGTAGCGATCGGTCAGCAGCAGATAGACCAGCGGCCCGACCAGCAGCATTCGGGCAACCGTCAGCACATTGGGAAGGTCGCGGATCGAAAGCATGCCGTCGCCCCCGGGCGCTGCTACAGCGAAAACCGGTAGAAAAAGGTATCCGTCGCCAGGTCGTGGCGCAGGAATTCCAGCGGTCCGGTCAACGCGATTCGCTGGCGAAGCCCGTCGGTGGATACCCGGACGGAAAAGCTCATGGCCGCCTCCGCAGCCGAAACGACTCGCACGGACTCGACACCGGTCAGCGCCTCCAGAAAATCCCGGACTTCATTGTAGTGCGCAGTGCTCTCAATGCCGTCGACGACCAGGCGATGTTCGATGCCTTCGGACGGCCGCACCGAGAAGCGCGCCGCCAGGGACTCGGCAATTCGTCCGAGCCCAAGTTCGAACACTTCACCGCGCCCGGCGCCGGAGCGTTGAAAAGCGCTTTCCTGGTCGCCGATGCGCCAGGCCCAGCGCCCGGTCCAGAAATTTCGGTTGGGCCTGAGATCGAGCATGATCACGCCGTCTGCGCCGTACCGCTGCACCGCCGCGGTGGCCACGCCGGTGAAGCCGCCGCGCACGTCGGCCGGCGTCACTTCGACCCGATCGCTGGCATCCAGTATTGGTCGAGTCAGTTCTATACCGTAGCGAAAAGCGAGTTCATCGATGGTGTGTTGAAGCATCCGTTCCTGCTCGAGATACGCTACGCCGCGCTCGCCTTCGACCACGATCCACAGCAACAATTCAGGCCGCTCCGAACCCCAGCGCAGCAGACCGGCCTCATCGATGAGGCGATTGACCGACGACGGATCGAAATCGACGCTCAGGCGTCGCTGCTCCAGCATTTCGCCCCCCGCAGCCGGAACGTCGACGCGCTTGAACTGGCGCCCCAGTGCCATCGCCGAGGCTTGTTCCGAATCCAGCCCCAGGGTTGCGACCACATCCTCGCCCACGCGGCCGGTCAGCCGGACCAGCACCTGGTTGAGCGCGTCCAGAATCGGCGCGCGCGCGGCGGAGCGGTCGCCGGCAACGACGGCCTCGCCCTCATACAATTCCTGTTGAGCTGTGACCGGCATGGAAAAGCCGGACAGGACCAGCAGCATGATGATGACGCGCGGGATATTCACGTCCGAAAAGATAGCACAGCACGGCCGAAAAGGAACCTCGAACGCGCACGCCTTCTGGCGCGCTTCCGGTTCGGTCGGCAGCCTCGACGACCGCGCTTGGGGCACAATGCATGCGTTGATCGCGAACGCCCCGGCAACCCGGATAAACGAACCGAATGAACGAATTGAATGAACAATAAACCCGATTCCAATCTAAGCTACAAGAGCGCCGGCGTCGACATCGACGCGGGCAACCGACTGGTCGAGCGCATCAAGCCGGCCGTCAAGCGCACCACCCGCAGCGAAGTCATGGGCGGACTGGGCGGGTTTGGCGGCTTGTTCCACCTGGGTCGCCGCTTCGAGGACCCGGTGCTTGTTTCCGGCACCGACGGCGTCGGCACCAAGCTGCTGCTGGCACGCCAGTCCGGTCGCCATCACGGCCTCGGCATCGACCTGGTCGCCATGTGCGTCAACGACATCCTGGTTTGCGGCGCCGAACCGCTGTTCTTTCTCGACTACTACGCTTGCGGCAAACTCGAAGTGGATGCCGCGGCCGAAGTGATCGAGGGCATCGCCGCCGGCTGCGAACAAGCAGGTTGCGCGCTGATCGGCGGGGAAACCGCCGAAATGCCCGGCATGTATTCGCCCGGCGACTATGACCTGGCCGGCTTCACCGTCGGCGCCGTGGAACGCGAGCGGATCATCGACGGCAGCCGCATCGACGATAGTTGCGTTCTGCTCGGACTGCCGTCCTCGGGGCCGCACAGCAACGGCTATTCGCTGATTCGCAAGGTGCTGGAGCGCGCCGGCGGCGCGGAGCGCAACGGCGACCGGATCGAGGCCCTGATGGCACCCACCCGCATTTACGTCGCCGACGTGCTGCCGCTGCTGGACGATTTCGACATTCGCGGGATGGCCCACATCACCGGCGGCGGACTCGACGAGAACATCGTGCGCGTCATCCCGGACGGATTCGGGGTGGAGATCGACACGACCGCTTGGCAGCCGCCGGAGATCTTTTCCTGGCTGGCCGAAGTGGGCCGCATCGAGCCGGTCGAAATGCGCCGTACCTTCAATCTCGGAATAGGCTTCGTGCTGGTGGTTCCCGAGGCGGATGCCGAGCGCCTGGCCGACCGGCTCGCCGAGTCCGGGGCGGGGCGCCCGGCCCGGATCGGTCGGGTGCGCAGGGTGGAAACCGGCCAGCCCCGGATGCACTTCGGCGACGCATGAAGCGTGACGGCCTGGTCATCCTGATATCCGGCCGCGGCAGCAATGCGATGTCGATCGTCGATGCCGCCGCCCGCGGGATTCTGCCCATCCCGGTCCACGCCGTCATCGCCGACGGCGCCGCCCCGGGCCTGAAACCGGCCGTCGAGAAAGGCGTCGACGTCGCCGCGGTTCCGCGCGACGCGTTCCGCGACCGAAATGCCTTCGAGACCGCCCTGACCGAAGCCATCGCAGGGTTCCGGCCCCGGCTGATCGCGCTGGCGGGTTTCATGCGGGTCTTGTCGAGCGGTTTCGTCGACAGTCACGCCGGCCGCATGATCAACATCCACCCTTCCCTGCTGCCGAAATACCGCGGGCTGGACACCCACGCCAGGGCGCTGGCGTCCGGCGACGCCGACCACGGCGCCAGCGTGCACTGGGTAACGCCGGAACTCGACGCCGGTCCGGTAATCGCCCAGGCGAAGGTGCCGATTCGCGACGCCGACGATGCCGACACCCTGGCCGCCCGGGTGCTGGAACAGGAGCACAGACTTTATCCGGCAGCCCTGGCACTATTGCTCGCCAATCCGGTCGGAGATAGGCATGAGACATCAGACGACTGCAAGTCCATCGGTTCGCCGCCGGTTCTTGACCGTGATTTCGATGACGCTGGGCGCCTGCTGCGCGCTGGCCGCTGAATCGCCCCCGTTCGAACCGCACAAGGCCACCTACGCGGTCACCCGCGGCAATTCCGAAATCGGAAGGATGGAAGTCGCGCTCAGCCAGCGCGAGGACGGCTTGTGGCACTACGCCATCGAGTCGCAGGCTACGGCCTGGTATATCAAGGTGCTGGGAATCTCGACCACCGAGAGTGCCTGGGTTCAGTGGTACCAGGGTCGAGTACTCCCGCTGACTTACCATCACGTTTCACGCGAACCGGGCAGCGACCGATTCTGGCAGCACCGCTATGACTGGCAGACGCTGCAAACCGAGACCAGAACCCACGAAGGCGATCTGACCATCAAGCTGACAAGCGGCGTAGTCGATCCGCTCAGCCTTCGCCTGGCCGCCGTCGCCAGGATGGCCGAACAGGCCCCGGATTTCGAGAGCTTTACCATGCCGGTGCTGGAACGCGACGAAATCGAACAGCAGCAATACCGCTACAGCGGCAGGGAGATGCTGAAAATCGACGGGCGCTGTTACCGGACAGCCGTGTTCAAGCGCTTTCGGAAACAAGGCTCCAGCCGCAACTACACGGCCTGGCATGCCGAGTCCCTGGGCTGGATGCCGGTCCGGATTTCGCACGAGGACGACGGCAAGCCGATCTCGCTGACGCTGGAAGATTGGCGGTCCGCGAGCCTGAAGCTGCCGGCTTCGTCGGCATGCCAGGCCAGTGTCGGTCAGAATTCGGAAATCGAGTAGGATTGAGAGTAGGTTTGCCAAAAAGATAACGCATACTGGAGCCACCACCATGCGCAAAACTCTTTTACTCGTCGTCATTGCCAGCGGTATCGCACTGACATCAGGCTGCGCCGTCAACCCGGTCACCGGCGAGCGCAATCTCAGCCTGGTGAGCGAACAGTGGGAACTCGACGTCGGCGCCCAGCAGTACGCACCGTTGCGCCAAGCCCAGGGCGGGGATTTCACTCTGGATCCCGGACTGGTCGACTACGTTCAGCAAGTCGGCCAGCGGCTCGCCGCCGTTTCCGACCGTGACCTCCCGTATGAATTTGCAGTTATCAATGAATCCGTGCCGAACGCCTGGGCACTGCCCGGCGGCAAGATCTCGATCAACCGCGGCCTGCTGACCGAAATGGACAGTGAAGCCGAACTGGCCGCAGTGCTCGGCCACGAAATCGTGCATTCGGCCGCCAGCCACGGTGCCCAGAGCCAGTCGCGCGGCATGTTGCTGCAGGGCGCGGTGCTTGCGGGCGGCATCGCCGCCGGCGCGGCGACCGACGACCAGCGTTACACCCAGGCCGCGTTGCTGGGCGGCATGGTCGGCGCGCAACTGGTCTCGCAGCGATATTCTCGCGATGCCGAACGCGAATCCGATTTGTACGGCATGCGCTATATGAAGCGTGCCGGCTATAACCCAAGGGGTGCGGTGGAGCTGCAGGAAACCTTTCTGAGGATTTCCGAGAGTCAGGAACAGGACGCCTTCTCCGCGCTGTTCGCCTCCCACCCCCCCAGTCGGGAACGGCTGGAAAACAATCGCGAGCTGCTGGCCGAACTCGGCGATTCCGGCCGAATCGGGCGCGACGAATACCAGCAGCAGATTGCTCGCTTGAAACGTGCTCAACCGGCTTACGAGGCTTACGATGAAGGACGCGAGGCACTGCAGGAAGGCAATACCGAAAGCGCACTGGAAAAGGCACGCCGGGCGATCGAAATAGAACCAGGCGAGGCCCTGTTCTACACCCTGCGCGGCGACGCGCTGGCCGAACGCAAAGATTTCCAGCAAGCCGAACAAGCCTATTCACGGGCCCTGGATCGCAACTCCAGCTGGTTTTATCACCACCTCAAACGCGGGATGGCCCGCGCCGAACTCGGTCGAAACACCCAGGCGCGCGCCGACCTGCAGGCCAGCATCGAGCGCATGCCGACCGCCGTCGGGCATTTCTATCTGGGCGCCGTGGAACGCGAATCCGGCAACCGCGCCGAGGCTATCGAGCACTTTCGCGTCGCCGCGCAGTCGGAGACACCGACCGGACAGCGCGCCCGGCAGGCGCTGCAGGACATGGGGGTTGCAACCCAGGGTTGAGGGCACATTGGCTGTGTGCGGCAGCTTTTAAATCAAATTCAAATTCAAATTCAACTTCAACTTCATTTCGCCCCGCGCTTCGCGCTTGCGGGCGAAATGAATTTGAAGTTGGAAGTTGGAAATTAAAAACTTGAAGGCGAAATCAGAACCCGCCCAAAAAACAAAAAAGTTCTAAAAGCACGGAATTTCAAAATTCCGGGCCCCGGGCGAAGCCCGAAGAATGAACCGCCATGGCGACCGCGTGCCCGGATCGATCTGGTAGTCAATCCAGAACTGCGGAATTTCCTCGCGTCGAATCGACAGCTGGGCGTCGAAGCCCAGACGTCGGATCGAAGACAACCGGCGGCGGGCGTTGTCGAGGTCCTCGAACAACCCCAGCGAAACGGCGTCCGGCAGATCCGCATCGGCGACGACGAAATAGTCTTCGACGTCACGCTCGGCCAAGCGCCGGGCCAGGGCGATAGCAGCCGACCGGCTCGGAGCGGATACGAACACCCACCAGCCGCGATCCCGATCGGCCTGGGTAGTGCGAAGCCGAAGCTGATTGGCGAACGGGCGCAGACGATCCTCGGCCCGACTTTGCTGTACCAGGGTCGCGAGTGGGCCGATAGTGAAACAGCGAGGGCCCGACGCGGTTGCGCGACGGTAGGCATCGGCAACAAGTTCCGCCTCCGGCACCTCCGGGTCGGGTGGGGGCGCCTCGGGCAGGGGCTGGGATTCCGGTTGCAGCGTATGCAACACGAGCGTCGCACCGTTGGCCAATACCAAAACGATTACCGCGATTCGCCAGAAACCCGTCATCCCGGATAATTACTCGCTCAACGATTCAGCGGCCATCGCCAGGCCGCGCAACACCAGGTCGGGCTCGACCCGAGCCCCTTCAAGCAACGATTGTAACGGCGCAGCCGCGCCACCGGTCATGACCAATGCAGGTTCTCGGTCAACGCCGGGCGCGCCGGCGGCAATCCGGTATGCCCGGGCAATACCGCCCGCCTGTTGCAGCAGCAGGCCGTCCTCGATGCCCTGGGCGGTATCGCGGGCCGGGAGCGGTAGCGCGCTGTGCTCAGGCAACTCTCGCCGGAGCCCGGGTGCACGCGCCAGCAGACCCTCACGTGCGGCATCGATGCCGGGCATGATCCAGCCGCCCCTGTGCACGCCGAATTCGTCGACGACGTCGATGGTGGTCGCAGTCCCGCAATCGACCAGACAGAACGGCGCACGAAGCGCGGTCCAGACCGGTTGCATCGCGAGCCACCTGTCCACGCCCATGCCGGAATAAGAAGCCGCCACCGGCAGCGTCGTTGAGCCGGTGGTGACCGTGGTCCATGCAAGTCCGGCGTCCGCCAGCGTGTCGGTCACCCATGCCGTAACGTGCGCCAACGGTACCGACGCGAGCCAGAAGCGATCGACAGGCGCCAGCGACCGGCCGGCGAGCCATTCACCGAAACGGTCGGTCGGAATCGAGTCTACGCCGGCAACGCCTCCATTTTTGCGCTGCCCCAGCTTGAGCCTGGTGTGGCCAAGTTCCAGCAGCCAGTCAGTTCGCACGGACAATCACCTCACCGGCGTGAACGCTTAGGATTCCAAGCTCGTTTTCAACACGAAGCCGACCCTGCCGGTCGACTCCCGCCGCAACGCCTTCGAGCACGCTCCTGTCACCGAACGACACCCGCACATGGCGCCCGTCCAGCGCATCCAGCTCGCGCCAGCGCGGCATGAATGGCTCGAAGCCATCACGCTCGAATTGCGAAAAAGCCGCGTCCAGTGCGCCCGCAAGTCGGCCGATGAGCCGGTTACGATCGAGGTCGTGTAAACCAGAGGCTGCCGCATGAATATCGATCCAGGGCTGGTCCGGCGCAACGAAGCCGCACGGCCCGGTTGCTCTGCGTGGCAAGCGGACATTGATGCCGATTCCGGCAACCACCTCGCAGGGACCTTCGCTGGCGCCGCGGATCTCGACCAGCAGACCGCCCAGCTTGGCATCGTCGACCACCAGATCGTTGGGCCATTTCAGCGCCACCGGGACGCCATCTCCGGCGACAGTGTCGGCCGCGATTACCCCGGCCACCAGGCTGAGCGCGCCGAGCCGCTGCAATCCGCATTCGAATCTGTAACCGAACGAGAAATATGCGCCACAGCCCGGCGGCGAGACCCAGCATCGTCCCCGACGTCCGCGGCCACCAGATTGGTATTCCGCGGCCCTTATGCGACGGTGCGTAAAGTGCCGGTTCAGATCGCTGTTGGTCGAACCGGTGCGCTCGACGATTTCGACAGTCACCCCCGGCGAGCTCGCCGCCTGTTGAATCTCGCCGGCGTCAAGCAAACGAATCGGCCACGCCAGACAGTAGCCGCTGCCGCGCACCGCAGCCACCGGCAGGCCGGCCCGGCGTAATTGTTCGACCTGTTTCCAGACCGCGGAACGGCTGATGCCGGCCTCCTCGGCGTAGTTCATACCATTTAGCGGCCTGCCGTCGGCCAGCGCTCTGAACAGGCGAACCGCTTCGGGCGTCATCGCCTGCGCTTGATCACGCGCGCCTTTTCGAACCGGTTTTCAGTTCCGCTTTTCAGCCGCGCAAGATTGCTTCTATGGGTAAAAAGCAGAAGCCCGGCCAGCGCAATCGCCAAGGCACCAAGCGCCGGCGCGACCGGATCCGGGCCAAGCAACCACATCGCCGGCACCAGGCTAAGTCCCGCCAGCACGGTGGCCAGGCCAACGTAGCCGGTACCGAGCAATGCAACCAGCCACACAACGACAAGCGGCAGAATGCACCAGGGCGCGACTGCGGAAACCACGCCTACGGCGGTTCCGGCGCCCTTGCCGCCGCGAAAGCCGAAATACACCGGCCAGACGTGACCGACCACGGCAGCCAGACCGCACAGGGCCCCGACGCTGGAAGCCGGCAGCGGCAGACCTTCGCCAAACAGCGGCGGCAACATCGGCACCACCACGGCGGCGACCACGCCCTTGCCGATATCGATCAGCACCACCATGAGCGCAAACAGCCAGCCGACGCTGCGCAAGGCGTTGGTGCCCCCGGCGTTGCCCGAACCCATCGAACGGATGTCGACGCCGCGCAGCGGGCCCAGGACCAGCGAGCCGGAAATCGAGCCCAACAGATAGCCGAGCAGCGTCATCCAGGCGAGGTCAAGCATCGTCTTCACGCTTCTTATCGGGTGCCGGCGAACTGTCCCCGTTTTCGTAGCGCTCTGGCGCGCGCCAGGGCTGCAGTCCCACCAGCAGTGCCCCCGGGCCTGCGTGCACGCCCACCGCAGGAGAGGCTTCCTCGATCCAGCAGGCATCCACTTCGGGGTGGCTGGTCAGCAACAAATCACGTAAACACCTGGCGTCGGTCTCGGCGTCGGTATGGCTGATCAGGATTCTGTAGGTGACCCCGCGGTCCATGCGTCGGGCAAGATAGCGCGCAAATCTTTTCACGGCGCCCGCCCGGCCTCGAATGACGCCGCGTGCGGTCAGGTTGCCGTCCTCGGTATTGGCCAGCACGGGATTCAATCTCAGCTTGCACGCCAGCCAGTGCATCCAGGGCTTGACCCTTCCACCCTTTACGCCCCACGACAGGTCACGGGCCAGGGCGAAGGTGCGGGTCTTGGGCACCAGTTCTTCGAGCGCGCGAATGATCTTGTCCATGGGCCACCGATTGGCGGCCGCCTCTGCAGCGAACAGGCTCAGAAGCGCCTGCCCGCATGCGGCGTTGAGCGAGTCGAAGACCTTCACCGGCTGATCGTGCATTCGGCCCGCGGTCTGCTCGGCTGCCTGACAGGTGCCGCTGAGCTTACCGGAAATCGGGATCGCCAGCACCTCGTGACCATGGCTTGTCAGCAGTTCGAACTGTCGCCGGAAATCGCGCGGCGGCGGTTGCGAGGTCTGCGGGTGCAGGTTGGATTCGGCCAGTCGCGCATAGAACGCGGACGGTTGAATCGAAAGCTTGTCGAGAAATTCCTCGTCGCCGAAGAAAAGCCTCAGCGGCACCACGTGAATGGCCAGCCTGTCGATCTCCTCGGCCGGCAGGTCGGCGGCCGAGTCGGTGACCACGGCAATCCGCCCGCGCTGGTTGATCAAACCGTGCTGGCGGGTCATGTCATCGGCCTTCTGCTGCTTGATCTCGCCGAAATCGCCGCAGATCTTGAACACCTCACCGGGTCGATCAGTATGAATATGTACCCGGGCTCTGCGACCTCCGCCGGCGACCACCAGCGAACTGGCGTCCAGCGCATCCAGTGATTCGCGCAGCTGCGCTGCCTCGATCCGGTCGCCGGCAATCAGGCACTCGGTGCAGTAGCGGTGTTCGCTCGGCGCCTCGCCGGTATGGGCGAGTTCATCACCTGGCTCTTCCAGCGGCAATGCCCCGCCGGCCGGCAGCTTGCCGCTTCGAATGTAGCGCCAGATGCCGTCGAGAAAATCCACGAAACCCTGCCCGCCGGCATCCACCACGCCGGCTTCACGCAGCACCGCAAGCTTTTCGGGCGTGGCCGCCAGCGACTTGTGCGCCGCCTTGCGCGCCCGGTTGAACAGCTTGCGGATATCGCGAATACCGTGCTCCACGCCCTCGGCCATGGCGTCGCCGAAATCTTCCAGTACAGTGGGCATCGTGCCGGCGACCGGCTTGGACATGGCCGACCAGGCGGCCACTGCGCCCGCCTTGGACGCCGCGGCAAGCTGGCGCGCGTCAAGCTCGCTGCAGTGCCGGCAACTTTCGCTGATGCCGTGAAAATACTGGGCCATGATGACGCCGGAATTTCCACGCGCACCGTCCAGCGCCGCGTCGGCCACCTCGTCCAACAACTGCGCCACCCGCGCCCGCCTGCTCGACTGCAAACGCTGCCCGACATTGTTGAGTGTAAACATCAGGTTAGTGCCGGTATCGCCATCGGGCACCGGGAACACGTTTATCCGGTTGAGCAGATCGCGCCGCGCCTGCACGTAAGCGATGCCGGACATCAACGCGTATTGAAGCTGCTCCGGCTCGATGCGCATCAGCGTCGAAGACGCGCTCATCGGTTTCTCCATTTGTCGGGGACTGCCGGCTGCAGCATTTCCCGCAGCATCGATTTCAGCATCGATCGGTGCATCAGTCGAGACCGGCCAGTTCACGAACCTGTGAGGCCGTGAACGGCCAGGTGAGCTTTTCACCAGTGTCCTCATTGCGCACCACCGGCACCTGGTCGCCGTAGCGCTGGATCAACTCGAGATCGTCATCGATATTGACGATTTCGACCTCGTCGGCCAGGCCGCCAACGGTGATCAGCCTGTAGGCCTTCTCGCAGAGCTCGCACGGCTCGCG
>Ga0209943_1000486_pt1 | contig 27564 bp, 25 predicted proteins | sample SalPonR1_B_D2_MG_FD_185698 | JGI IMG/M metagenome (GOLD analysis project Ga0209943, IMG submission 185698) | Salt pond soil microbial communities from South San Francisco under conditions of wetland restoration - Salt Pond MetaG R1_B_D2_MG... ... | reverse complement strand
TCACCTGTTGTTGTCTGCTTTAATCCTACCGCTCCTGCAATATCTCCGGAATACACTGTTTTTAGTTCTTCCCTCTTATTTGCATGCATTTGAAGTATTCTTCCGATTCTTTCTTTCTTTTCTTTAGTGGAATTGTATACATGTGAACCAGCGTCTAAAGTTCCCGAATATACTCTAAAGAATGCAAGTTTACCTACAAAAGGGTCACTCATAATCTTAAACGCTAATGCGGAAAATGGCTCTTCATCGCTTGACGGTCTAGATTCTTCCTCTTCAGTGTCTGGATTTATACCCTTTATTGGTGGAACATCAATAGGTGCAGGCATGTAATCTACAACAGCATCTAGCATCATTTGCACGCCCTTGTTTTTATATGCCGAACCACATTGTACAGGAATCATTCTATTAGCTATAGTTTCACGTCTAATAACTTCCTTAATCTCATTTGGGTCTATATCTTCACCTTCTAGGAATTTCATCATAATATCTTCATCAGCATCAGACACGGAGTTCATTAAAGCTTCTCTCCATTCCTTTGCTTTTTCGATCATATTTTCAGGAATATCTGTAGTTTCATATTCCCTTCCTAGATCATCCTTATATATCTCTGCTTTCATTTCTACTAAATCGATGATTCCTACGAAATCATCTTCAGCACCGATAGGTAGTTGTATTGGAACTGCATTGGCTTTAAGTCTTTCCTTAACCATGTCAACTACTCTATAGAAATTTGCTCCCATAATATCCATCTTATTTACGAATATAATTCTAGGAACACCATACTTCTCAGCCTGTCTCCATACAGTTTCTGACTGTGGTTCTACACCACCCTTGGCGCATAATACTGTAACAGCTCCATCTAGCACACGTAGAGATCTTTCTACTTCCACTGTAAAATCAACGTGTCCTGGAGTATCGATAATATTTATTCTTGCATCTTTCCATTGTGCTGTAGTAGCAGCAGAGGTTATAGTTATACCACGTTCTTGCTCTTGCTCCATCCAGTCCATCTGAGATGCACCTTCATGAGTTTCGCCAATTTTATGTGTCCTACCTGTATAGAAAAGAATTCTTTCTGTAGTTGTAGTTTTACCAGCATCAATATGAGCCATGATACCAATATTTCTTGTTTTTTCTAATGAAAATTTTCTAGGCATAATAATCCCCCTTTCTGCTTATTAATTTGCAAATATTATTTTTCACTTCTGACACCATTACCATCTAAAATGTGCGAAAGCTTTATTAGCTTCTGCCATCTTATGAGTGTCATCTTTCTTCTTAACAGAACCACCTGCATTGTTAGCGGCATCCATTATTTCCTTTGCCAATCTTTCAGACATAGTTCTTTCGCCTCTTGATCTAGTGTATTTTGTTAACCATCTTAAACCTAGTGTTTGACGTCTCTCTGGTCTTACTTCAATTGGAACTTGATAGTTTGCACCACCAATTCTTCTGGCTTTTACTTCCAGTACAGGCATGATGTTATTCATTGCCTTCTCAAATACTTCCAAAGGCTCCTCTCCAGTTGTTTCTTTTATCTTATCAAAAGCATTATAAACAATCTGCTGAGCTACACCCTTTTTACCGTCAAGCATAATGCTGTTAATTAATTTAGCAACAACTACACTTCCGTAAACTGGATCTGGAAGCACATCTCTTTTTGGTATATTACCTTTTCTTGGCACTTCTCTTCCCTCCTCGCTAAGTGATTAAATCACCTGCACAATAATTTATTAATTGCACATCTCTCTTCACCCAAATCGGATTACTCTACCGGGTTTTGCAATCTTAAACCAATAGTCTCGAGCGGGGTACTCGACCTCATTATTTAAGGCCGTGGCGCCTTAATATACTATATATTAAGGGCTAATCCCGAATTATTTATTTCTTTTTAGGTCTCTTCGCGCCATATTTTGAACGTCCTTGAGCCCTTTCTGCAACACCTGCAGTATCTAAAGTTCCTCTTACAACATGGTATCTAACACCTGGAAGGTCCTTTACTCTACCGCCTCTAATTAAAGCAACACTATGCTCCTGCAGATTGTGTCCAATACCAGGAATATATGCACTAACTTCAATACCGTTAGTCAATCTAACTCTTGCAACTTTTCTAAGTGCTGAATTTGGCTTCTTCGGTGTAACTGTCTTTACTGCTATACATACTCCCCTTTTTTGAGGTGATTTTATATCAGTTTGTACTCTTTTTAAAGTGTTCATACCTTTTCCCAAAGCCGGTGAATCAGATTTTTTAACTGAAGTAGTTCTTCCTTGGTGTACTAATTGATTAATAGTAGGCATCATTTTCTCCTTTCTTATAAAATTATCTTATGCGAAAAATCGCGCAAAACCGATTAGAATTATATCAACTAATGCTATCATTTGTCAACGTTTATTCGTTTATTACAAAAATATCTTTTTCCCGTTTGTTTTTAGTTTTCAACTAGTACAACTTCCGTTTCTTCGTCAACTTCGATTTCTAAAGAACTGTCTTCATTCGTATGATTTGAAACTACAGCGTTACCTGAGTATTCGTCAACTATGATTTCTTGAGAAGAATCTAAATTCATTAGCTTTTCATTTTCCCCATAGTCAATTTCTATATTACGATATCTTTCCATGCCCGTGCCTGCTGGAATAAGCTTACCAATCATTACATTTTCTTTAAGTCCAGTTAATTTATCGTTCTTACCTTTTATAGCTGCATCTGTTAATACCTTAGTTGTTTCTTGGAAAGATGCTGCCGATAAGAATGAACTAGTTGCTAACGCTGCTTTTGTTATACCAAGTAGATTCCTTCTTGCTTTAGCTTCTTCTTTTCCTTCTTTTCTCGCTTTTATATTTGCTTCTTCTATGTCATGTTTGCTGTATAAACTCCCTGGCAAAAGTTCGGTTTCTCCGCCATCTTCAATCTTGTATTTGGAAAGCATTTGACTAACTATAACCTCTACGTGTTTGTCATTAATATCTACACCTTGCTGCTTATAAACTCTTTGCACTTCCATAAGTAGATATTCATAGACACCTTTTACACCTTTTAGACGCATAATATCATGTGGGTTTAATGGTCCTTTTGTTATTTGGTCTCCGGCTTCTATATAGTCTCCTTCTTTGACATTAAGTCTAGCACCATATGGAATTGAATAAGCTTTATCGCCTTCTTCACCTTTGATAACAACTTTATTTTTGCTATCATCTTTATTCTCTATACTAACAACGATCCCTGATGCTTCACAAATTTCAGCCAAACCTTTTGGTTTTCTTGCTTCAAAGAGTTCTTCTACTCTAGGAAGACCTTGTGTGATATCGCTACCTGCAACACCTCCTGTATGGAAGGTTCTCATTGTAAGCTGTGTGCCCGGTTCACCGATTGACTGAGCTGCTGTTATACCTATGGATTCCCCTGACAGCACTTCTTCACCTGTTGCCAAGTTTCTTCCATAACATTTAGCACAAATACCATTTTTGCAATTACAAGTCATTACTGACCTAATTACCACTGAGTCTATTTTTGCTTCTTCAACTTTTTCTGCCAAATCGTCAGTTATTTCTCCATTGGCTTCTACGATTACTTCTCCTGTTTCTGGATGAACTATATCATTAAGTGAAAATCTTCCGGCAATACGTTGTTTAAGCGGTTCGATAACTTCTCGACCATCTGTAAACGCACTTACTTCAATACCTTCAGTTGAACCACAATCATCTTCAGTTACTATAACACTATGGGATACATCTACTAATCTTCTAGTTAAATATCCTGAATCGGCAGTTCTAAGAGCTGTATCGGCTAGACCTTTACGCGCACCATTTGATGATATAAAGTATTCCAAAATAGAAAGTCCTTCTCTAAAGTTCGCGGTAATCGGAATTTCTACAGTATGTCCAGTGGCATTTGCCATTAGTCCACGCATACCACCTATCTGACGAATCTGATTTTTACTACCTCTAGCTCCAGAATTCGCCATTATGAAAAGGTTATTTAGTGAATCAAGGGAATCCATTAATTCATTGGCAACATCTTCTGTTGCTTTCGCCCATGTTTCAATAACCATGTTATATCTTTCTTTATCGGACATAAAACCTTTTCTATACGTGTCTTCAAATTTATCTACTTCTTTTTCTGCCGCTTCTACAATCGCCTTTTTAGATTTAGGAATTTCCATATCAGACACACTGATTGTAACCGCTGCAATAGTAGAATAATGATACCCCATGCTTTTTACATAGTCAAGCATAAGAACCGTACCTGTATTCCCATGTTTTTTGTAGCATTTATCGATAATTTTCCCTAGCTTTTTCTTATCACATAGGAAATCAACTTCAAGTGAATACGGATCAACTTCTCTATCAACAAAGCCCATATCTTGTGGTAACCCTTGGTTGAATATGAATCTACCTACTGTTGATTCAACCAATTTGCCCTTATCTCCTTTGTGCGCATGCATTCTTACTTTTACTTTTGCATGTATACCAACAATATGGTTTTGATATGCCATCAGCATTTCATCAATATCAGTAAATGTTTTTCCATCACCTTTTTCAGCTTTTGTATTTCTTGCTTCGGTTCCACTATGTGTTAGGTAATAACTACCTAATACCATGTCCTGTGTCGGAATGGTTATAGGTGAACCATCTTTAGGTGCTAATATGTTATTTACTGATAACATAAGGAATCTAGCTTCAGCTTGTGCTTCAACGGATAGTGGTACATGGACCGCCATTTGGTCACCATCAAAATCCGCATTGAATGCCGTACATACAAGTGGATGGAGCTTTATAGCTTTTCCTTCTACTAACACAGGCTCAAATGCTTGTATACCTAATCTATGAAGGGTAGGTGCACGGTTAAGCATAACCGGATGATCTTTAATAACAAATTCTAAAACATCCCATACTTCAGGCTTATATTTTTCAACCATACCTTTAGCGCTTTTAATATTATGGGCAAAACCTTGGCCTACAAGTTCTTTCATTATGAATGGTTTAAATAGCTCAAGTGCCATTTTTTTAGGAAGTCCACATTGATAGAATTTAAGTTCTGGTCCTACTACAATTACTGAACGTCCTGAATAGTCAACACGTTTACCAAGTAAGTTTTGACGAAAACGACCTTGTTTTCCTTTAAGCATATCTGAAAGAGATTTTAAAGGTCTTGAACCAGGTCCAGTTACTGCACGTCCTCTTCTTCCATTATCAATCAGAGAATCAACTGATTCTTGAAGCATTCTTTTTTCATTTCTTACAATAATGTCAGGAGCTCCAAGTTCAAGTAACTTTTTCAATCTATTGTTTCTGTTTATAACTCTTCTATACAAATCATTCAAATCAGAAGTTGCAAACCTTCCACCTTCCAACTGAACCATTGGTCTTAAGTCAGGTGGAATTACAGGAACGACATCTAGTATCATCCATTCCGCTTTATTTTCTGACATTCTTAGCGCTTCTACTACTTCTAGTCTTCTAACAAGCTTTATTTTTTTCTGTCCACTTGCTTCCTTTAACTCTTCATGAAGTTCCTTAGAAAGTTTTTCGATGTCAATATTTTGCAGAAGTTTTCTAATGGCTTCAGCTCCCATACCAGCTTTAAAACCTTTTCCATATTGCTCTCTCAAATCCCAATATTCATTTTCTTCTAATATTTGCTTATATGAAAGTGATGTATCACCTGGATCTGTTACGATATAAGAGGCAAAATACAGCACTCTTTCAAGATATCTTGGTGTAATATCTAATACTAAACCCATTCTTGAAGGAATTCCTTTAAAATACCATATATGAGACACCGGTGCCGCTAAATCTATGTGGCCCATTCTCTCTCTTCTAACTTTTGCTTTTGTAACTTCAACTCCGCATCTGTCACAAACAATTCCTTTATATCTAATTCGTTTATATTTACCACAACTACATTCCCAGTCCTTCATAGGACCAAAAATACGTTCACAAAATAAACCATCTTTTTCTGGCTTCAATGTTCTATAATTTATAGTTTCAGGTTTTGTAACTTCCCCCCTAGACCATTCAAGTATTTTTTCATTAGAAGCTAAATTTATTTGTAAAGAATCAAAATTAAGCAATTCATAATTATTACTATTATTATTCATGAAATCCTCCCATCATTAGAGTGTATCATTAAACTTATCGTCAACAGCATCAATATCTACATCTATATCATCTATATCTATATCTATGTGCTCTTCTACAAGTTCTTTTTCATCAGGAACATCCGGTTCTACAAATTCTGTATCTACATTACCTGTTTCCTCCGTTAATGCATCTTCTTCATGAACTACTAAGTTGTCCTCATGAGTTTCTTCAGTCACGATATCTTTAACGTCAACTATTCTATCAACGTTAGTAACATCGTCGTATTCAGAAGTTTCCTTAAGCTTAATAACTTCATTGTCTTTAGACATTACTTTTACATCTAACGCAAGCGATTGAAGTTCTTTAATCAACACCTTGAATGACTCCGGAATTCCTGGTTCAGCGATATTTTCACCCTTAACTATAGCTTCGTAAGTCTTAACTCTACCAATTATATCATCAGATTTAACTGTAAGTATTTCTTGCAAAGTATGTGCTGCTCCATAAGCTTCAAGAGCCCATACTTCCATTTCTCCAAAACGTTGTCCTCCAAATTGTGCTTTACCACCCAATGGTTGCTGCGTAACTAGGGAGTAAGGTCCCGTACTTCTAGCATGAATTTTATCATCAACTAAATGGTGAAGTTTTAGCATATACATGTAGCCAACCGTAATAGGATTATCAAAATATTCACCTGTTCTACCATCCCTTAAGTTGAGTTTTCCTGTTCTTGAATATCCGCACTCTTCTAATAAATCCATAACTTGTATTTCACTTGCACCGTCAAATACTGGCGTAGAAATATACCAACCCTTAGTATTCGCTGCAAGCCCAAGATGAACTTCTAGTACTTGTCCAACATTCATACGTGAAGGTACACCCAATGGATTAAGCATTACTTGAATAGCTTCACCATCTTCTTTGAACGGCATATCCTCTTCTGGTAATATTCTTGAAATTACACCTTTATTGCCATGACGTCCCGCCATTTTGTCCCCAACATTAATTTTTCTTTTAGTTGCTATATAGACTCTAACTAGCTTGTTAACTCCTGGCGATAATTCATCTCCATTCTCACGGCTAAACACTTTTACATCTACAACTATACCAGTTTCCCCGTGTGGAACTTTTAAAGAAGTATCTCTAACTTCTCTCGCTTTTTCGCCAAATATGGCCCTTAATAGCCTTTCTTCTGCTGTTAAGTCAGTTTCTCCTTTCGGAGTTACTTTACCTACTAATATATCTCCAGAATCTACTTCTGCACCAATCCTGATTATTCCTTCACCGTCCAAATCTCTAAGTACATCTTCACCCACATTAGGGATGTCTCTTGTGATTTCTTCAGGTCCTAGCTTAGTATCTCTAGCTTCAGACTCATATTTCTCAATGTGAAGTGAGGTTAACACATCATCTTTAAGCAATTTTTCGTTCAAAATAATTGCATCCTCATAGTTATAGCCTTCCCAAGTCATAAAACCAATAAGAAGGTTTTTACCTAATGAAATTTCTCCCAGGTTAGTGGATGGCCCATCAGCAATTACTTCCCCTTTTTCAATATGTTCACCATAACTTACAATAGGTCTTTGATTTATGCAAGTACCTTGGTTTGATCTTTTAAACTTAAGTATTCTATATTTGTCAACTTCGTTATTGTCATCTCTTCTGATTCTCACTGATTTAGCATCAACATATTCAACTGTCCCTGAATTTTCTGCTAATACTACTACACCTGAGTCACAAGCTGCTTTAAATTCTATACCTGTGCCTACGAATGGCGCCTCCGTAACTAAAAGCGGAACTGCCTGTCTCTGCATGTTCGATCCCATAAGCGCTCTGTTGGCATCATCATTTTCCAAGAAAGGTATCATCGCAGTGGCTACAGACACTACCTGCTTAGGTGATACATCCATATAATCTACTGCTTCCCTAGGCATAAGTGTAATCTCCCCACTAATGCCCCTTACGCCAACTTTTTGGTTTAAGAAACGTCCTTCACTGTCTAATGGTTCATTCGCTTGGGCAACAATCATGAGCTCTTCATCGTCTGCAGATAAGTATTTTACATCTTCTGTTACTATACCAAGTTGTTTATCAACTCTTCTATATGGAGTCTCAATAAAACCATATCTATTAATTATTCCAAAAGTTGTTAGGGAACCAATAAGTCCAATATTTGGTCCTTCTGGTGTCTCAATAGGGCACATTCTTCCATAATGAGAATAGTGTACATCTCTTACTTCAAAACCTGCTCTTTCTCTAGATAAACCTCCAGGTCCAAGGGCGGACAATCTTCTCTTGTGAGTTAATTCTGCCAAAGGATTGTTTTGATCCATAAACTGCGAAAGTTGCGAACTACCGAAAAATTCCTTGACAGCGGCCGTTACAGGCCTAATATTTATCAACTGTTGAGGAGTTGTACCTTCGCTATCTTGTACTGTCATCCTCTCCTTAACAACTCTTTCCATTCTTGCTAAACCGATTCTGAACTGATTTTGCAACAATTCACCAACAGTTCTTAATCTTCTGTTTCCAAGATGATCTATATCATCAACTTGTCCAATTCCATAATTCAAGTTAAGCAAATAACTTACAGAAGCAATTATGTCTTCTATTATGATATGTTTTGGAGAAAGTTCATTTTTACGTTCTTTAAATGCGGCTTTTATTTCATCATCATTTTCAGCCTCATCTAGTATTTCTTTTAAAACTGGATAGAAAACTTTTTCAGATAATTTAAATTGGTCAACTTCAAAATCTACATATTTGGTAACATCTACAAAGTTATTACCTATAATTTTAGTTTTTTCAGTATCATCTATTTTGCTGTATGCTAATACATCTTTAACCCCTGAATCTTCTATCTTCATAGCAAGAGGCCTATCCACTCTGCAATCTTTCTCTACTAGTATTTCTCCTGTATTAGGATCTACTACGTCCTCTGCAACTACAGTATCCACTAATCTTTCATAAAGTCCTAATTTTTTACTGTATTTATATCTTCCTACTTTTGCTAAATCATATCTCTTCGGATCAAAGAACAATGAATTAATCATAGTTCTTGCACTTTCTACAGTAGGAGGTTCTCCTGGTCTTAATTTTTTATAAATTTCTTTAAGACCTTCTTCATAATCTGTGGTATTATCCTTTTCCAATGTTTTTAAAAGTTTAGGATCCTCACCAAAGATACTCATTATTTCTTTATTAGAACCAAAGCCAAGAGCCCTAAGCAAAGCAGTTACAGGCTGTTTCCTTGTTCTGTCAACTCTAACAGATATAATATCGTTAGAGTCCGTTTCATATTCTAACCAAGCCCCCCTATTAGGAATAATAGTTGACTTGTATAATTTTTTATTAGATTTGTCAATTTCTACATTATAATAAGGCCCAGGAGATCTTACTAGCTGCGTAACTATAGCTCTCTCTGCACCATTATATATAAACGTGCCTTTTTCGGTCATTAAAGGAAAATCACCCATGAAGACTTCTTGTTCTTTGACTTCACCTGTATCCCTATTACTCAATCTAACTTTTACTTTTAGGGTTGTTGCATAAGTAACATCCCTTTCCTTACATTCCTCTTGTCCATACTTGGGCTTATCAGAGAACGAATAATCAGTAAATTCTAATATTAGATTATTAGTATAATCCCTAATAGGTGAGATATCTTCAAGCACTTCCTGCAAACCTTCTTCTACAAACCATCTATATGAATTGGTCTGTAATCGAATCAAATTTGGCATAGGACATACTTCATGAATCTTTGCGTAAGACATACGCTCTTTTTTACCTACTTTTACCGATTTTGGCATATTATCACTCCTTATTCTTTAGCAAATTACATTCCATAGCAGCTTATAATTATACTACATATCCGTCAACTATACAAGCTTTTTTTTTAGAATTTAACAAAAAAAGGATTTGTATGGACAAATCCTTTCTATTGTTAGTTATAATAATGCAAGCTATTTGAGTTCTACAGTTGCTCCTACTTCTTCTAATGCTGCCTTTAATGCATCAGCTTCACCCTTTTCGATGTTTTCTTTAACATTTGAAGGTGCACCATCTACTAATTCCTTAGCTTCTTTTAGTCCTAAACCAGTTGATTCTCTAACAGCCTTGATAACCTTAATTTTTTGATCGCCAACACCTGCTAATACAACTGTAAATTCAGTTTTTTCTTCTTCTTCAGCAGCAGCTCCTGCAGCTGGTCCCGCAACTACTGCGGCTGCAGCAGAAACTCCAAATTCTTCCTCGCATGCTTTTACTAATTCATTAATTTCCAATATAGTCATGCCTTTGATAGCTTCAATTATTTGATTTTTATCCATTTTATCTCTCCTTTTAAATATTATTATTCTTTAATTAAGCGTTAGCAGCTTCCCCTTCATCAGCGATAGCATTGAAAGTTCTAACAAGCTTTGATACAGGTGATTGAATACTTCCCATAAATTTCGCAATAAGTGCTTCTCTTGAAGGGATTTCAGCCAACTCTTTGATAGCTTCCTTATCCATAAATTCGCCTTCAACGACACCTGCCTTGAATTCCATTTTTTTGTATTCAGTCATGATACCTTTTAAAACTCTTGCCGGAGCAGTAGCTTCTTCTTTACTTATAGCAAATGCGCTTGGTCCGTCTAAGACATTAGCTATGCTTTCAAACTCAGTACCTTGTATTGCTCTTTTAACTAGTGTGTTTTTATATACTGTGTAATCAATATTTTCTTCACGAAGTTTCCTTCTCATTTCGTCAGCTTCAGCTACAGTGATACCCATATAATCTATGGCAACTAGCGCTTTAGCTCCGTCTAATTTTTCTTTGATCTCATCGATTACTACTTGCTTCTGTTTTTTTGCTTCTATAGACATTTACATTCTCCTTTCTGAATTGCGAACATTCAATTTTGTGGCACAAATTAATGAACCCTACCGATAGACAGTAGGATTACAATATATATTGTACCTCGGCGGGGTATTAAGCTTACGCACCCGCTGTCTACGGTTATTATTCTTTTTTTAGTTGTCAATTACAGAGTTGCTGTGCTAATCTTGATACCAGGTCCCATAGTTGATGCTATAGTTACACTTCTAAAATATTGACCTTTTGCAGCTGCAGGTTTTGCTTTTGCAATAGCATCTAATAAAGCTTCTAAGTTTTCCTTTAATTTTTCAGGACCAAACGACGCCTTACCAATGGCCACATGAACAATGTTAGCTTTATCAAGTCTGTATTCAACTTTACCAGCTTTTATTTCACTTAACGCTTTTTCTAGATCCATAGTTACTGTGCCTGACTTAGGATTTGGCATTAAACCTTTAGGCCCTAAAACTCTACCTAGTTTACCAACAACGCCCATCATGTCTGGAGTTGCAATTACAGCATCAAAGTCAAACCAATTCTGAGTCTGAATTTTCTGAGCCATGTCTTCAGCCCCAACGTAATCCGCTCCAGCAGCTTCTGCTTCAGCAACTTTTGGTCCTTTGGCAAATACTAATACCTTTTTAGATTTACCAGTACCATTTGGTAGCACCATAGCGCCTCTTACTTGTTGGTCGGCATGTCTTCCATCTACTCCAAGACGAATATGAACTTCGATTGTTTCGTCAAATTTCGCTCTTGATGTTTCTGCAATTAATTTTGTTGCTTCTGTAGTATCATATAATTTTGTTCTATCTACTTTTTCTACTACTTCTTTATAGTTTTTGCTTCTTTTTGGCATTTTTTACCTCCTTGTGGTACTTACGGTCGCATTTTACGCCTCCCACTTAATTAGTCCTCTACAATTATTCCCATACTTCTAGCAGTACCCTTAACCATTTCTGTGGCTGCATTTAGGTCTGCCGCATTTAAATCAGGCATCTTTGTCTTAGCTATTTCTTCAGCCTGAGCTCTGCTTATTGTTGCAACTTTCTTTTTGTTTGGTTCACCAGATGCTGTATCTAGTCCCGCCGCTTTCTTTAAAAGAACTGCTGCAGGAGGAGTTTTACAAATGAATGTAAATGATTTATCTGCGTAAACAGTAATTACAACTGGAATAATCATCCCTTTTTGTTCTGTTGTTCTAGCATTAAATTGCTTACAAAAGTCCATTATATTTACACTTTTTTGTCCTAATGCTGGTCCAACCGGTGGTGCTGGTGTTGCTCCGCCTGCTGGTATTTGCAACTTAATGTATCCGTCTACTTTTTTTGCCATAGCTTATCTCCTTTCCTAGAGTTTATTTACCTGAGAAAATTCAAGTTCAACAGGTGTATCTCTACCAAACATGGAAACCTTAGCTTTTACAACTTGTTTATCAGGGTTAACTTCTTCAACTATTCCCATTTGACCTTCAAATGGTCCGCCAATAATCCTTATTGTATCTCCAGGTTCTATGTCCAGTTCGATTCTAATCTTTTCTATTCCCATTCTTACCACTTCTTCTTTAGTAAGCGGAATTGGTTCGGAGCCATGACCAACAAAACCAGTAACACCTTGTGTGTTTCTTACAAGATACCAAGACTCATTGGTGACAATCATCTTTATGATTACGTAGCCAGGAAACATCTTCCTAGTTGTTATCTTTCTTTGACCATCCTTTAGCTCAATTCTTTCTTCAGTTGGTACGATAATGTCAATAATCGAATCTTGCATGCCACGATTCTCGACCATTTTTTCAATATTAACTTTTACCTTGTTTTCATGGCCTGAATAAGTATGTACTACATACCATTTCGCTTGGCCATCCCCACGTATACCTTCACCTTCTAAAGGGGAAATTGAAGGGACTATTTTCTTTTCTTCATCTGACATATATTAATACCTACTCCCAATTAATTAAGGGTAACATCCAATAACTCTCTCAAGAATGCCAAGAATCCAGTGTCAATAAGCCAAAATCCAACAGCAAAAAAAGCGCACACTGAAATTACAACGACAGTATCTGAAACCAATTCGCTTCTAGTTGGCCAAACGACTTTTTTAAGTTCCTGTTTAATACCTTTAAAGTACTCTTTAGGAGATTGCCTTTTTTCCTTCTTGTTGGCGTTATTCACATTTTTAGATTGTGCTGCAGCTTTGCTAACAGCGTTATTCTTGCTAGTGGAGCTTTTCTTTTTATTATTCTTCTTATTAGCCATATTATCGCCCCTTATTTTGTCTCTTTATGAAGAGTTTCCTTCTGACAGAACTTGCAATATTTCATAAGTTCAATACGGTCAGGATTATTCTTTTTATTCTTCATAGTATCATAATTTCTTTGCTTGCATTCAGTACATGCTAATGTAACTTTTACTCTCATGTCGACTGTCCTCCATTTCAACCTAAAATTCAGAGCCGAATCCTCTGCTCTGTTATCGTAATCATAAAGTCGCTTAATAATAATACTCTAAGGTGCTGTCAATGTCAAGGAATTTTTAGTTATTTCTAATTAATTTTCATCTTTTCCCTGTCATATACAAAAGCGCATTACATATGGCGGCAGCTACGTTACTTCCACCCTTTCTTCCATTAGCTACAATGAATGGCACTCCGCTTTCCAGTATTATCTCTTTGCTCTCAACTACGTTAACAAATCCAACAGGAACACCTATTATTAATTGAGGGTTTATCTTCCCTAGCTTAATCAATTCATCTAATTTGACAAGGGCTGTAGGTGCATTTCCTATGGCAAATATTAGGTTTCCTTCTATTTCAGCTGCCTTTTCCATACTGGCTACCGCTCTTGTACTACCGTTCTTCTTGGCATTTTCAGCTACATCCTCATCTGCCATGAAACACTTAACCTCAACTCCCAGTTTTTTACACATTTTTTTATTTATACCTGCCTTGGCCATATTTGTATCAGTAACTATTGTTACGTTACCCTTTTTAAACAGTTCAACTGTATCTTTTACCACGTAATCTGAAAATATGAGATTCCCTGCATAATCAAAATCCGCAGATGTGTGTATGGCCCTTTTTATAACCAACTCATTTTCAGGATCCAGAATTATTCCCATATCCTTAAGTTCTTCACCTATTATTTCAAAACTCCTGGTTTCTATTTCGGCTGGTATTACCTTTTGTAATTCTGTCATTTTACACTTCCTCATTTAGCATTCTATATACTTCATCCATATCAATGTTTTTTCTAAGACCTTCCGCTAGAAGATCATACTGCTTCTCCTTGTACTTGGAAAAGGTCATGGTTCTGGAAGTTTCTTCATCTAATCCTTTATCTTTTAGAAGTATATCCATAAGTTTTTCAGAAAAATCACCTTCATCAAAGATTCCATGTATATAGCAACCTAATGCTTTTCCGTTATATGAACCATCTATTACACCATTATCTAACTCAAGAAGCTTCTTTCCGTTGTTTTTAGATTCACCATTATGAATTTCATATCCAGCAAAAGTTGCACCAGTAAGATTTTTATAAAAACCAGATAATTCTTTCACTTTTCCATTAATTCTGGTTCTAGTCTTCTCATTTTCAAATATGGTACTGGTTTTTAAAAGTCCCATGGCTCTAAGCTCTCCGCCATGTTCCATTTCAAGGGGGTCCTTTATGGTTTCTCCCATCATTTGATAACCTCCGCAAATACCAATTATCGGAGTCCCTTGGGAATGCATTTTTAATATCTTGGCTTCTAGCCCTCCTTGCCTTATCCATAATAAATCAGCCATGGTATTTTTAGTCCCCGGTATGATTATTAAATCCGGATTACCAAGTTCCGCCACGGACCTTACGTATCTAACCGATGTAAAGTCGAATCTTTCTAGCGCATTAAAATCAGTAAAGTTAGAAATCCTAGGAGTCCTAATCACCGCAATATCTATTAAGCTCACCCTATCATTATCCATAAGTTTCGTGGATAGACTATCCTCATCGTCAATGTCTACATCTAAAAAAGGAACTACACCTATTATAGGTTTTTCAATAATATCTTCTATTTGTTTCAGTCCAGGTTTTAATATTTCAATATCACCTCTGAATTTGTTTACCAGAAGTCCCTTTATCATATTTTGGTCACCCTCAGGCAAAAGTTTTACCGTTCCATATAAACTGGCAAACACACCACCTCTATCTATATCACCAACTAGTATAACTGGTGCTTTTGCAATTTTTGCCATCCCCATATTAACAAAATCGTCATCATTTAAATTTATTTCCGCAGGGCTTCCCGCACCTTCTATTACTATTACATCATATTCTGAACTCAAGTCAGCAAAGGCCTTTTCAACATCTTTTCTAAGGTTTTTCTTAAATTCATAGTAATTTTGTGCATTTATGTTTCCTATTACTTCTCCATTAACTATTACTTGGCTCCCCTTATCATTTGTAGGTTTTAGTAGTATGGGATTCATTCTTACGTCAGGCTCAATACCTGAAGCCTCAGCTTGGGCAACTTGGGCCCTTCCCATTTCAAGCCCATTTTTTGTTATGAAACTGTTTAATGCCATATTCTGACTTTTAAAAGGAGCTACCTTGTAACCATCTTGTTTGAATATTCTACATAAGCCTGCAGTTATAATGCTCTTTCCTGCATTAGACATTGTACCTTGCACCATTATTGCTTTAGCCATTCTCTTACGCCCTCATCTTCCTTTAATTCTATATCAAAATTTGCATAATATGGTTGTTTCATATTAATATGTTTTCCCGTTATGGGACTTGTCCCATGATCAGAAGTAATTATCACCTTATGTTTAGAACCCATTAGATTTTCTATAACAATATTAATAACTGTAGTTCTAAACTTATCCTTTTCTAAGGGGTTAAGCCTATGGGCAGCCTCATCTGTACCATTTATATGGAGTAGCACGAATTTTTCGGTATCTGCTTTATCTAAAGTCAGCTTAATTTTCTTCATAATATCCGTATCCACATCCCCAGTAAAATCAGCACAATCCGAATACTTCATACCTAAGGTTTTTGCAATACCCTTTACTAAAGATATGCCCGTAACAGCATATCCATTAATTTTTTCCTTTACCTTTGGGCAAATCGACGGTGCCCAAGGTATAAGATATATTCCCTCGGCTTTTAATGGCTGAGGAATTCCCAAATCATTAGGAATCCTTTCGCCCATATGCTTATGCACAGGAAAATCCACTGCGCATTCTTCCTTTGTTATATATATCCCTTTATAGCTCCCCATGTTGTAATATCTCGGAAGATCTATTTCACAACTTCTATGACATAAAGATATGGCTTTCATATCTTTGTCTACATTAACCATAGAAGTTCTCATTACTAAATCATTGTCTTTAAGTTCTATATTATCGCCTATGGCTTCCATCCATGCTCTTGAATTTTGAGGTATATCTATAATTCCTAAAAGATTCATTATGCAATTACAGCTCTCAGTTTCCATTCCCTTATTAGTAGTTTTGAAGTAGCCCTTTAAAAAAGGTTTTAAGGATTCGTTAATATTAAATTTTTCATCTGTAGCGCCATCAATGACACAAAGAATTTTACCTGACATTTAATATCTCCCCCATAGCCTTAATTAGCCTAGCATTATCTTCATGCTTTTTAACAGATATTCTGTAGTATCCCACATCAAGACCAATATAGTTTGAACAGTTTCTGATGAGAAACCCCTTCTCTTCCATTTTTGAATCAAATTCATAATCATTACTATACATTAGTATATAGTTCGCCTTTGAGTCATAATACTTAATACCTAATCTTTTAAGCTCAGCTTTTAGATATTTACTTTCATCTTCAGTATTCTTAACAACCTTTTCCACATAATCATATTCCCTTAAAGCAGCAATTCCCGCAGCCTGGGCCATAATCGACACGCTCCAAGGCTGGCCAGATTTACTTATTTCTTCCAAAAGCTTTTTATTAGATGTTAAGCCATAACCAAGTCTAACTCCCGCCATGGCATAAAGCTTTGTATATGCCTTAAGTATGAATAGATTTTCGTAGTCTTTTAATTTCGATATACTTGATTCGCCATCTCTAATGAAATCTAAAAAGCATTCATCGATTACTAAAAGAATTTCCTTTTCATTGCATTTATTAAGTATTCTATTTAATAAATCCCTATCACAAATTTTACCTGTTGGATTATTAGGTTGGCATATGAAGATAACATCTAAATCATCTTTAATATCATTTAATATATCCTCTGTTATTTCAAAGTTCTTTTCTGCCTTTAAAATATGGTGCCTCACTTTGCATCCCGAAAGGCTAAGGGCTTCTTCATATTCCGAAAAAGTAGGTGCCGTTACCACGGCTTTCTTTGGCTTTAAGGCTAAAGATAATTTAAATATAATATCAGCCGCACCATTTCCGCAAATTATATAATCTTCCTCTACTTTATGATATCTAGCCAGAGCAGTTTTGAGGTTTCTATAAAGGGGATCAGGATATCTTGAAGCCTCCTCTAAAGAATCACAAATTGCCGATTTTACTCCTTCGGGTATCCCAAAGGGACTTGTGTTTTCCGAATAGTCAATTGGCATAATGCCGTATTTATTAAAATAACCTATATAGTCTCCGCCGTGTTTCATATTACATTCCTTTAAATATCAATAATCTTATACCTATGCATATAGCTATGGCTATAAGAGAAGTAGCGTACATTAGCCTATTAACCCTCTTTATATCTTCTATTTCAATTTTTCTTATTTCATCCCCTATGGTTGGTTTTTCGTATACTTCACCAAAGTAGCATGAATTTCCTGCAAGCTGAAGATCTAGTGCTCCAGCACATACAGACTCTGTTTGTGCTGAATTTGGACTTTTATGATTATATCTATCCCGCTTAAATACCTTAATTGCATTTTTCATATCCATCTTAAGAAGGCCTGAAGCTATTATCATAATAATTGCAGTAATTCTAGCAGGTATGTAATTCACTATATCATCAAGTTTTGCTGCTGCTGTACCAAATTTTATATATTTTTCATTTTTATATCCAACCATGCTATCCATGGTATTAACCGCTTTATAAATCATACCAAAGCCCGCTCCACCTATGGAACAAAAAATGATCGGAGCAACAATCCCATCTGTGGTATTTTCTGCAACGGTTTCCACCGTTGCTTTAATCACACCTTTTTCATCTAATTCCTTTGTGTCTCTACCTACGATATATGATACTGCTCTTCTCCCGTCTTCTAAGCTATCATCTAATGCCCTGGCAACTTTCATGCTTTCTTCTCTTAATGACTTGGTTGCCATTATCTGATAAATTAATAAGCTCTCAAGTATTACACCTAGCGGCATATATATCTTATATGCTAAAATAATCAATCCGTGCGTTAATATTCCAGTAATCAAAAGAACCCCTATTACAAGAATAATGCCTCCAACTCTTTCATTTTTAATCATCTTTCTTATAAGCTTTTCAAGATAAGATATTAGCCTACCTATAAAAATCACAGGATGGGGTAAAAACCTCGGATCTCCTATGGCTAAATCTATTAAATATGCCCCTATAATTATTAGTGTCAGTTTCACTTCACTACCTCGTTAAATATTTTTCCGCTGCTAAAACAAATTTCTTGGCAAATTCAATGTTGGAGTAAAAATATATATGGGGGAAACCAACAAACATGCTATCGCTTGCATGTTCACACTCCCAGCCATTCTTGCCGTATGCCTTAGTCGCAATAAAATCATCCCCGTTATTATTTGTATCAAAATAGTGGAATTCATGGGCTTTTATACTTTCTCCTTCATTACACATCAAATTATCTTTTTTAGCCGTTATCTCAATATATCCAAACCTTTTAAGCCTTCCTGTATTTTCGCTTTTCCCTGGCAGTACTCCAACCATTTCATGTTCAAGCATGGAATCTAAAAGATACATAAGACCGCCGCATTCTGCAAATACGGGCATTCCTGTCTCTATGGCATTCTTTATGCTTCTTTTCATGGCTAGATTTTCCCCAAGTTCCTTTAAGTGAAGCTCAGGATATCCTCCGCCTAAATATATTGCGGAAGCATCTGTCGGAAGCCTTTCATCTTTTTCAGGAGAAAAGTATTTAATTTCAGCTCCAAGTTTTTTAAATAAATCCAAGTTCTCTTTATAATAGAAACAAAACGATGAATCCTTAGCTACAGCAATTACTGGTTCCTTATCAGATACCTTGTTTACTTTAAGTTCTTTATATTCAAACACCTCAGCAGATTCTGCCAGCTCTATTACAGAGTCTATATCCACAGTTTCTTCCATCTGCTTTGACAGTATGGAAAGTTTTTCCTTTAAATTCTCAACTTCAAAGGAATTGACAAGTCCCAAATGCCTACTTTCTAAAGAATATCTTTTATCCTTAGGTACATAGCCTAGCACCTTAACTTCACATAATTCTTCAATAGTATCTTTTACTAGAGTATTCATCATTTTACTACAATTATTTAGTATAACACCTTTAATGTTACTATCTTCTTTAAAGTTTTTAAAACCGTTTATCTCTGCGCATAAGGATAGTGCCGCGCCGTGAACGTCTACAACAAGTATTACGGGCGTATCTGTTGCTTTTGAGACATCATATGCCGAAGCCTGTGTGCTTGTTCCTCCAAGCCCGTCATAATAGCCCATCACGCCTTCAATAACTGAAATTTCACAGTCTTCGCTCACCTCAGCCATTAGCCCTTTTAATTTTTCATCATTTAAAAAGTATAAATCTAAATTGCTTCCTTTTGTTCCAATTATTTCTCTATGAAATAGGGGATCTATATAATCTGGTCCAACTTTAAATGAACATATATTAATATTTCTATTTACCAGTGTTTGTAATAATCCGCAGGTAATTGTAGTTTTGCCACCTCCACTTCTAGGGGCCGCAATCATTATCCTTGGCATTTTTTTACTCTTCAACAATTTCTCCTTCACTTATAATAAATATGGGATTTTGTCCTGTCAACATACTATAGCCAGCAATACTCTTAGTTTTTGATACACTTATTTGCGTAACTTCAGGATTTCGAAAAAGATTAAATGCTTCAGTTAAAGTTTCTAAAGCTATAGCGCTTATAACTATTTTAACATTGGGATTCATTTCAATTAACTTATTAACAATCTCCTTTAGGTTTCCCTTACTTCCACCTATAAATACTTTATTTGGTTTTGGTAATTCATTCAACACCTTTGGCGCCATTCCTTCTATTACTTTCAAATTATATGCAGAAAATCTTCTTCTATTCTCTTTAATTAAGCTTACACCTAATTCATTAGTTTCTATAGCATATATTTTGGAAGTTTTGTTTAATAATGCAATTTCTAATCCTATTGAACCAGTCCCGGCACCAATATCATAAACAACATCATTATCTTCTATACCTAGCTTAGAAATTATTGCTCCTCTTACTTCTTGTTTAGTCATTGGAACTTTGTCTCTAGCAAAAAGACCATCTTCTATGCTTCCTTTATAATTGTTTAATTCTGTAAAATCTTTTCTAACAAGCCAAACCACACTTAATGGGTCGAAGGTCTTATCCAAAAGATCTTTTGCAAATCCTTTTTCTATTCTTTCATCATTATATGAAAGCCTTTCGCCAACATATACTATTGTATCACCTAAATTAAAAATTTCGAGCTCTTCAATTATTTTCATAGGCGTTATCTCCCCACCGGTAAGGAAAAAAGTTTCCTTACTTTTCAGAACATTGCCTATTATATTGACCTTAACACCATGGGCTGAAACAAGCCTTACATTCTGCCAAGATTTGTTAATTTTCGACGCCATATATTGCACTGAAGATATGCCTGGTATCACGCTAACATCATACTCTTCTAGTAGTGGAAGCAGTTTTTTGGCTCCACTATAAAAACCTGTGTCACCGCTCATTAATATTGCTACATTTAACGAATCCCTATTTTCTTCAATAATTTTTACTATCTTTTCAGGATAGATTTCATCATATCTTTTTTTGTTAGGAAATATTGCATTAAGCCTTTTAGCCCCAATCAATAAATCCGCATTCTTAATTGCCCTATCTCCAGCTACCGTTATGGTTTCTCCTTTACCCATTCCTATACCTACTATCGATATCTTCATTTCGTTCCTCCTAGCAGTTCAATAAGTTCCTCTAGATGATAGCCCTCTTCTTTAGGCCTTTTAATAACTATAAAATTTATACCGGCAATCCTAGCTGCTTCTTTTTTTTCTTCAAAGCCACCCCTTTTACCGCCATCTTTTGTTATTAAGTTTTTTATATCATACTTTTCAATTATTTCAAGGTTTTCTTTTACGGAAGATTTGCCAAAGCGCTCAATTATATTTTCTTCTTTGAGTCCTGCCAATTTACATAATAAGACAGATTCTTTGGTAGGCAAAACTCTAGCATATACACGTTTAAGGTTTGTGTACTGCGCTATCTGCTTGCTACCTGTGGCAGCTAAAATATTACCTTCACTACATTTGTCACATGCATCCTTAATGCCCTTAGCTTCTATTACTCCATCAAGGTTGCTTTCATCTCTAATAAGTCTATATAGCTTCTTGTCTTTCTTTACATCTAAAATGTTTTTACTAATTATCTTAGCATAGGGATGTGTGGCATCGACAACTATGTCAAAGGATGATATTAGATGCTCTATTTCATTCTTTTCTAATCTGCCCACAATTGTATTAATCCCATCACCAATTAAAGATTTACCAAACTCTGTTGCTACAGATAATGTCACTTCTAAACCCTTATCCGAAGCTAGCCTTTCAGCTAATTCCCTACCATCAATGGTTCCTCCAAAAATCAGAATCTTTTTCACTTCATCCTCTTTTCATATCCCCTAGGAGTGACCATTTTGCCATTAATAATCTTTGTATTGCTATTGCCAATAAAAACCGTACAAAACATATCTACTTTTTCGTCTTTTAATTCATCTAGTGTCATAATCTTGAATTCTTCGCCTTCTCTTCCTATATTTCTAACATAGCCGCAAATAGTTTCTGCGGATTTTTCACTAAGCATGATTTCGCAAGCATTTTTTAAATAATCATGTCTTTTTTTACTAGAAGGATTATATAAAGCTATGCAAAAATCCGCCATAGCCGCAAATTTAATTCTTTTTTCAATTAACTCCCACGGGGTTAAAAGATCACTTAATGATATAACGGCAAAATCATGAGTTAGAGGTGCTCCTAATATTGCTCCTCCACTTAATGCTGCCGTTACTCCTGGCAAAGGAATTATTTCCGCATTATCATACTCTACGCTTAACTGATAAATAAGGCCTGACATTCCAAAAACCCCCGCATCACCGCTACAAATCATGGCTACTGTGTTACCCCTAACTGCTTCTTTAAGAGCCGCATGGCATCTCTCTATTTCTTTTGTCATACCTGTCGATATAACCCTTTTACTCGGCACAATATCTTTTAATAATTCAATGTACACCGTATAACCGCATAATACATCACATTCATTTAAGGCTTCTCTTGCTTCAATTGTCATACCCTCTTTTTTACCTGGGCCAATTCCTATTATATATATTCTCTTCACCTATTACTCCTTAATTGAAATTGCTATAGTCATACCATCTAAAGAAGTCTTTTTTAATATCAATTTCCCTTGATTCACTAAAACCGCACTTCTTTCACATACATTGTCAGTTCCTACAGTCTTTTTAACAAGGTCTGAAGACGTAAAATCCCCATCTAATTTATTTAATTCTTCTGAAGTAAATATCTGTAAACTAACTGCTTTATCTTCACATAGTCTATTTATAGCATCTTCATCTTTCTTAATATCAATAGTTGCTATAGAGCTCACTGCGCATTCATAAATATTAAGTTCTTTAAAAATCTTACTATAAAAATCTTTAAGTTTCTGTGGTTCTGTTCCTTTTTTACATCCAATTCCTACAGATAATACCTTAGGCACTAATATCAGCTTTTCCGTATCCTTTTTATATATTCCTATTTCAGCATCTTTATATGGGTCAATAATTTCTCCTTCCAAAGCACATTTAGAAACTTCTTTAATCTTTTCCGGGTTTACTATTGTCATGTTCCATTCAGTTGCCCATGAATCTATGGAAAAAACTTTATTAATATCTGTTGAAGTCGTTATTACTGGAACAGCATCAATTATTTGAGATACATATTCGGCATATTTATTTGCTTTCCCAATATGTCCCGATAAAAGAGATATGCAAAATTTACCATTATCGTCAATTACCAATACGGCTGGATCCTTTGCCTTGCTTGTAACATGTTTGGTTATTTTTCTAACAGCTATACCTGCAGCTGCTACAAATATAATAAGGTCTGATTTATCCCATGCATCTGCAATCCATTTATTTGAATCAACTTTGTTTTCCCCAGTGCCATAGCTAAAATCACCATTTAGCTCCTTTTCAAGGGTTAAACCTATTTTACAACCCTTTTCAGTAAACGCAATAATGCTAGTTTTCATTATTTACTAGCCTCCCTAAATTCAGTAGTAAATGTGGGATCATATAGCTTTGATCTGTCATAATCGCCACCTAGGAAATCACCCACAGTAATTAGCGCTGTTTTAGTTATATTATTATCTCTAGCTATTTTTTCTAATGTTTCCAAGGTGCATCTATATACTTTTTCATCATCCCATGTAGCTTTGTATACCAAAGCTACATTCGTATCTTTAGTATAAACGCCGCCAGCTAAAAGTTCGTCTACTAACTTTGGAATTAAGCCTGTACTTAAGAATATTACCATGGTGCTGCCATGACTTGCTAATAATCTCATCTTTTCATTTTCAGGCACAGGAGTTCTGCCTTCCATTCTTGTTATTATTACAGTTTGAGTTACGTCAGGTAAAGTATATTCAGTTTTTAAAGCTGCTGCGGCTCCACAAAAGCTAGATACCCCAGGCACATAGTTATATGTCATTCCTTTTTCATCTAAAATATCCATTTGTTCCTTTATGGCCCCATAAAGACAAGGGTCTCCAGTATGCAGTCTAACTATATCTTTATCTCTGTTTTCTTCCATTACACCTATAACATCTTCAAGGGTCATTTTTGCACTATCATAAATATCACAATCATCTTTTGAATACGATAATAATTCTTTATTAACCAAACTTCCTGCGTAAATAATTACATCTGCTTCTGATAAAAGCTTTGAACCTCTTACGGTGATTAAATCTACAGCTCCACTACCTGCTCCCACAAAATTTATCATATAGCCTCCTATTTTATAAGCAACGTTGTAAAATATGTTGCGTCATCATCAATATCATCTATGGTATTACATACCTTTTCGTTTTTTAGTCCACAATTTTGTACTGCCATAACATCATAACCTGACAGTTTTTCTTTTACTTCTTTAATTTTCTTTCCACTTTTCATTAAAACTTTAGTTCCTTCTAGCTTAGTAATATCATCTAATATTGCCCCTGGAAATATATGTAATGGTTTATTCATTTCTGTTAAACTAATATTTAATTTTGCTGCTGTTGCGCAAAAACTAGTAACACCAGGTATCACTTCCACCTCATAACCATTTTCTGCAACTATATCTGCAATATATGAAAATGAAGAATAAAGTGAAGCATCTCCTAAATTCAACATAGCAACATCTTCTCCTACGTTTAAATATTCAATAATTATATTAGCATTCTCTCTATGATTAGAATTAATTTCTTTCTTCTCTCTACTCATGAGAAACTCTAACCATAATATTTCTTTTTCTTCAAAATTCATAATGCCCTTTGCTATATCTAGAGCTAAAGTTTTATTACCTCTAGTAACAGGTGTAGCAACTACCGTGCAATTATCTAGAATTCTTTTTGCTTTTATAGTCATTAACTCAGGATCCCCTGGTCCAACACTTATACCATATAGTTTACTCATTATTCTCCCACCCTTTAATAATATTTTTTGCAGATTGGCTCATTCCTAGTAGTCCATAAATATTACTATACATAACTATTCCAATACTATATTTACCAGCTACTCTATACTCCAAATGCGATTGAGCAGAATTTATTATCCTATCAATAGTTCCTTTAAGTAACCCCTGATCCCTTAATATTCCCACGCAAGCATCCGTAGTTTTCGCATTCATAATATCCTCAGTTAATTCTTTATTACCACCTTCTAAAGCAGTATAAGCAGCGAATATTTCGGCTCTAGCATCTGCATATCTAGAGTGGGTATTCATTATTCCCCCAGCCAACTTTATACCCTTACCTATGTGGGTAACAATTAGTATATCTTCAAAATCCATACTACTTCCAAAGTCTAGCATTTCCCCTACAAAATTAGAATATGAAACAATTGGTTTTGATGCAAGCTTAGGGTGTTTATCAATAAAGTCTTTCCCATAATTACCCGGCGTTGCTATAATGCTTTTCCTTCCATTTGAAGTTAAAACTTTCATTTCTACTTCTATTGTATCAATTAGAGCTTGCAAACTTTGTGGTTCCACTATACCCGTAGTTCCAATAATAGAAATCCCACCTTCGATGCCAAGCTTTCCATTAAATGTTTTTCTTGCTGCTTCTAATCCTTTAGGAACTTCTATAACAACATTAAATCCACCCTTATATTTATACTCTTTAGAAATTAGTTTAAGTTCATCTCTAATCATCCTTCTTGGTATGGAATTTATAGCAGCCGTGCCCACGGGTTGATTTAGTCCCTTTTGCATAACCACACCTACACCTTCTCCGCCTAAAATAGTAACTCCCACATCTTCTTTTAAGGTAACAGTTGCGTATATTAATATTCCATCAGTAACATCATAATCATCACCGGCATCTTTTTTAACTGCACATTTTGCGCTTTTGTTAAGTATTGCATCTATGATGTCTACTCTAATAGGTATTCCCTTTGGAGTAACAATTTCTTCCATAGTAATGATGGTATTCTCCATTAGCATTCTAGCCGCCGCTTTACTAGCTAGCGCTGCACAGCTACCCGTTGTATAGCCACATCTTAGCCTTTTATTTCCATTATTTATATACAAATCAAATGTCATATTTATTCACCTTATTTAACACTTTTTTATTAAGTCTTTTATTGAAATTTTTCTTCTCACTATTTCTTAGCTCATAAACTTCATCAACATCTATATCTATAACTATAGTATCTTTTTCATACTCCTCGATTAATTTATCGCCTTTGGGGTTTATTACCATTATCCCACCGTAAAGATTAGCAGCAATAACAAAAGCTCTATTATCATAGGCCCTAGCCTTCATGTATTTATTCCATATATTTTTTCGGCTTCCACAAACTTCAGGTGTGGCGAATGGATATATTATTACCTCTGCACCATTTTCACATAAAGTTTGAGTCAGTTCTGGCATATGACTTTCTATACATATCGCCACCCCAAAACAAATTCCTACCGTATTAAATAAGGTTAACTCACTGCCGCTTTTATATATCTTCTTTTCGTTAGAACCAAGATGTGTTTTTTTGTAATTATAAACATCCCCATTCTTATTTATCATAAGATATTCATTATATATACCATCGGGCTCTTTAACCGATGCACCTAAAAAAACATTTTTATCAAACCCTTTTATATCATAAGTACTGATATATTCATTATTACCATAACCAGTTAACGCACATTCAGGGAAAATATATATATCCCCTTCGTTATTATTTAAAGTTATAAGTATATCATCTTTTTGCGCTGTGCTTATACATAATTTCATTTCTTTTCCTCGGCTATTTCTTGTATGTCAATAGATATGTTACACTTCATGCTACATGAGAGAAATACTCTGATGCAACTTGATTGGGACTCTTGAAGCCCAATACTTGCTTAGCTGTTTTGTTGTACCGTCTTTCGTGCTTTGCCACCTTTTCTATCAGCATCTTTTTACTTGTGAAAATCGTATTTCCATACCGGATCTTTTGGTCCTCTCTATGGCTTCTTTCTACCTTTCCGTTTTGCCATGGGGAATATGGCCTTGTTCTTCTTAAAATCATATCAAGCTCTATAGCGGCCTTTTCAAATGCACTGATCCTATATGTCTTCTCTTCATCATTTACGAAATCTGTACCGTTATCTACCTGAATCATCTTTATCGGAAAACCCATCCTTCCTTCCAGTTCTTTAAGGAATTTCTTCGTTTCATGGGTGCTCTTTTCATTTACTATCTTAAGCGCTCTCTTTCTGCTGTATTCATCTATTGCTTTTATCTGATAGTATCTCTCTCCGTATGCAGGAAATCTTATGTCTTCTTCAGGTACATACTTTATATCTATTTGTACTTTATCTCCCGGATATGCTCCATCAAGCCCTTCATATCTCGTATAGCTCTTTCGCTTTGATACAGTCTTTTTATAGCCTTTCTTGCGTATCTGTCTGCACATGCTTCCAAAGCTTCTGCTATATCCCTTGCTTTGGCATCTTACATATACTTCTGCAAGTCCATATTTGCCGTTCCTTCTTAGCATTTTCTTTATGAGAGCCAATTCGTTGTTGGCATGTGCATTAGGATGGTGGTGAGGCTTTCTCGACCTCAACGCCAGACTCCTTACATCACCATCGTACTTTTCCAGTTGCCTATATACGAACTGTCTGTAGGTATGATATTTCCTAGCCGCTTTTGT
>Ga0209943_1000485_pt1 | contig 27608 bp, 20 predicted proteins | sample SalPonR1_B_D2_MG_FD_185698 | JGI IMG/M metagenome (GOLD analysis project Ga0209943, IMG submission 185698) | Salt pond soil microbial communities from South San Francisco under conditions of wetland restoration - Salt Pond MetaG R1_B_D2_MG... ... | reverse complement strand
ACCAGCCCGCTGTATGCGGTGCGGGAGTGCTTCTACAGCGAGTACGGTGTGGCGCCCACGGAGGCCAACGTGCTCGGCGTGCTCTCGCTGGTGTTCTGGTCGCTGATCCTGGTGATCTCGGTGAAGTACCTCGTCTTCGTGCTGCGCGCCGACCACTACGGCGAGGGCGGCATCCTGGCGCTGATGGAACTCGTGCGCCGGCCGCTCAAGGGCAGGAAGCGCACGGCAGTGATGGCGCTGGGCCTGTTCGGCGCCGCCCTCCTGTACGGCGACGGCATGATCACGCCGGCCATCTCGGTGCTGAGCGCCATCGAGGGTCTGGAAGTCGCCACCCCCGTGTTCCAGCCCTACGTGGTGCCGATCACCATCGGCATCCTGGGCGGCCTGTTCGCCGTGCAGCGGCTCGGCACCGGCGGCGTGGGCATCGTCTTCGGGCCGGTGATGCTGGTCTGGTTCGCCTGCATCGGGCTGGCCGGCGTGCCGGGCATCCTGGAGAACCCGGCCGTCTTCTCCGCGCTGAACCCCTGGCACGGCGTGGCGTTCTTCCGCGACAACGGCGCTCATGCGCTGGTCATCCTCGGCATCGTCTTCCTGGTGGTCACCGGCGGCGAGGCGCTGTACGCCGACCTCGGCCATTTCGGGCGGGCGCCGATCCGCCTCGGCTGGTATATCGTGGTGCTGCCGGGGCTGCTGCTGAACTACTTCGGCCAGGGCGCGCTCATCCTGCGCGAGGGCGACGCGCTGGTGAACCCCTTCTATCAGCTGGTGCCCGGATGGGCACTGTATCCCATGGTGGCCCTTGCGACACTCGCCACCATCATCGCCTCCCAGGCCATCATCTCCGGGGCGTTCTCGCTCACCTTCCAGGGCCAGAACCTCGGCTACCTGCCCACCGTGAAAGTCGTGCACACCTCCTGGCGGCACCCGGGTCAGATCTACGTGCCCGCCGTAAACTGGCTGCTGCTGGTGGCGGCGGTGGCGCTGGTGGTGGTATTCCAGCGCTCGGGCAATCTGGCCGCCGCCTACGGCATCGCCATCAGCGCCACCATGCTGGTCACCACCATCCTGCTCTATTTCGCCGAGCGGCGGATCTTCCGCTGGGCCCTGCCCCTCTCCATCGCCGCCACCGTGCTGTTCATCATCCCGGATACGGCCTACTTCGTGGCCAACGCGGGCAAGTTCATGGACGGCGGCTGGGTGCCCGTCGGCGTGGCCGGCGCGGTCTATCTGGTCATGGCCACCTGGCGCCGCGGGCGGGCCACCGAGCAGCGCCACATGCGCAACCAGGCCACGCCCGTGCGCGAGTTCCTCGCGGCGCTCGGCGGCGGCTACTACCGCCGCGTGCCGGGCCAGGCGGTTTATCTCGCCGCCAACGAGCGCGGCACGCCCCACGGCCTGATCCACAACCTGAACCACAACCGGGCGCTGCATCGGCTGGTGGTGATCTACACGGCCAAGACGCTGCGCCGCCCCCGCATGCGGAGGCCGGAGCGCCTGAAGGTCACCCAACTGCGCGACGACATCTACCGGGTCGTCGCCTACTACGGTTACATGGAGGAGCCCAGGCCCCGGGACGACCTGGAACAGGCCAACGAGGAGCACGGCATCGGCCTCGACACCGGCCAGGCCACCTATTTCCTGGAAGAAGAGACGGAGTACCCGGCGGGCCGCACCGGCATGGCCTGGTGGCGCTCCTGGCTGTACGTGCTCATCCGACGCAATACCCGGCGCACCACGCTGTACTTCGACCTGCCGCCGGAGCAGGTATTCGAGGTGGGCGTACGGATGCGCATCTGAACGGGGTTCAGCGCTTCGTGCGTTCGAACAGTTCCACCAGCTCCGCGAACTGCCTGCGCTGACGGGCGGGGTCGCTCACGCGGGCCGCCTCCTCGATGCAGGCATCCGCCTGGCCTTTCAGCACCACCGTCTCCACCTTGTTCAGGGCGGAGCGCACGGCCTGCACCTGGTGAAGAATCTCAATGCATTGGCGGTCCTCCTCGATCATCCTCGAGATACCGCGCACCTGTCCTTCGATTTTCCGCAGGCGGCGCATGGCCGCGTCCTGGTTCGGTGTGCGCACGTTGACTATGTACTCCATGGGGGTATAGGGTAATTCTAGTGAAACGGTTTCGTCACGGCAACCGGCTCCGCCATGAGTGATGCATGGGTCACCTACGGCGAGGCGGCCAGGACGGCGGCCGGCTTCTTCTGGAAGTCCGGCTGGGCGTTCGTGCTCGGTTACTCCGTCAGCGCCGCCATCCAGGCCTTCGTGCCGAAGCGGCGGCTGACCGCCCACATGGGCGCGGCCGACGCCGGCAGCGTCGGCCTGGCCACCGTCTTCGGCGCCATCTCCAGCTCCTGCTCCTTCGCCGCGCTGTCGGCCGCGCGGGCGCTGGTGCAGAAAGGCGCGCACTTCGTCGCCGCCGTCGCCTTCATGTTCGCCTCCACCAACCTGGTGATCGAACTCGGCATCCTGATACTCATCTTCCTGGGCTGGCAGTTCCTGGCGGCCGAGATTATCGGCGGCATCGTGCTGATCGCCATCAGTTCGATGCTGATCCGGCTCACGTATCCCCGCCGCTGGCTGCAGGACGCCCGGGAGAAGGTGCACGAGGAGGCCGGCGGCGGGGAGGAGGACTTCGACTGGAAGCAGCGTATCGCGAGCTTCGAGGGCTGGTGCCGGGTGGGCGACAACTTCGCCGCCGAGTGGGGCATGGTCTGGCAGGAGATCCTGATCGGCTTCACGCTGGCGGGATTCATCGCGGTGTATGTGCCGGACGCCTTCTGGCAGGCCCTGTTCCTGTCCGAGGCGGCCGCGGCCAACCCGGACAACTTCTGGATCGTGCTGCAGAATGCCGCGGTGGCGCCGTTCGTCGCGGCCGCCACCTTCATCGGCTCCATGGGCAACATCCCGCTGGCCACGGTGCTGAACTCCGGCGGCGTGCTGTTCGCCGGCATCATGGGCTTCATCTACTCCGACCTGATGGTGCCGCCGCTGGTGAAGGTGAACGCCAAGTACTACGGCTGGCGCGTCGCCCTGTATATCGCCGCTATCATGTACGTGAGCATCATCACGACGGCGATCATCCTGCACTACGGCTTCTACTGGCTGGATCTGATGCCCGCGAGCAGCCGCGAGGCAGGGGACGTCGCACAGTTCGAACTGGATTACACTTTCTATATGAACCTCGTCGCCGTCGCGCTCACCGCCGTCATGCTGTGGCTGCGCCGGCGGCACCGCCGGATGGGCGGCGGCGAAGGGGCCCACGACCATGACGGTAACGCCGGTATCGGCGTGCAGGACGTGGTCACCGGCGTGTTCATCCTGGCACTGCTGGGCGGCGGCGTCGCCCTTGTGGTCAGCGCAACATCATCAGGAGCGGTATGAGCGAACCGAGCGAGAAGTCACAGGGCGACCACTGCTGCGGCGGCGGGGAGCACGCCGCCCCGGGCGGCGGCGACAACCGCTACGACACCGTCCCGCCCGGCTACGAGGGCACCGTCTACGTCTGCCCCATGTGCGAGCCGGTGCGCCAGACCGAGCCGGGCGCCTGCCCGATGTGCGGCATGGCGCTCGAGCCCGAGGGCGTGGTGCCCGGCGAGGAGGACCAGAGCGAACTCCGGGACATGACCCGGCGCTTCTGGGTGAGCGCCGCGTTCACGCTGCCCCTGTTCGTCTTCGCCATGGGCGAGATGCTGCCGGGCCAGCTCTTCCACGACCTGCTGGCGCCCCGACTGTCCCAGTGGCTGCAGCTGGCCCTGGCCACGCCGGTGGTGCTGTGGGGCGGCTGGCCGTTCCTGGTGCGCGGCGTGCAGTCGGTCAGGACCATGAACCTCAACATGTTCACCCTGATCGGCCTCGGCGTCTCGGTGGCCTACGGCTTCAGCGTGGTGGCCACTCTCGCCCCGGCCCTGTTCCCCGCCTCGTTCCGGGGGCCCGAAGGACGCGTGGGCGTCTACTTCGAGGCCGCCGCCGTGATCACCACGCTGGTGCTGCTGGGCCAGGTGCTGGAGTTGCGCGCCCGGCGCGCCACCTCGGGTGCGCTGCGCTCGCTGCTGGAGCTCGCGCCGCCGGACGCCCGGCGCATCCGGGAAGACGGCAGCGAGGAGGACGTGTCCCTGGACGAGCTGGCGGTCGACGACCGACTGCGCGTGCGCCCGGGCGAGAAGGTGCCGGTGGACGGCGTCATCGAGGAGGGCCGCAGCAGCATCGACGAGTCCATGATCACCGGCGAGCCCCTGCCGGTGGAGAAGAACCCGGACGATACCGTGACCGGCGGCACCGTGAACCAGACCGGCGGCTTCGTCATGCGCGTCACCCGGGTGGGCGAGGACACGCTGCTCTCGCGCATCGTCCACATGGTGGCCGAAGCCCAGCGCACCCGCGCTCCCATCCAGCGGCTGGCCGACGTGGTCGCCGGCTGGTTCGTGCCGGCGGTGGTGGCCGTCGCGGTCATCGCCTTCGTCGCCTGGTCCGTCTGGGGACCGGAACCCGCGATGGCCTACGCGCTCGTGAACGCGGTGGCCGTGCTGATCATCGCCTGCCCCTGCGCGCTCGGGCTCGCCACGCCGATGGCCATCATGGTGGGCACCGGCAAGGGCGCCCAGAGCGGCATCCTGGTGAAGAACGCCGAAGCGCTGGAGACCCTGGAGAAGGTGGACACCGTGGTGGTGGACAAGACCGGCACGCTGACCGAAGGCCGGCCCCGGCTCACTGCGGTGCAAGCCGCCGGCGAGACGGACGAGGAAGAACTGCTGCGCCTGGCCGCGTCCCTCGAGCGGGCGAGCGAACACCCGCTGGCGGCCGCCATCGTCGAGGGCGCCGGCGAGCGGCAGGTGGAGCTCACGGACGTCAGCGACTTCGATTCGGCCACCGGCCGGGGCGTGGTCGGCACCGTCGACGGCCGCCGGGTGGCCGTGGGCAACCGGGCCATGATGGAGTCGGTCGAAGCCGTGGACGAAGCGCTGGCCGAGCGCGCCGAGGAGCTGCGGCGCGAGGGACGCACCGTCATGTTCGTCGCCGTGGACGGTGCGGCGGCCGGCCTGGTCGGCGTCTCCGACCCGGTCAAGGAAACCACCGCCGAGGCACTGGACTCTCTGCACGCCGCCGGCATCCGCGTGGTCATGATCACCGGTGACAGCCGGGCGACGGCCGAGGCGGTGGGCCGCGAACTCGGCATCGACGAAATCCATGCCGAGGTGCTGCCCGAGGACAAGAACCGCATCGTCACCGAGCTGCAGGAACGCGGCGCGATAGTGGCGATGGCAGGGGACGGCATCAACGACGCACCGGCGCTGGCGAAGGCCCACGTGGGCATCGCCATGGGCACCGGCACCGACGTCGCCATGGAGAGCGCCGGCGTGACGCTGGTGAAGGGCGATCTGCGCGGGATTGCCAAGGCTCTCGAGCTGAGCCGCGCCACCATGCGCAACATCCGCCAGAACCTGTTCTTCGCCTTCGTCTACAACAGCCTCGGCGTGCCGGTGGCCGCCGGGGTGCTCTACCCCTGGTTCGGCATACTGCTGAGCCCGATGATCGCCGCGGCGGCGATGAGCCTGAGCTCGGTGTCGGTGATCGGCAACTCGCTGCGCCTCCGCCGCCTGCACCTGTAGGAGGGCCTTCAGGCCCGACCGGCTCAGGAGCCGGCCTTGCCTTCTATTGGCATTGGCCCGACATCGGGTGGGTAAGGGTGGCGGGCATGTGGGAGGGGCTTTAGCCCCGGTCTTCGCCTGGAGTGGCCGCACGCTAATCGGGACCAAGCCCCTACGGGTGGAGGGCATTCCGTGCGAGAATCGGGAGCCGGAACGAGTCATCGACGAGGAAGCATCGCATGGACAAACCCATCACTCTGCGCGAAGAGGAAGGCCGGGAACTGCGCGAGAGCTTCGACTACAACGACCGCAACGGTGACGGCCGCATCGAGTTCGACGAGTTCGTGAACATGCTGGAAGAGCTCGAGGCGGGCGTCAGCGAGGAAGAGGCGCGGATCGGCTTCCGCGAACTCGACACCCACCGGGACGGCTCCATCGCCTTCGACGAATTCGTCGACTGGTGGCGCCAGCGCTAGCGGCGGATCGGCCGGCCCGGGGCATCCGGCAACGGAGAACCCACAAGGGAGGATCAAGGATGACTTTCAATCGCCTGGCAATCGGTCTGGCACTCCTCGGCGCCGGCTTCGCCGCAGGAGTGACCACCTCCGTGGCCCTCGCCGAGCGCGACGACCCCCTCATCTACGTCGTGGACTTCATGCAGGTGGAGCCGGCGGACAAGGCCGCCTACGAGCGCCTGGAGCGCGAGACCTGGAAGGCCGTGCACGCCGAGCGCATCGAGCGCGGACTGATGCGCGGCTGGGGTCTCTACCAGGTGCGCTACCCGCTGGGCACGGACAAGCCCTACGACTACGCCACCGTCAACGTCTACGACTCGTTCGAGGACGCCGAGCGCGACCCCACCCTGCTGTTCCCCGAGGTCCACCCGGAGCGCCCGCTGGAGGACGTGATGACCGAGACCCGCGCGGCGCGGGAACTCGTGCGCGGCGAGATCTGGTACCGGCTGGATCACCTGGGCGATGCGGGACTCGCGCCGCGGTCGGCTCAGGGGAACAGGTAGCGCGACTCCCAGCCTTCGCCGTTCGGCCGGTACTCCAGCCGGTCGTGCAGCCGGAAAGCGTACTCGCGCCAGAACTCCACCCGCTGCGGCTGCAGCCGGAAGCCCGACCAGTGCGGCGGCCGGGGCACCTCGCCCACGTTGAATTTCGCCGTGTACCGGGCCACCTCCGCCTCCAGTTCGAAGCGGCTCTCGAGGGGCCGCGACTGCCGGGACGCCCAGGCGCCCAGCTGGCTGGTACGGGGCCGGGTGGCGAAGTAGGCGTCGGCCTCGTCCCCCGTGACCGGATGCACCGGCCCCTCGATGCGCACCTGCTTCTCCAGGCTCTTCCAGTGGAAGCACATGGCCACCACCGGATTCGCCTCGACCTCTGCCCCCTTGCGGCTCTCCAGGTTGGTGAAGAAGACGAAGCCCCGCTCGTCGAAACCCTTCAGCAGCATCATGCGCACGGAGGGCACGCCGTCCCGGTCGGCCGTGGCGAGGGCGAAGGCCTCGGGAAAGGCGGGCTCGGACTCCTCCGCGCGGGCGAACCAGTCGCGGAAGTGGGCGTAGGGGTCGGGGTGGCGTTTCACTGGCGTTTCACCGGCGGGGCTCCCTGCGCCGCCTCGCCTTCCTCCCGGCTCGCGTCCTCCCGGCTCGCGTCCTCCCGGCTTGCCTCCTCCCGGCTTGCCTCCTCCCGGCTCGCGTCTGCACTCTCGGAGCCGCTTCCGTTACCGCCGCCGTAGCCGATGCGCCTCAGGGTCACCTTCTCGTCGTCCCGGTGGGCCAGACGCTCGCGCAGTATCTCCTCGTCCACCAGGTGGCCGGCGCCGTCGCGCAGGTGATCGAACACCTCCTTGTAGCTGTCCGTCAGCTGGTTCACGAGTTCGGCCGTCTTGACGAAGTGATCGGCGACTTCCTCCCGGTAGGCCTCTTCCCGGCGCCGGGCCGAACCCCCCGCCTCGCCGCCGTAGCGCAGCCATGCGAACACCCCGGCGCCGCCGAGGACGAGACCGGCAAGCGCGCCGATCAGCAACCAGACCAGTGAGAACTCCTCCATGAAATACCTCCTGCATAGCCTGCGCCGACCTTATCATGTCCGTCGGTCCCGACCCATCCCGGACTTCCGCCCGGCGGCCGGGGAATTCATCTGCACGAAAATTTAATAAAATGTGCATTTGCAATATCCGGCGCACGGGCGTAGGCTGCCGCTGTGAACAAGCCGCGCCCCCGATCCGCACCCGACCCCGCCGCCGTGCTCGGCAAGGCGACCCTGCGCGCCGCCGCGCGCATGGGACTGTCCCGGGAGGAACTCTCCGCGGTCATCGGCCGCGACCGATCCAGCATCTCCCGCTCGGGCATCGATCCCGGATCCAAGCCCGGGGAACTCGCCCGGCTGCTGCTGCGCTGCTACCGCTCCCTGGCGGTGCTGGTCGACGACGACGAGGGTCAGATCCGGGAATGGCTGGGCACGCCGAACCGCCACACCGGCGGCGTCCCCCGCGAACAGTTGCAGGACGTGGCGGGCCTGGTCGCCGTCACCGGTTACCTGGATGCCATCCGCGCCAAGCCATGACGAGGCCTTCTGGCGCCGGGTGCTCGCCCGGGCGCCGGAGACGCCGCTCATGGGCACCCTCCTGCGCCTGGTCGAGAACCAGGAGCAGAAGGTCACGGTGCCGCTGGTGGACGACCTCGACGAGCACGAGGTGCTCGAGCAGCTGCTGGAGGCCTCCCGGCCGCCTTCGGCACCCGGCACCGCCCGCTTCGACTCCCTGCTGCGCGCGCCGTGGCGCCATCCGCCGCTGCCCTGGGGCTCGCGGTTCGGCAGGCGCTTCGAACCCGGTATCTTCTACGGCTCTCTCACGGGGGCGGCGCTGCTGGCCGAGGCCGCCTACTACCGGCTGGTCTTCCTGGACGGCATGGAGACCCCGTTCGCCGGCCGGGTGATCAGCCAGCACACCCGTTTCGAGGCCCGCTACCAGACCGACCACGGCCGCCGTCTCGATGCCCCGCCCTTCCCCCGCCACGAGGCGGTGCTGCGCCACCCGGCCGAGTACGGCCCGTGCCAGGCCCTGGGCACCGTGCTGCGCGAGACGGGCGCCGCCGCCTTCACCTTCCTCTCGGCCCGGGCGCCCGGGCGCGAGTGCAACATCGCCCTCCTGCAGCCCGCCGCCCTGCGCTCCCGCCGCCACCGCAACCCGGTCAGCGGGCTGTGCGAGACCCGCCCGGAGGGCGTGCAGTTCCGCTTCGGCCGCGAGCTGACGTGGTTACCGCGGCAGCAGTTCCTGGTCGACGGGCGCCTGCCGCAGCCCGCCTGACGTCGGCCGGCGGGCGCTCGCAGCAGACCCGAGCCAGGGGGCCGGTGCGAAGCTCATCAGGCCAGCGGTACGACGTCGAAGGCGATCGTCGTTCGCTGCCCCTGCGCATCGTACGGAACGGTGCCGTGCCACAGGTAGGAGGGAAACACGACCAGCTTGCCGGGCGCGGGCTGCAGGCTCCGCCCGGCCTCGCCCTGTTCGCCGATGTCGATATCGGGCACACCGAAGTGCAGGCCTCCGCCCACCGCCTCGCACCGGGCGACGTCGTCCGGTACCTGGACGTAGTAGACGGCGCTGAGCCAGCCGCGGGAGTGCACGTGCATCTTGTGATAGCCGCCCGGTTCGAGCTTCACCGACCAGGATGCGGAAAAGTCGAAAGCCCCGCTTCGCCGCGCGAACAGGGGGTGCTCCGGGTCGTCGGGCAGATGCGCGATGTAATCCGCCACGCAGCGTCGAAGCGGGGGCAGCAGCGCCTCGATCTCGGGTTCACGGCGACCGAGCAGGTCCCCGGTGGTCTGGACTCCGCCGCGGGGCGTCTGCTCCGCGGGATGACGCTTGCCCGTATGCAGCCTGTCCAGCACCTCGGTCAGTGACCCATGGAACGACCCGATGCCGGCATAGCCCGCGGGCACCGGCAGGTCATAGGTCACGACCAGGTTGTCGTAGTCGTTCAGGCGGGCATCGCGGTCGTCGCCCAGCAGGCGCCAGCAGAGGCCCAGATAAGCCAGCGCCCGCTGATCGAACGGCATCCGGTCCGCGCCCAGCCGGGCATGCCCGAGCGCCTCCCCGGGTCTGCCGCCGGCCAGGAGTGCCCGTGCGTAGTCGACGTGGTGAGCCGGGCCGGCCGTCCCGGCCGCCACCGCCCGGGCATGGTGCTCGAGCGCTTCCCGCCAGCGGCCCTGGGCCTCGAGCGCAGCGGCCAGCGCGTTGTTCAGCGCAGGCGAATCCGGCGCATCGGCAAGCCCGTCGCGCACGATGCGCTCGGCCCGAGCGCCGCGCCCGGCGTGCAGCAGGCCCGTGGCATACGCGCACCGCAGTCCCTGCTCCTGCGGACACTGCCGCAGCGCCTCGTCGTATGACGCCAGGTACTCGTCCAGGCGATCCTGCTGCCAGAGCAGGGCATTGAGGGCCCGGTGACTCTGCCTGTGCAGGGCATCGCGCCGCAACGCCTCGCGGAACGCGGCGATGGCCGCGTCGATCTCGTGAACATCGACGAGAGCGATGCCCACGTCATGGTGCAGCTGTGCATGATTGACACCGCTCGAAGAGGCTCTCCGGTACTCGCGGAGGGCGGCGTGAGGTCGCCCATTCATGCGCAGGCATTGTCCCATCCGGTGACGGACTTCCGCGAGGCGCGGACGCGCCGCCAGGGCTCGCTCATAGCACGTCATCGCCACGGCATGGTCGCCGCTGCGCTGATGGACGTTACCGAGGCTGAACCAGCCCGCTGCCTGGTTGCGGCCGGACTCGACCTGCCGGCGAAAGGCGGATTCGGCCCCGGTGAAGCGGGAGAACAGGAGGCCGCACAGCTCCAGGGCTATGGGGTGCTCCGGATTGCGCTCCAGGAACTGCCGGTAGCGCGGCCATGCGTCATCGACACGCCCCTCCCGGTGGGCCACTGCCGCTTCGCGCAGGGTTCCCGGCAGGCCCTGGACCGGATCCGCCGGACGCGTTGTGTTCGCGTAGGTCATCTGCAGGTCCCACCGTACACCCTGGCCGTCGCAGCGGTAAAATCAGCGGGGCGGCCTCCACGGCGCCGTCGTCCGGCGGCCGGCCTCAGTACTTGAACCTGAGGTCCAGGATCAGGCGGTCGTAGTCGAGTTCCTCGGCGCCCGGGTCGCCCCGGTCCACGGCGTCCTCGTTGGTGACGTCGTTGAAATAGCTCAGCCGGAAGCCCACGTTGGGTGCCAGCGCGTAGTCCGCCGAGACGAAGTGACCGCGCGCGTCGGTGCCGCCGCCGCCGAAGTTGGAATCGGTGAGCAGGCCCAGGACCGCGTCGGCTTCGAGTTCTTGCCAGACGTAGCGCACGCGCCAGGTGCCGGGGGCGCTCGCCTTGCCCAGCGCGCCGCCGACGGCCCAGCCGGTATCGTACTCGCCGGCATCGAGATTGCGCACGTAGTCGGCGAACAGGGCCAGAGGCAACCCGCCCACACGCGTGTCGTATTCGGCGGCAAACTCCACCAGGCTGAAGTCGTAGCGGTAGGTGCCGTCCGGGTTCACGCTGTTGCCGAATGCGTCGTCGGGATCGAACAGCGTCTCGCGGCCGGCCAGGTCCATGCGGTAATGGCTGGCGGTCAGCCTCAGCGTGTCGTCGCGGCCGAGCGGCAGGGCGTAGCCGCCCTGCAGGCCGACGGCGAGCTCGTCGCCGTCCCGGCTGTCGGCCTCCAGCCAGGTGGCCAGCGCCGTCGCGAAGAAGCCGCCGGAGACGTAGTCGAGGGCGAGGCCCTCCGGGCGCCAGTCGCCGTCCCACACGAGACCGTTGCCGCCGGGCCGCCGGAGCGGGTTCCTGAACCGGCCGCCGATCAGCCGTGTGCCCGGCAGTCCGGTCCACTCGAACCAGGCCTGGTCCAGGCCGATGTCCAGCCTGGCACCGCCATCGCCGAGGGTCTGATTGCCCGAGACGGGGTTGTCACCGCCGGTGGCCAGCCCGAAACCGACGCGCACCGTGTCGTTCACGCGGGCCGTGATGGTGGGCCGTGCCCGGATGCGGTGGCGCTCCCGGGTGTCACTGCCCTCCTGATCGATGGTCTCCCAGCGGTAACGGAAATCGCCCCTCAGGTCGACCCGGTCGGTCCAGTGATCCCCCCGGTCGGCCATGGCCGGGGCCGGCGCCGTAGCGGGCACCGGAGCGGCTTCGGCAGGTGTCTGGGCGGGCATCTCCTCGACGCCCGCGCGTGCTTCCAGTTCCGCCAGCCGCGCACTCAGCGCGGCGATCTGCGCTCGCAGTTCCCGTATCTCCTCCTGACTCACGGCGGCCGCGCCGGACAGCGCGGGCGCCAGCGCCAGCCCAAGCACCAGGCAGCCTAGCAGCATCGCTCGCATAGCTGATCTCCCCGAATCGGCGCGCCGCACCGGGCCGCGCCGCCAATGTAACGGCAATGTTTCTTAATTATTGCAATTGTATGACAGACAATGCACGGGAGTGCATTGACGCCGGGCAATGCGGCGCCCGGTTACCGCATGGGTTCGGCGCGGCTTCTGCTACTATCGTTGCCTCGCCGCCTCGCCGCCTCGCCGCCTCGCTGCCTCGCGGCCTCGCGGCCGGCGGCCCGGCCGCGCGCGGAGGAATACGGCATGCGCATCACCACTTTCGTTCTCGCCCTGCTTCTGTGCGTCTCCGCCGCCCGCGCCGACGACGACGTGGCGCTCTACGTGGAGATGACCACCGGCAGTTTCAGCTCCGCCGCCCAGGCGGCCGTCGACGATCGCTACGGCAACGTGGTCTGGCACATCGCCGAGATCTGGCCCGGCCGGGACGACGGCCGCTGGCTGTACGCCGAGAACTGGTTCGGCGAGGCGCAGAAACCCTACCGCCAGCGCATCACCCGGCTCACGGTGGCCGAAGACGGCAGCCTCCTGGCCCGGGGCTACCGGCTGCCGGAGAAGGAGCCCTACGTCGGCGCCTGGGAAGATCCGTCCCTGCTGGCGGACTTGTCACCGTCAGACCTGGAAGCCGTGGCGGGTTGCGACGTCACGCTGGTGCGCGCCGGCGCGCGCCGCTTCGAGGGCACCACCCAGGGCCGGCAGTGCCGGAACAGCCACCGGGGCGCCGCCTACGTGGTGTCGCGCTCGGTGCTGACCGATGAGTACATGCTGAACTGGGACCGGGGCATCGCCGCCGACGGCCGGGTGGTGTGGGGCCCGGAGGCCGGCGGCTACCGCTTCCGCCCGGTGGCCGAAGACGGCGGTGCGGAGGCCTGCAACGAACCGGTGCGCATGCTGGTCTTCGGCGAGATCCACGACCGGGAGGCCTTCGCCGCCTACCCGCGGGCCATCTTCGCCTCGGGCCTGTACGAGCAGGTGCAGGGCTATTACGAGGCGATCACCCCGGCGCTGGAGGTCTTCGAGGGTGATCCGCCGCCCGGGCGCGGCGTCGTCATCTCGCGCTTCCCCTGCCTGGAGGCGGCGCGGGAGTTCTGGTACTCGGACAGCTACCAGAACGAGATCCTGCCGCTGCGCGAGGACGCGGCCGACTTCGAGGTGCTGGTGCTGCCCGGGCTGCCGGTGCCCGACTACATCGAGTAGCACCGGATCCGGCGGCGCCGGTAGTCGGCCGCCCGGGACGCCGCGATCAGCGCAGCTCGCCGAGGAGCTGGTTCAGCTCGATGACGAAACCGTCCGGATCGGTGAGGATGCTGACCAGCACCGGGATGGTGCCCTCGCCGTCGTAGGAGGGATAGCGGATCTCCCGCGGCTCGCCCAGCACCCGCACGCCGATGACCTTCCGGGCCGCCTCGAATTTGCCGGCCAGGTCGTCGGTGTTGAACAGCAGCACCATGCTGCCCGGTGTGAACGGCTCCAGACCCTGGTTGGCCGGCGGCTTCGCCGGCTTGACGTACTGCAGCAGCCCGATGATGCCGATGTAGTCGTCGTTCGCCCGCAGAAACACCAGCCGCCGGGCGATGTCGGCCTCCTCGTCGCTGGCCGCATCCCGGGGCGTGCGGATGGGCCGGTCGTAGATCACCTGCATGCCCAGCGCATCCCGGTAGAAGGCGAGCGAGGCGTCGATGTCGCGGACCACCAGGGTGGTGCGGCGCAGGTCGATATCCACCTGCTCGGACTCGGGCACCGGGGCGCCGCTCGCGGCGGCGGCCAGGAGCAGGCCCGCCAGCAGCGTCGTCGTGAGTGGCGCGAGGGTGGCGAGGGTGGCGAGGCGGCCCGGCGGCGAGGCGGCAGCCCTGCGGTCTGCCGGCACAGCGCTCGAGCGTGGGGGGCGGGTAGGCGGATGGCGGCGGCTCATGGCGGTCACTCCTGTCTCGGTCGGCCTACAGTCTAGCGCGCAGCGGTCCGCCACGGAGCCTGTGACGGGAGGCGGGGATGCGCTAGGCTTGCCCGATTTCCACGCGTTGCCGCGCAGGCGCAGGGGGCAAGCCACCGATGGCGGGAAATCCGAGGGAGAGACTGGCCGCCGCGATGCGCCTGGCCATCGGCGCGAAACCGGGGGAACTCTCCGCCTGCCTGGCGGCCTTCGTCTACATCTTCTGCCTGTTCACGGGCTACAGCGTGCTGCGCCCGGTGCGCGACACCATGGGCATCGCCGGCGGCGTGGAGAATCTGCCCTGGATGTTCCTGGCCACCTTCCTCGCCACGCTCGTCGCCGTGCCGTTCTACGGCTGGCTGTGTTCGCGCTATCGCCGGGGCGTGTTCCTGCCCTGGGTGTATCTGTTCTTCATCATCAACCTGGCGCTGTTCTATACCGCCTTCAGCGCGGATCCGGACAATCCGCTCGTCGCCCGCGTCTTTTTCGTCTGGCTGAGCGTGTACAACCTGTTCGTCGTCTCCGTGTTCTGGAGCTTCATGGCGGACATCTTCTCCGGCGACCAGGCGAAGCGGCTGTTCGGCTTCGTCACCGCCGGCGCCAGCTCGGGGTTCATCGTCGGACCGACGTTCACGGTGAGTTTCGCCGAGACACTGGGGACCGGCAACCTGGTGCTGGTCGCCGCGGGGCTGCTCGGCGTCACGCTGTTGCTGATTCGCTACCTGCTGCACTGGTCGCGCACCTCGGACGCCAGCAGCGAGGTAAAGATGGACGGCAGCCCGACGCGGCGCGAGGAAGCCATCGGCGGCAATCCGTTCGCGGGCTTCACACTGCTGTTCCGTTCTCCGTATCTGCTGACGCTGGCCGCGTTCATCTTCCTCTACACGGCGGTCAGCACGTTCATCTACCTGCAGCAGGCGGAACTCGTGCGCGACGCGTTTGCCTCGTCGGAGGAGCGCACGCAGATCTTCGCCTTCATCGACCTGGCAGTGAACGTCATCTCGCTGGGCACCCAGGTCTTTTTGACCGGGCGCATCGTCAAGCGGGTGGGCATGGTGGTGACGCTCGCCGCGATGCCGGTGTTCATGATCGGCGGCTTCGTCGCCCTGGCCGCCGTACCGACGCTGACCGTGCTCGTGATCGTGCAGGTGATCCGGCGCTCCGGCAATTACGCCATCACCCGGCCCGCGCGGGAGATGCTCTACACCGCCGTCGACCGGGAGAGCCGCTACAAGGTGAAGAACGTCATCGACACCGTCGTCTACCGAGGCGGCGACGCCGCCAATGCCGGGCTCTACAAACTGATGCAGTCCTTCGGCCTGGGCCTCGCCGGCATCGCAAGCGTGGGCGTCGTGGTAGCAGCGATCTGGGCCCTCTGCGCCATAACCCTGGGCCGCCAATACAACAAGCAACAAGGTGCCGGACCGAACTAATCCAACTTTTCCAACTTATCCAACTTAATGAACTTTTTGGTGTCCGGCACCGGTTCACCCAACTTAATGAACTTTTCGGTGTCCGGCACCGGTTCATCGGCACCGGTTCATCGGTTCAGCCGGCCTTCACCTCGGTGACCTGTTCCAGCAGCTGGGAGTCGGACAGGCGGTCGTTTTCGCGGCTGCGCTGCTTGGCGCGGTACATGGCGTGGTCGGCGGCGCGCAGAAGCTCGTTCAGGTGGCGGCCGTGCTCCGGGTACAGCGCCATCCCCACGCTGGCAGGACAGCCGACGGTGACCTCGCGGATACGGTAGCGCTCGGCCAGCGCCAGCGTGAGCCGCCGCGCCAGCTGCTCGGCCTCCGGCTTCGAGATGCCCGGCGCCAGCGCCACGAACTCGTCGCCGCCCCAGCGGCCGATCACGTCCTCGGGCCGGAGGTTCGCCCGCAGCCGGTCGGCAAAGCTCTGCAGCAGCGAATCGCCCAGCCGATGGCCGTGCTCGTCGTTGATGGCCTTGAAGCCGTTGATGTCCAGGAAGATCACGGCGCCGTGCCGCGGCCCCGCCTCGCGGGCGAGCAGCGGCCGGGCGTGCTGCTCGAAGCCGCGTCGGTTGTACAGCCCGGTGAGCGAGTCGGAGAGCGCGTAGGTCTCCATCTGGCGCTCGCGCTCCTTGCGCTCGGTGATGTCGATGAAGGTCACCGCCACGTCCTCGTCCACCGGCTCGGCGATCACCCGCATCCAGCGCCGCCGCGTGCCCTCGCCCACCTCCATCTCGTCGTCGCAGCGCGCACCCTCGCTGGCCGAACGCGCCACCAGCGCCTGCAGCCGCCCGTCGCCGGGCAGCTGGAAAGTATCGACCTCCTGGCCCACGATGTGCCGCGCCGGCAGTCCGATGTAGCGCTCGGCGGCGCGATTGGCGAACACGCAGCGGAACACCTCCTCGTCGTCGGTATGACGCAGGCGGAGGATGCCGTTCGAGGAATTATCCACCAGCGTGCGCAGCAGCCGCTCGCTCTTGGCGAGGCGATCCTGGGCCTTGTGGCGCTCGGTCACGTCGCGGCAGACCACGATCTGGCCCCGCTGGTGGCGTCTCGCCGTACGGATGGCCGATCGCCGCACCTCGTAGTGGCGTCCGTTATCCGCCGCCAGCTGCTGCATGATGCCGCTCTCGACGCACTCCCGGATCGCGGCCACCACCGCCGTCCCGCCGCGCAGCCGACGGGCCACCAGCTCCGCCTCCCGCGCGCCCATCAGTTTCTCGGCGGCGCGGTTCGCGCCCACCACCCGGTCTTCGTTGTCCAGCAGCAGCACCGGATCCTTCAGCTGCTCGAACACGCCCCGGTAGGCCACCACGGAGAGCTTGGTCACGCGCATGCCGAGCATCATCCAGGCGTAGACCGGGATGAACGACGCCAGCGTCAGCGTCGTCACCGGCGCGTCCTGGGGACCGAAGCCCAGCACCGACAATGCGCTGATCGTCAGCGGCACCATGCCGGAGATCATCATGACCATCGCCGGCAGCCGCTGGGACGGCGGCACCGACGGCAGGTGGAAGCCGAATACGGTGAACGCCATGAGCACCATCCCGTAACTGTACGGACCGTGCACGAAGCTGAACCAGGGGCCCCAGTCCAGCGACAGCATGAGGCGCCCCTCCGCCATCGGCGGCGGATAGTCCCACATGAGTCCGTGCCAGGGGTTGGTGGCCGTCATCAGAAGCGTGACCGTGGGCACGACACACAAGCCGGCCAGCAGGTTCGGACGCACCCCCTGCGCCGTATAGCCCATCAGGAAGGCCACGATGGCCACCGGCGTGAAACAGGCCCCCACGAACACCAGCACCCGGGCGACGTGGTGCACGGCGAGCGTCGGCAACGCCGTTTCCAGGCCGGCGCCGAAGAGCCACGCCGAGAGCAGGCCCAGGAAGGCCACCAGGGAGACGCAGCGGGCGTCCGGCTCGCGCCGGCGATAGAGCGCGGCCGCCATGAGTGCGTAGCCCACGGCAGCCGAAAGCTGGATCAGCAGAAAGTAGGTGGTCTTATCCAATCGCCCGTCCGTCTGCCGCCCCCAGCGGCGGCGATTGAAGCACTGTATCGGTGTGACGATCCGGTTTCTGTTAACCGGTGCTCAGTTGCCCGGGCGGCGGACGGGATTATGTCTCACTCAGGCGCATCCAGCCCCATGGCCGTCTCCGCGATGAGGTGATCGACCACCTTCTGCAGGGCACCCTGGTGATCGGCGCCCTCGGACAGCGCATCCCGGTAGGTCTCCAGCTGACGATGGGCGCTGGTGCCCCGCTCGATGATGTGGCGCACCGCGCGCACCTCGGCCACGCAGTCGAGCGCCTCGGCGTCCTCGGCCACCAGCTCGAGCAACTCCTCGAGCAGCGACTCGAAAGCGATCACGCGGCCCTTGGCCAGGTCGATCATGCCCTCGTCGAAGCCGTAGCGCATCGCCCGCCAGCGGTTCTCGTGGATCAGCATGTTCGGGTAGATGCGCCAGCGCTGGTTGTCCACCCGCAGGCGGAACAGCATGCGCAGGATACAGACCACCAGCGCGGCCAGCGCCATGGTGTCGTCGATGCGGGTGCAGACATCCATCACCCGGGTCTCGAGGGTGGGGTAGCGGGCGCTCGGGCGCTGGTCCCACCACAGCTTGGTGGCGTCTTCCATGATGCCGGCCGAGACCAGCACGTCCACGTGGCGCTGGTACTCGCCGAAGCTCGAGAAGTGCTCGGGCAGCCCGGTGCGCGGCAGCGCGTCGAACACCGTGAGCCGGTACGACTTCAGCCCGGTGTTCTTGCCCTCCCAGAAGGGCGACGAACAGGACAGCGCCAGCAGATGCGGCAGGAAGTAGCTCATCTGGGACATCAGGTCGATGCGCATGGCGTCGTCGTCGATGCCCACGTGCACGTGCATGCCGCAGATCAGCAGGCGCCGCGCGGCCGCCTGCATCTCGGTGGCCAGCGCCTGGTAGCGGGTCTTCGGCGTGTGCTTCTGCTCGGTCCAGCGGCTGAACGGATGGGTGGACGAAGCGATGGGCGCCAGGCCGTGCTCGTCGGCCACGTCCACGATCACGCGGCGCAGCCGTGCCAGGTCCCGCCGGGCCTCCCGGATGTTGCGGCACACCCGCGTGCCCACCTCGATCTGGGAGCGCATGAACTCGGGGCTGACCTGGCCCCGGCAGCGCTTCTCGCACTCCTCGAGCATGACCGTGGGCGGATCGTCCGCCAGCCCCCGGGTCTCCCGGTCCACCAGCAGATACTCTTCCTCGATGCCGATCGTGAAGGCAGGTTCTCTCATGGGCCGGTGCTCCGCTCGCCAGTCGTTCGCCGCCGCTCGCCTGCCACCGTCCGCTCAGCGCGGTAGGGAATTGTCCCCCGAACGGCCCGGCGCATCGTGCTCCGGCACCACGGGCAGGCGGCGGTAGAGATTCGGGTTGTCCAGGAGGGGGGCGAGCAGGTGCACCAGCCGGTCGGTCCAGAGCTCGAGGCCCTCCTCGCTCATGAGGTGATCCTGGCGGATCTCGAAGGCGGCGTGGGGCAGCCCGCGCCGCTCCGCGTGGTAGTCCACGGTGAAGTCGGCGGGCGCCCGGCCCGAATAGGGTTCGTTGTCACCGATGACCAGTCCGGGCAGGCGATGCAGACCCGCGAGGATGGGCCTCGGCAGGCGCGGGTCGGTATCCCACAGGATGCCCACGTCCCAGTCGCGGCCCTCGCCGTCCAGCACCGGTGTGAAGCTGTGGATGGAGATGAACGCCGGCACCCGGTCGCCGTTGGTCAGCCGGCGGATCTCCTCCTCGATGGCGCGGTGATAGGGCCAGTACAGCGCATCGGCGCGGCAGGCCTTGTGCTGGTCGTCCAGCCCCTCGTTGCCGGGGATGATGTGGCCGTCGCCCCGGGACAGGAACGCGGTCGGGTCGTCGAGGTGGCGGTTGCAGTCCACCACAAGCCGGGAGTAGCGGGCCAGCACGGCGTTGGCCTCGAGCCGCGCCGTCACCCGGCGGGTGAGTTCGCCGGCGCCGATGTCGCAGGCCAGATGGGTGGAGAGCCCGCGCTCGTCCATGCCCAGCTCGCCCAGCGCCCGGGGGATGCGGCGGCTGGCGTGGTCGCAGACGATCAGCACCGGCGGCTCGGACCGCCCGTGCACGATGTCGTACGGCGGCGGCTCGTCCGGCGCCAGCAGCGCCCGCTGAGCGTGTTCCATGGCGGCCTGGGCGGGCAGGTGTACCGGCTCGGGTGCGTCTTTCATACCCCACCGAGTGTAACCCATTCCCGGAGGGGCCGGCAGGCGGGGGCCGGAGCGCGCGGAATCAGGCCAGCGCCCGGTCCCCGGCGCCCTGCCCGTCCTCACCCCAGGGCGCGAAACCGCGCACCGACGCGGGTCGGGCGATATGGAAGCCCTGGGCGTATTCCACGCCGATGCTGCCGAGAATCGCGAGCACCTGCTCGCTCTCCACCCGCTCGGCGACGGTGGCGATGCCGAGCGCCTTGCCGATGCGGCTGATGGCGTCCACCAGGCTCTGGTCCTTCTCGTCCTCGACCACGTTGTGGATGAACGCGCCGTCGATTTTCAGGTAGTCCACCGGCAGGTGCTTGAGATAGGTGAACGAGGACAGGCCGCTGCCGAAGTCGTCCAGCGAGAAGCGGCAACCCACCTCCTTCAGGTCGTTCATGAAGTGGATGACCCGGTCCAGGTTCGCAATCGCCGCGGTCTCCGTGATCTCGAAGCAGATGGCGCCGTCCGGCAGCCGGCGCCCGCGCAGCTCTTGGGTCAGCCAGGCGCGGAAGCGGTCGTCGCTGAGCGAGGTGCCGGAGAGGTTCAGCGCCAACGTCCAGGCGGCCCTGCCGTCCACGCCCACAGCATCGGCGAGGTGGTCCAGGGTCTCGTTCACCACCCAGCGGTCCAGCATTGGCATCAGGTTGAAGCGCTCGGCCGCGGGGATGAACACGTTCGGCTGCACCAGCTCGCCGTCCTCGTCGCGCATCCTGAGGAGCAGCTCGTAGTGGCTGCAGGTGTCGGCGTAGCCACCCTCGTTGCCAATGGCCACGATGGGCTGGAAGTAGAGCTCCAGCCGGTCCTCTTCCACCGCGCTGGTGATGCGCGAGACCCACTGCATCTCCCGGTGGCGCACGGAGGCGTCGCCCTCCTGGTACAGATGCACCTTGTTGCGGCCCAGGTCCTTGGCCGAGTAGCAGGCCACGTCCGCGGCACTCATGAGCGCGCCGACGCTGACCGTCTCGTGGGTCACCATCACCACGCCCACCGAGGCGCGTACGGTCTGCACGCTGTCCTGCCAGACGAAGCGGTGATTCTCCACCGCCGCCCGGATGGTCTCGGCCACGCTCACCGCCCGGTCGCGGTCGCAGTGCTGCAGCAGGATGCCGTACTCGTCGCCGCCGAGCCGGGCCACCACGTCGCTGGAGCGGATGCAGCCCTGGATGCGCTCGGCCAGCTGGCGCAGCAGTTCGTCGCCCGCCGTGTGGCCGAAGGTGTCGTTCACCACCTTGAACTGGTCGAGGTCCAAATACAGCAGGCCGTGGGCGATGCCGGTGTCCAGGCTGGCCTCCTCCAGCGCCGCGGTCAGCCGATTCTCGAACTCGCGCCGGTTGATGAGCCCGGTGAGGCTGTCGTGGGCGGCCTGGTAGGAGAGCTGGCGGGACAGGCGGCTCTCCTTGCTCACGTCGTGGAACACCATCACGGCGCCGATGATGTTGCCCACCCGGTCGCGGATGGGTGCCGCCGAGTCCTGGATGGGGATCTCGTTGGACAGCCGGTTGATCAGCACCGAGTCCTCGGCGAGCGCGATCACCCGGCCTTCGCGCAGGCAGCGCTCCACCGGGTTGTCCACGGCCTGGCGGGTATGGGAGTGGACGATGGACATGATCTCGCCGATGGGCCTGCCGCGGGCGGCCCTGAGTTCCCAGCCGGTGAGATCCTGGGCCACCGGGTTCAGGTAGTCCACGTTGCCCTCGGCATCCGTGGTAATCACCGCGTCGCCGATGGACTTCAGCGTGACCTGGGCCTTCTCCTTCTCCTCGAAGATGCGGGTCTCGGCGATCTTGCGCTCGGTGATGTCGGTGATCGTCCCCTCGTGGGCAATAATATTCCCCTCGGTGTCGAGCACGGCGCGGGAATTCTCCAGCACCACGATCTCGCTGCCGTCCCGGCGCTTCATGCGCGCCTCGAAATTGCGCACCACGCCGTCGCGCTGCAGCTTCTCGCGGAAGCGCAGACTATCCTGCGGGTTCACGTAGGCCGTGGAGGACCTCACCTCGCGCCGCAGCTGCTCCACGTCGTCGTAGCCGAGGATCTGCATGAGCGCCGGGTTGGCGGACTCGATCTCGCCGTCCGGCGTGGCGATGTAGACGCCCTCCACCACGTGCTCGAACAGGCCGCGGAAGCGCGCCTCGCTGGAGCGCAGCGCCTCCTCGTCGTAGCGGCGCTTGATGGCGATGCCGGCCAGCCGCGCCAGCCCCGTGATGCGGTCCAGTTCGGCGGTGGACGGCTCCCGCTTCTCGGAGAAATACAGCGCCAGGGTACCGAGCACGTCGTCGGTGCCGCCCACCAGCGGGAACGCCCAGCAGGCGTGCAGCTCGTGGCCGGCCATGAAGTCGGCCAGATCCGCCCAGCCGTCGTCTTGCTGGATGTCCGGCGTGATCACCGCCACGTTGTGGGCCACGGCGCGGCCGCAGGAGGTGTTGGCCTCGTCCACCAGGAAACCGTCGACCACGTCCAGCAACTCCCCGGGCAAGCCGCTAGCGGCCACCACACGGAAGCTCGCCCGCTCCGGGTCCAGCGTGGTCACCAGCACCCGCGCGCCCGGCACGATCTGCTGCACGGTACGCGACAGCGACTTCATCGTGCCCTTCAGGTTGGCACCGGAGGCCACCATCTCCAGCACCTTGTGTTCGCCGAAGGCGATGAGCTCGTCGCGCTTGCGCTCGGCGATGCTGGTGATGCTGGCACGCAGCAGCTTGCGGTTGGCCGAAGGCAGGCGCACGAGGCGCACCTCGCAGGGAATCTCCCGGCCGTCCGCATCCACGTGCAGCCACTCGAAGCAGGGCTGCTCGCCCGTCAGGGCGCGATCGACATAACCCCTCACCTTGCCGAAAGACGGCGAGCCGTCCAGCTGGTATTCCGGCGAGATGCCCTCGGGCCCCATCGACAGCAGACGCTTGCGCGACAGGTTGAAGAAGCTGATGGCGTTCTCGTTCACGTCGACGAACCGGCCGCTGTCCACGTCCAGCACCACGATGGCCTCCGTGGCGTGGTCGACCAGCGCCCGGTAGCGCTCCTCGTTCTCCCGCAGCGCCTCCTCGGCCTGCAGGCGGTCGGAGATATCGCGCAGGCACAGCACGAATGCGCCGCTGGTCTTCTCGGACAGGCGGGTGGTATTGATCTCGGCGGTGAAGCGGCCGCCGTCGGCACGCAGTGCCTCGGTCTGGCCGGTCTCGAGTTCCAGGAAGGTCTCGTCCAGGTTGGTGAGGTAGGCCTGCAGGAACATCTTCACCGGAATCTTCCCGGCGTGGGGCAGGACCTCCGGCAGCATCACCCCGGGCAGGCCCCCGGCCCCGTAGCCGAACAGCTGATGGGCCACCCGGTTGGCGTAGCGGATCATGCCGTCCGGATCCACGGTGAGCACCGCGTCGGCGACGCTGTCCAGCACCGCCCGCAGGTCGGCGTTACGATTCGGTTCGTCGCTTGCGGCGGCGGCCAGGTGATCCAGCTCGGCGTAGCGCGCCTCCACCATCTCGAGCAGGCTCGCATAGTCGAGCCGCTCGCCGTCGGCGGTCGCCTGCCTGATCTGTTCTTTGAGGGTCGGGTGCATGGGTGGCCGGTCCATCTCTCCGAGACCCCCTGGACGCGCCCGCGCCGAGCGTCGGACCAGAGCTTCTCCGTAGACGCCGGCAATACCGGCGCTGATGTTCCGGACGTTAGTTGCGGTCACGGCGGGTGTCTGTGACCCAACTCTCGTTTCCACCGGAGGGGATGGGAAATTTTTCCCGCTTACGCTCGACGGTCAGTCAAGGTTTATGTCCAGTCCCCTGATTCGAATGGCGAATCTCAACCGTCAGTCGCCATCCGCCTCCTTCGCCGGCAACGAGCGCACGGTCTCTCCTTCCGTCGTCCTGAGTTCGCCGTTTTCCTGCAGGGCCGGCGGCTGGTCACCGACCTGCACGGGGATGGACACCGCGCGGATCTGCTCGCCCTGCGCCGTGGCCACGCTGACCAGCACGGAGAGATAGAAGCGGCCTTCGGCCGGCGGCACCACCACCACGCGCTCCACGGCGGCCTCGGCCGCCGGCTCCACGGTGGCAATGGTCTCGCGGCGGATCTCGGCCGTCTGGGTCGCACCCATCTGCAGCCCTTCGCGGGGCTGCAGCGCCACCGTCACCGGCCCCTCGAGGCCGCTCGTCAGCTTCAGCTCGATCTCCACCGGCTCGCCGGGCCGCGGCTCGCCCAGGATCTCGTAGCCGATGTCGATGGGCGCCACCGGCTTGCCGGGCGAATCGCCGCGGCGAGCGGCAATCTCCGCGGCGGTCGCCTTCTTCGGCACGTCCTCCGCCGCATTCGAGGAAGTCTCTGTAACCGCTGGATCGGTCGCTTGAACGGCAGACGGGTCGGCCGACGGACCGGGCGACGCGGGCTCTTCGCTGCCGCAGCCGGCCAGCAGCGCGGCCAGCACCGTCGCCAGGCCGGCGGAGAAGGGGGAAGTTCTGTGGGTCATGGCTGCTCTCTGGTGCGATGAGGTCATGGGTGGCGCCTAGAACTGGCTCAGCGAGACGTCGAAGCACATGTCGTCCTGGGTGAAATCGACGCTGCCCGAAGAGAACTGATACACGTTCGGGAAACCGGCCTCGAACAACTCGATCACGTAAGTGCCGGCGGGCAGGCTCGGCAGATCCAGGGACTCGGCGTTTCTCGTGCCGGTCCCGCCTACCTCGATTATCTGCCCCGATCGACGCACGAAGAAGTCCGGGTCGGAGAACGGTTCCGGCTCGTCGGGCTCGGCGGTGGGCGGATTCGTCGTGGTCACCTCGATGCGGTAGTTTCCCGTCGAGGCCACCTCGAACCGAATGTAGCGGAACGTGCCGAGCTTGTTGCCGGTCTCGCCCGTGGCGGTCTCGAACGTGCGGGTCACGCAGGTATCCACCGTCGCGCCGAGGCTCAGTTCCTCGTAGACCGGCAGCACCGCCTGGCTGCCGCCGTCGCTGGTCTCTCCGCTACCCCAGATATCGGCTACCGGATCCACGCTTTGCGCACTCACCAGGCCGTCGATGCCGCCGGCCTCGGCAGGATTGTTGTCCTTCAGCGCGCTCGTGAAACTGAACAGGGTGGTGAAGGCCGGCGTGACACGCTGCTGATTGACGAGCACGTCGTAGAGCCCGCCGAAGCCCAGGGACAGACCGTCCGCGGCTTCCGAATTGTCGTCGTCGAACAGATCCCACAGGATCTCCTGCACGGAGCCGGCGCTGAACCAGCCCTCCGGGGCGTTGAAACTACCGTCGACATCGATCGAGAAGCTGGAACTCTGATCGGTTCTCAACGTATCGAAATACACCGGGTCGTCCATGATCATGCCCGCCACGGCATTGCCCCAGCCTTCGCCGAAAGCCAGTCGGGCATCCAGCTCCAGATCATCGGACCAGCGACCGCCGACGCTGTCGGAGCGGGACAGGGTGTCCTCGAAATAGTGGCCCCACTCGTGCGCGATCACGTGGGTGTCGAATTCCTCGGTATCCTCGTCTTCGGCGCCCAGCAGGAACAGGCTGTCGAGATCACCGCGGTAAAAGGAGGAGCCGAGTTCGCCAGCGTTGATGTCCGTCCCCCCGGCGGTAGGCCGGTTGTTTACGCTCCAGAAGGCGTCGAGCGGCGCGAACTGCGCGCCCGGGTCGGCCTGCACGACCAGGTCCATCGCGCGGTAGATGATGTCCAGCACGGAGAACGGGGCGGCCGCGCGGCCCTCGGTGTAACCGCGCACCGTGGCGTTCCAACCGGTCTGCGCCAGCAGGTTGCGCTGCGCATCGGCGACGCTGCTGTCGAAGACCGCTCCGTCCAGCACATAGAGGGGCCGCTGACCCAGCGGTAAACCGATATTGCTCGTATTGTCCCTGACCTCGACGTCCCAGGAAGGCGTGCCTGCGCGTTTCAGTTCGGCGCGAACGCGGATGAAGACGTCGGTCAGCGACGGTACCGTCAGCGAGTATTCGCCGGCGGTGCTCGATGCGGTCGCGTCGAGCACCGTGCCGTCGGCCGCGGCAACGGCCTGGACGGTGGCCCCGCGGATGGGCCGCACCTCGGTACCCGAATAATTCAGCCCGGTCCCGATCGGCCCCCGGGGCACGAATTCGAATTCCACCCTGCCGCTGACGGTCACCTCGGCCGGCGCCTCGCGCACGGTCAACTCCACCGCATCCGTATCGCTGGCGCCGTCGCTGTCGGTCACCGTAAGGCGGAAAGACAGTACGGTATCGGAGGCGACGTCCGGCGCTTCGAACGCGGCCTCGGCCTGGTCGGCACCGGTGAGCGTGACCGCAGGGCCGCCCGTCTGCTCCCAGCCGAAGTCGAGGCCGGATACCGCCTCGTCCGGGTCGCTGCTGGCCGTGCCGTCCAGGCTGACCGTCTGCGTGGCGAAGACCACCCGGTCGTCTCCGGCATTCGCCGTCGGCGGCCCATTGACTCCGGCCACACCGCTCACCGTCACCGTGACCGCGTCGCTGTCGTCGGCCCCGTCGTCGTCCGTCACCCGAAGCTCGAAACTCAGCGATGCCGTCTCGCCCAGCGCCAGCGCCGGCGCATCGAAGGTCGCGGTGGCGGTGTCGGCGGCGCTCAGCGTGACCGCCGCACCGCTCGTCTGTGTCCATGAATACCCGGCAATCGTGCCGTCGGCGTCCGTGGCGCTGCCGGCCAGCGTGACCCGGCTGGCCTCGTCCACCGCCTGGTCCGGGCCGGCGTCGGCGACGGGCGGATCGTTGGGCGCGGGCGACGGACTTCCACCGCCGCCCCCCGTGGTGCCACCGCCGCCGCCGCCGCCGCCACAGGCGGCAAGCGCGACGGCGACCATGACGACACTGGATTTCCTGTATAACTGCATGATTTCGAATCCGTTGTACACCGGTCGGGCGACGCAGTCCCGATCATAGCGCCTGGCGGAGTGGCCCGCGAGGCCGACCCCGGCCGGGGGTGAGCATCCCGTAACTCGGACCCCCGCCGCACCGACGGGTTCACGTTTTTTCAATGATGCGGCTGATAGAATTTTCGCTGGCGGCATGCGCCCGGATGCGCGCCGCGGACACCGCCGACCGTTTCCACCTCTTCGAGACCCGGATGACGATATGAGCAAAGCGAACATACTGGTCACCGGCGGCGCCGGTTACATCGGCAGCCACGTGGCGCGCCAGCTCGGCGAGGCCGGCGAGCGCCCGGTGACGCTGGACAACCTTTGCACCGGCTTCGCCGACGCCGTCCTCGCCGGCGAGCTGGTACACGGCGACACGGGCGATGCCGCCGTACTCGACCGGCTCTTCGCGGAACACGAGATCGAGACGGTGATGCATTTCGCCGCCCACACCATCGTGCCGGAGTCCGTCGCCGACCCGCTGAAATACTACCGCAACAACACCGCCTCCAGCCGCACCCTGCTGGAGGCCTGCCAGCGCCACGGCGTGAAGCACTTCGTGTTCTCCTCCACGGCGGCGGTCTACGGCATCCCGCCGGAGGGCCGGGCCGCGGAGACCACGCCGACCGCGCCCATCAACCCGTACGGCACCTCCAAGCTCATGACCGAGTGGATGCTGCGGGATCTCGCCGCCGCCGGCGGGCCCGGCTACGTGGCGCTGCGCTATTTCAACGTGGCCGGCTCCGACCCGGAGGGCCGCATCGGCCAGTCCACGGCGAAGGCGACCCTGCTGACCAAGGTGGCCTGCGAGGCCGCGGTGGGCAGGCGCTCCCACGTCTCCATCTTCGGCACCGACTACGACACCCCGGACGGCACCGGCGTCAGGGACTACATCCACGTGGAGGATCTCGCCCGCGCCCACCTGGACGCGCTGACCTACCTGCGCGCCGGCGGCGACTCCCGGGTGCTGAACTGCGGCTACGGCCACGGCTACAGCGTGCGCGAGGTGCTGGACGCCGTGCAGCGGGCGGCCGGCCATGCCATCGACATCCGCGAGGAGGCCCGCCGCGCCGGCGACCCGCCCACGCTGGTCGCCGTCGCAGACCAGGTGCGTGACGTGCTGGGCTGGCAGCCCCGCTACGACGACCTCGACGCCATCGTCACCCATTCCCTG
>Ga0209943_1000484_pt1 | contig 27628 bp, 25 predicted proteins | sample SalPonR1_B_D2_MG_FD_185698 | JGI IMG/M metagenome (GOLD analysis project Ga0209943, IMG submission 185698) | Salt pond soil microbial communities from South San Francisco under conditions of wetland restoration - Salt Pond MetaG R1_B_D2_MG... ... | reverse complement strand
AAAAATCCGGTGACAATGGCACGGAGGCTACACCTGTTCCCATCTCGAACACAGAAGTTAAGCTCCGTTGCGCTGATGGTACTTGGCGGGCAGCCGCCTGGGAGAGTAAGTCGTCGCCGGTTTTGATTTTTATATAAAAAGGTTCGGAGTTTGTATCTCCGGGTCTTTTTTTTATGTGAAAATTATTTTTTATATTAAATGAAATGAAATATCAAACAAAACATGGTACAATATATGGTGTAGAAACCAAATATAAATTAGTACATATTGTGCAAATTATCAATTTGAGTAAAAGAGCTTAAAAATATTCAATACAGTTGTTTTGTATGATAAATGAAAATGAAGGGGTGCTTGTCGATGATGAAAGTTGTTAAAAGAGATGGGAATTATGTTGAGTTTAATTCGCAGAAAATTGTAAATGCCATAATAAAGGCTATGAGAGAGACAAAAGAAGGACTTGACGAAGAACTCAGCCATGAGGTAGCAAAAGGAATTGAAGAGGCAATTGAGGGCAGAGATGCCTGCGTCAAGGTTGAAGAAATACAGGATATGGTTGAAGATTTGCTTATGGGAAGCAGAAGGAAAGATGTAGCTAAGAAGTATATACTCTACAGATACGAAAGGGACAAGTCGAGGGATGCAAGAAAACGAACAGACGAGCGTATACTTACGGATGCATTCATAAGTAATTACAAGCATAGGTCATCACCCATGAATCAATTGGGAAGTTTTGTATATTATAGGACATATTCTAGATGGCTTCCGGAAGAAAAGAGAAGAGAATACTGGTGGGAGACGGCGAGAAGGGCAGTTGAATACAATTGCAGCCTTGTGCCGACAACCAAAAGAGAGGCAGAGGAGTTGTTCGACAACATTTATAATCTGAAGCAATTCTTGAGCGGACGAACATTTTGGGTTGGAAACACTCCTGTAGCCAGGAATTATCCCATAGCAAACTTCAACTGCGCATTTACTGTAATTGATCAATTTGAATCTTTCAGGGATCTTTTTTATCTTCTTATGGTAGGTTCGGGAGTAGGAGTAAGGATACTCGGGAAAGATGTGGAAAAGATTCCTAAAGTAAGAACTGATTATGAACTTATACATGAACACTATACAAGCACTGAAAGCGACAAGCGTGAAGATAGCACAAGCATTCTGTTTAAGAACAATGAAACAGTCAAGATAACGGTTGGCGACAGCAAGGAAGGCTGGGTGCAGGCTCTTGACTATTTCTTTAGGATGATTTACAGCAATGAATACAGGCTAGTAAAGACGATTGTAGTGAACTACGACCACGTTCGTCCACATGGAGAGAGGCTGAAAACTTTCGGGGGGACTGCAAGCGGGCATGAAAGCCTTAAAAACATGTTTGTGAAAATCAACAAGGTTATCAAAAAAGCCGGTCTCATACAGGAAGCAGAAAGAGTAAAACTCAAGCCCATAGACTGCATGGACATGGCAAATATAATAGGCGAAAATGTTGTTGTGGGAGGAGTCAGGAGAACGGCTGAAATAGTTCTTTTGGATTCAGATGACACAGAATGCATAGAAGCGAAATCAAATCTTTATAAGCAAATAGACGGCCAGTGGATAGTAGACAAGGAAATAATACACAGGCAGATGAGCAATAATTCCATATACTACAAAGAAAAGCCAACTAGACAAGGTCTTCATTGGCTGATAGAAAGTATGAGATATTCCGGTGAACCTGGATTTGTAAATGCAGTAGCAGGGGCCAAGAGGCGGGAGAATATGAACGGAGTTAACCCGTGTGGAGAAATACTGCTTGACTCCAAAGGTCTTTGCAATCTTACAACCATAAATGTGTTTGCATTTGTAAAAGAAGACAATACTCTTGATCTAGATGGACTCATGCAAGCACAGAGACTTTCTGTCCGTGCGGCCTATCGAATGACTTGCGTTGAGCTCGAGATACCGTCATGGGATGCAATCCAGCAAAGAGACAAGTTGCTTGGATGTTCCATGACAGGATGGCAGGACATGGTTAATGCCCTTTCAATGTCCAGGGATGAGCAGAAGGAACTGCTTGGAAAACTGAGGGAAATTGCGCATGAAGAGGCAAAAATTTATTCAGGTGAAATAGGGACCAATGAGCCCATACTCATAACGACTGTAAAGCCGGAGGGTACACTCAGTCAATTGCCTACGGTATCGAGCGGAGTTCACTATTCGCATTCTCCATACTACATAAGAAGAGTGAGGATAAACGCCACGGATCCACTTGTCAAAGTATGCGAGGAACTGGAATACCCGGTTTTGCCGGAAGTTGGCCAAGATATGGCCACATGCTCAACAAAGGTAATAGAGTTTCCGGTAAAGGCACCGGAAGGCAGGACAAAGTACGATGTCAGCGCAATTGAGCAACTTGAAAACTACAAGATGTTTATGGAAAGTTATGTTGACCATAATTGCTCTATAACAATCCATGTAAGGGAACATGAATGGACCGGTGTTGAAGAATGGGTTTGGGAAAACTGGGATGACATAGTCGCCGTATCTTTCCTTTCGCTTGACGACAATTTTTATGAACTTTTACCCTATGAGGCAATTGAAGAGAATGAATACAATGAGAGAATCCAAGTTCTTAAGCCCTTCATACCTTCTCTCATAAGCAAGTATGAAAAAGAAAAGGTGGAGTTTGACATAGGAAATGAAGGGTGCGAGTCCGGAGTTTGCCCTATCCGTTGATAAGGATTTAAAACCAGGCATTCCTTAAAGAATGTCTGGTTTTTCTTGTTTGTAAAGATGGAAAAATGTAGAATTGAAACAAGAAGACGGTATTTGCAAAATACTTTTGAAATAAGGAAATATTATAAAAGAAATGGAGATGATAGAGTGAATACTGAAGAAATCATGAAGCTTGCATTGGATTTGGCGGGTTTGGAAAGCAAACCAGAAGATTCGGGCATAGCTGTTCCTGGAGAAAATATTCATAAGGTTTTAATGGGTGTGGATATGGAAACGCCGGAACTGCTCCTTGCAAGGGAAATAGGTGCCGATTGCGTAATAAGCCATCATCCCAAGACAGGTAGGCAGATATTGGAATTCCATAAGGTGATGGAGCGTCAGATTGATACCATGGTTTCATTTGGAGTGCCTGTAAACAAGGCGCAAAAGGCCTTGGAAAAACGGAAAAAAGCGGTAGACTTGAACAATCATGTTAGAAATTACAGCAGGTTTGATACGGCGGCAAGACTTTTGAAAATGCCTTATATGAATATCCACATGCCTGCTGACATAATCGGGGAGAATGTGGTCCAGAGTTGCATTGACGAAGCTTTTGCAGAAAAGCCAAAAAAGACATTGGATGATGTAGTCGAGGTTATCGCCTGTATTGATGAATATGAGAAATCGCTTTCTAAACCCCTTATTCGTGTCGGAAGAGGAAGCGACTACGCCGGAAGGATTGCAGTTCTCATGGCAGGAGGAACAAACGGAGGGGCGGATGTTTTCAAGGCCTATTTCGAGGCTGGAGTCGGAACGATTGTTTGCATGCATGTCCCTGACGATGTGCGGGAAGCGGTGGCAGCTCAAAATATAGGCAACATAATAGTTGCAGGCCATATGGCAAGCGACTCAATAGGGCTGAACAGGATTGCCGATGCAATTGAGACAAGAGGGGTAGAGATTGTAAGGGGCTTTGGAATCGAGTGATTGATGCGCTTTGAAAACAATAAAAAGGCGAGACCTTACTTTATTATTGTTAAATTCCATTATTTGTGCAGCAAATCATTTTGGTGCAAGCATATTGTGTATAATCGCATAAATCATTTTGTACTCGTTGGAGGGATTTGAAAAGAATATATATTTGGCGGCTTCTGATCTGCGGCCGGATTCTAAGGTCTATGGAGTTTTATAAAAATGCAAGTCCAATAAATTGACACAACGGAATTGCAATTATATTCAGAATATAGAAGGAATTAAGAATTTATGATAGAATATATTTAATCAGCGCAAATCATATAAACGAGGAGGAATAGCATGAATAAATACAAGGTAGACCAAATAAGAAATGTAGCCTTGATGGGACACGGTGGCAGCGGAAAGACTATGCTGACCGAAAGACTTCTTTACATGAACAATCAGGTGAAACGCATGGGTAGAATTGAAGATGGCAGTACTGTTTCGGATTTTGACAAAGAAGAAATTTCCAGAGGTTTCACCCTAGGAACTTCTGTTATTCCTCTTGAATGGAACAATTCAAAATATAATTTATTCGATACACCCGGATATTTCGATTTTTCAGGAGAGGTTTTCAGCGCTCTCAGGGTTTCAGGCGGGGCAATCATAATGGTTGATGCCACATCAGGTGTTGAAGTTGGAACAGAAAAAGCATGGAAATTTGCAGAAGAACGTGAAATGCCAAGAATCGTATTCATAAACAAGATGGACAAGGAAAACGTTGATTATGAAAAGGTTCTTGGAGAGCTTAAGGAAAGACTTGGTAAGAAGGTTGCACCATTTGCGATTCCGGTAGGTAAAGAGGAGTCGTTTAATGGATTTGTCAATGTGGTAGATATGGTCGGAAGAGAATTAAAGGGCGACGAATGTGTCGATGTTGAAATACCGGCCGGTTTTGAAGATCAAATTTCAAATGTAAGAGAGATGCTCATAGAGTCGGTTGCTGAGAGCGATGAGGAGCTATTGGAAAAATATTTTGAAGGTGAGGAATTTACGACAGAAGAAATTCATTCGGGTCTAAGAAAAGGTGTCTTGTCTGGAGCTGTTGTACCGGTACTTCTGGGTTCTGTGGAAAAAGGTGTTGGAATGCATACGCTTATGAACATGATATTTGACTATATGCCGACTCCCAAGGACATGCATGATGGAGTTTACAAGGGTGTGAATCCGGAAGACGAAAGTGAGACCGAAAGAACGGTAGATGAAAACAGTCCTTTTTCTGCCCTTGTTTTTAAAACCATAGTCGACCCGTTTGTAGGAAAGATATCCTTGTTCAAGGTTTATTCCGGTAAAGCAAGAAAAGACATGGAATTTCTTAATGCCAACAAGGATGAAAAGGAAAAATTCGGATCAATATTCGTTTTGAGAGGCAAAAGCCAATTGGAAATCGATGAAATTACGGCAGGCGACATTGGAGCAACGGCAAAGTTACAGTATGCGGAGACAGGAGATACGCTTTGCGACAAGGCAGCCCCAATAAGATACGAGGGAATAGAGTTCAAGAAAGCCAATCTTTTCATGGCCATAGAACCAAAGACAAAGGGCGACGAGGAAAAAATAGGAACATCTTTGCATAAACTTACATCGGAGGATCCCACATTTACACTTGAAAGAAATAAAGAGACAAAACAGTTTCTGATAGGTGGACTTGGAAACATGCATATAGGAGTAATAACAAACAAGCTTAAGAACAACTATGGCGTAGAGGTTGAGCTTGCAGACCCCAAAATTGCCTACAGGGAAACAATCAAGGGGAAGTCGGATGTTCAAGGGAAACACAAAAAACAAAGCGGTGGAGCGGGACAGTATGGAGACGTTCATATAAGATTTGAGCCATCCAAGGAATCTTTTGAATTTGACGAAGAGATATTTGGCGGTTCGGTACCAAAGAATTATATACCCGCTGTTGAAAAGGGCTTGATTGACTCAATAAACCATGGCCCACTTGCCGGATATCCGGTAGTTAATGTTAAAGCGACTCTTTATGACGGATCCTACCATCCGGTTGATTCAAGCGAGATGGCATTCAAAATTGCGGCTTCAATGGCATTTAAAAAAGGCATTGTGGAAGCAAAACCGATTCTGCTTGAACCGGTAATGAAGGTTGACATAACAATACCGGAAGAATATTTGGGTGACATAATGGGCGACATGAACAAGAGACGCGGAAGGATATTGGGAATGGAGGCGGCAGGAAAGGGAGAGCAACGCGTAAAAGCCGAGGCCCCGATGTCTGAAATGTTCAAGTATGCAATTGATCTCAAGTCAATGACACAGGCAAAAGGCGAATTCACTATGGAATTCGAAAGATATGACGAAGTGCCAAACAACCTTGCTGACAAGATTGTTAAAGAGCATAATAAAGAAGAATAGAATATCGACAAATAACAGTTAAACAGACAGGGCGGAATCATTTTGATTTCGTTCTGTTTTTATGAAAAATTTTATGATATAATCAAAGTCAAAGAAAGTCAAAGAAGGAGGGGCGTTTTTATGGCCAGATTGAGTGATTTGATAGAAGTTTTCATAAAAGACATGCTTAAGGACTCGGGTAGCAGGGATATTGAAATACAAAGGAATGAATTGGCGAGTTATTTTGATTGCGCGCCATCTCAAATAAACTATGTTCTGACTACTAGATTTCCCTTGGAAAGAGGGTATATCATTGAAAGCAGGCGGGGCGGAGGAGGAAGCATAAGGATAATAAGAATCAAGCATAATGAAGAGGATTTCATATCCAACATACTTCTCGCAGTTGGAAATTCAATAAGCAAAATGAAGGCAAATGCCTTGATAGACGGTCTTTTTGAACGAAAGTTCATAAATTCTCGTGAAGCCGGAATAATGAAGGCTGCGATGAAGGACAGGACACTCACATTTGCGGGTGAGAACAGAAATAGAGTTAGGGCTGAAATAATAAAAAGTATGTTGGCTACTCTTATAAAAAGGGAGGCGTGAAGCATGGAATGCGAAATATGCAAAGCCAAGGCGACTGTTCATATAACGCGGATGGAAAATGGGAGCAAAAGGGAAATGCATTTGTGTGAAAAATGCGCCAAAGAAAAATTTGGTTTTATATTCAAGGTTAAAATTCCTTCTAACAATACCATGAAAGGAATAATAGAGCTTATGCAGGATGAATCTTATGCTGCAAAAGCGGCAAATGATTCATCCTGCCCTGAATGCGGAATGAGTTTTGCGGACTTTTCTCAAACTGGGCGTATAGGATGCCCAGACTGTTACAGGCATTTTAATGAAAGGCTTGGACCAATTATCCAAAGAATGCACAGGAATGACAAACACATAGGAAAGATGCCCAAGAAATATGAAGAAAAACATCACTTGGAAAATACAATCGACCAGTGCAGGCTGGAAATGGATAAAGCGGTAAGAAATGAGGAATTTGAAAGAGCGGCAGAGCTTTAGGGATAAAATAAAAGGCTGAAAAAAAAGCAGGCGAATTGAGGTGAAGCATGGAAAATAAAAATGTGAATGATTTGGGCAACATTGCCTTGTCAAGCAGGATAAGACTCGCAAGAAACATAAGCGGAATTCCTTTCCCGTGGAAAATAGATGAGGATAGGGGATTTAAAGTTGCCGAAGCGGTGAGGAGTGCAGTGACAACAAATGAGGAACTGGACAAATATGGATTTGGATTCAAATTCGTGTTTGACATGGGGGACGAAGAAAAAAATGGTTTGCTGGCAAATCACTTGATGAGTCTCGATTTGATAAAGAACCCCAAAACGGGTGGGATTCTTATCAGTGGAGAAAAGAAGGTTTCCATTCTTGTAAACGAAGAGGACCACCTGCGGATACAGACGCTTGTCGGAGGCTTGAATTTGGAAGCTGCGTGGAAAGAAGCCGATTTTGTCGATGATTTGATTGAGGAAAATCTCGATTATGCATTTGACGGAAGTTATGGTTATTTGACAGCTTGCCCTTCCAATATAGGGACAGGAATGAGGGCTTCCGTAATGCTCCACCTTCCCGCCCTTGCATCGACAAAATATATCAAGAGGGTGTTTGACATAAGCAATACAATAGGACTCACGGTTCGTGGGTTTTACGGCGAGGGAACTGAAGCGGAAGGAGACATATATCAAATATCAAATCAGATAACAACAGGCAGAACCGAGTTGGAAATAATTGGCGATCTGGACAGAATAACCAGGCAAGTCATGGACAAGGAAGGCAAAACAAGGCAATACCTTATGGCAAAGCAAAGAGCAAGGACTGAAGATGCAATATTCAGAGCTTGGGGAATACTGTCGAATTCAAGGCTTATAAATAAAACTGAAAGCATGAAACTGCTTTCACGAGTACGCCTTGGAGTGGGTTTGGGATTGATAAAAGCTATCGAAATTAATGAATTGGATATATTGATAAAGGAAATGCAGATTATGGGGAAAAGTGAAACCATGGAGTCTGCGGAGAAAAGAGCTTTCAAAATAAGGGAATTCTTTCAATTACGGAGGTGATCGGGCATGGCGTCAATGTTTGAAAATTTTACCGAAAAGGCAAAAAAAAGCATAGAATATGCAAAATCTGAAGCGGGCGAGTTGAATCACAATTATGTGGGCACAGAGCATATGCTGCTTGGATTGATGAATGAAAAGGAAGGGGTGGCATTCAAGGTTCTTTCCGGCCTTGGAGTCAGACCTGAAGATATAAGGAGTATGATAAAGACATATATAGGGATGGGAGAAAAGCCTATGGAAATAATGGGTTTCACTCCGCGTACAAAACGAATTTTTGAAAGGAGCCTCATTGAAGCGAGGAGGTTGAATCACAATTACGTTGGAACTGAGCATATTCTCATATCCCTGACAAACGAAAAAGAATCTTTGGCAAACAAGTTTCTTGTAAGCATGGGGATTTCCCAGGAAATGATAATAAAGCAGATGGGCAAGCACCTAATGGGAGAGAAAGAGGGGGAGATTAAGCAGGATGCAGGCAAGGTGAAAAGTGAAACTCCAATGCTTGACAAATACGGAAAGGATTTGACAGAGCAGGCTGCACTGAGTAAGCTTGACCCCGTTGTTGGAAGAAGCAAGGAGATAGAAAGAGTAGTTCAGATTCTAAGCAGGAGAAGCAAAAATAATCCGGTTCTTATTGGAGAGCCAGGAGTGGGAAAAACGGCGATAGCAGAAGGTTTGGCACAGAAGATAGCTGACGGCAATATTTCGGAAACTCTAAAAGACAAGAAGATAATAGCCCTTGACATGGGTCTTATGGTAGCAGGGGCTAAATTCAGAGGAGAGTTTGAGGAGAGGCTTACAAAAGCTGTTGAAGAAATAAAGAAGAAAAAGAAAGTTGTTCTTTTTCTGGATGAGTTGCATACAATAGTAGGAGCGGGGGGTGCAGAGGGAGCAATTGATGCATCAAATATTCTAAAGCCTGCGCTTGCCAAGGGCGAACTTCAGGCCATAGGAGCCACTACGATAGACGAATACAAAAGATATATAGAAAAGGACGTGGCGCTTGAAAGGAGATTTCAACCAATTGTAGTTGAGGAGCCTTCGGTAGAAGAAACTGTTTCGATACTGGAGGGACTCAGAGACAAGTACGAGGTCCATCATGGAGTCAAGATAACAGACTCTGCCATCAGGGCGGCGGCCGAACTTTCCGACCGCTATATTGCAGACAGATATTTGCCGGACAAGGCTGTTGATCTTATAGACGAGGCGGCTTCTGAATTGAGGGTGGGGCTTTCGACACGCTCGCCCAAAATAGAAAAGATGGAAAACGAGCTTGAGACACTCAAGAAAGAGAAGGAAGAGGCTGTCAGCACACAGAATTTCGAGCAAGCCGCAAAAATAAGAGACAGGGAAAAAGCTATAAGGGAAGCTATAGAGGAAGACAAGAAGCTTTCGGGTAAAAATGAAAAAAAAGCTCAAATAGACCGCGACGACATTTCACGAATAGTGTCAGTATGGACAGGGGTACCAGTCACAAAGCTTGCAGAAGAGGAATCGCAAAGGCTTTTGAAACTGGAGAACATATTGCACGAAAAAGTTATTGGACAGCACGAGGCTATAGAGGCCGTCTCCAAAGCTGTCAGGCGCGCGCGCGTAGGGCTCAAGAGTCCGGACAGGCCTGTCGGATCATTCATATTTCTCGGCCCCACAGGTGTGGGAAAAACAGAGCTTTCAAAGGCATTGGCTGAAGCCCTCTTCGGAGATAGGGAAGCCATGATTCGTGTCGACATGAGCGAGTACATGGAAAAACATTCGGTTTCAAAATTGATAGGCTCGCCTCCTGGTTATGTTGGCTTTGACGATGGAGGCCAATTGACAGAGCGGATAAGGAGAAAACCTTACTCCGTGATATTGTTTGATGAGATAGAAAAGGCTCATCCGGACGTTTTTAATATGCTTCTTCAGCTTCTTGACGACGGACGTATGACCGACAGCAAGGGCCGAACCGTAGATTTCAAAAACACGGTTGTCATAATGACTTCGAATGTAGGGGCAAGAAGCATCAAGAAGCAGACAACCCTCGGGTTTGTGGCCGGTGGGGAAAACGAATATGATAATATGAAGGAAAAGGTCAAGACTGAGCTCAAGAAACGATTCAGGCCGGAATTTCTAAACAGGATTGATGAAATAATCGTATTCCATCAATTAAACGAAGGACATATAGAAAAAATTGTTGAATTGATGTTAAAAGACCTGGCTTCAAAGCTTGCCGCAATGGAAATTGAAATAGAGATATCGGGCGAGGCCAAGAAATTTCTCGCGGAAAAGGGCTTCGACCAGGAATACGGAGCAAGGCCCCTGCAAAGAGTCATAACTAAAGAGGTGGAGGATAAATTATCAGAAGAAATACTCAGGGGTGGTGTAACTTCGGGAAGCCGCGTGCTTGTGGATCTTGAAGAAGAAAGAATTTCACTTAAAATAGAATAAACATAATCGATTCAATGAATGGATTATTAAAAGTGTTCCCGGCTTTAAGAAAAGCCGGTTTTTTTTTGCTCTTGACATGTCCATAATCCGATGTAAAATATAAAAGTAAGTACTCACTCACCAAAAAGGGGGAAACATGGGAAAATCGGATGAAACCAAGAGAGGAATAATGAACAGCGCCGCTGACTTGTTCGCCCAAAAGGGCTTTGCGGCTGCCACTACGCGAGAGATAGCCGATTTGGCGGGAGTCTCGGAAGCGGTTCTTTTCAAGTATTATAAAAACAAAAAAGGCCTTTTGCATGAGACCATATTGGACTTTATTGAACAAATATCGGTTGATTCTGTTTTTGAAAGCGTGGATGAAATTGTAAAGCACAACAAGGAAATGCCTACAGAAGACTTGTTTCGCAAACTTTTCAAGGACAGGTACAGCATGATTGACAAGAATTTTCAGATGTTCAAGATGCTTTTAATAGAAATCCAGTACCATGAAGATGTAAGGGACATTTTTGTAGAAAAAGTAATGGGCAGGATAGTCAGCTATGCCAAAGTCATGTCTTCCATGCTGGAGGAAAGGGAGGACATAAGAAGCGATCTTGACTATACTTCAATAATAAGGTCTTTCATAGGAGTTGTTTTGATGACGGTAGTGCAGAAAAAGATGCTTCCTGAACTTATTGACACAAACGATGACATAGATACAGAAATTGATAAAATGATAGACTTGTTCATGAAAGGTATTTTGAAGGAGGAAGAGGAATGAAGAAACTCAGGATAGCCATACCGGTGCTTTTTGTTGTTGCGATTCTGGTGACTGTTGCAGCTGTTTCGAATAATGGAGATGAAAACAGATACACTGGAATTATAGAAGCCGATTCCATTGTCATTTCCGCAGAGCTTGGAGGAAAGGTTACAGGCGTTTTCGCTGAAGAGGGACAGCATGTTTTAAAAGAGGATTTGATTTTGAGCCTTGACGACGAGGCTCTGTCAATAGAAAAAGAAAAAATCGAAGGCCTCATACGCATAAGCAATCTCCAGTACCAATCAATGAAGGAGGGTGCCAGAAGCCAGGAGATAGACAGTGCTTTAAACGAAGTCAGGGCTATGGAAAGTCGCGTTGCCGCAGCCGCCGAGGACTTAAGGCTTGCCAAGGACGCGTTTGACGACAGCAGTCTTCTTTACCAGGCTGGAGGGATTTCGGCATCTGCATATGAAAGGGCAAAATCAAACATGTTAAAGGCTGAAGAAAACCTGAACGCCTTGAGGCAGCAGAAAAGCAAGGTTTCATCGTCGATGGAGCTTCTTCTCGAGGGGGCGGACGAAAAGAGCCTTGCCATGGCTCATGAGGAATTGCTTCTTAGGAAAGTGGAGCTTAGGGCACTTGTCAACAAAATAGAAAAGACTTCATTTGAAGCTCCCAAGGCGGGAATTGTCAGAGAAATATATGTCTCCGAGGGCGAACTTGTGTTTCCGGGAGGCAAGGTGGCTGTAATTGACGGTCCCGAATACCACATCAAATTTTTCATTCCTGAAAAAGACCTCGACTCCCTCCATGTCGGGGATGCGGTTACCATGGATTTCGAAGGAAGGAAAATAGAGACGAAAATCACCTTTATTTCAGACTCGGGAGAATTCACACCCAAGAATATAGAGTCGAGCGAAAGCAAGGAGGAGATAGTGTTCAGGGCAAGGGCTGAAATCGGGCGGAGTCCCGATTGGATAAAGCCTGGAATGTTTGTGGACGTGTCGTGGGGAGATGAGGAATGATGGAAAAAGCCATAGAGCTTGTTGGGCTCAAAAAGAGCTTTGGTGAAATTGAGGCTGTAAAGGGCATAGACCTTGTTGTTCCCAAAGGTGGAATATACGGGCTGATAGGACCAAACGGAGCGGGCAAGTCGACGACAATAAAAATGATTTGCGGAGTGCTTGAGCCTTCGGGGGGTAAAGGCAGTGTGCTGGGACTTGAAATGGGGGCGGAGTCGGAAAAAATAAAGGAAAAAATCGGATACATGTCCCAAAAATTCAGTCTTTACGAGGACTTGACCGTATCCGAGAACATTGAATTCTACTCGGAAATATACACAATAGACCCCGATAAGAAAAAGGAAAGAACCGGGGATGTTTTAAGAATTTCCGGCCTGGAGGACAGAAAGGACCAATTTGTCGGCAATCTTTCAGGGGGGTGGAAACAGAAGCTTGCACTCAGCTGCTGTCTTATACACAAGCCTGAAATTCTCATATTGGATGAACCGACAGCTGGGGTGGATCCTGTTTCAAGAAGGCTTTTCTGGAAAATGATATATGAAATTGTCAGTGAAGGAATAACTGTTCTTGCCACCACCCACTACATGGACGAGGCGGAAGGCTTCGACAGCGCGGCCTTCATAATGGATGGGAGGATCATAGCGGCAGATACAACAGAGGCCCTGATGAAAAAGAATAATGTGGATAATCTCGAGGATGTATTCATCAAATACGCCATAAACGGTGACGAGGAAACCTTTGAAAAGGAATACAAAATGATGAAACGGAGGATTTCTGATGAAATGGCGTAGGCTGAGGGCTGTTTTGAAAAAGGAGTTCATTCACGTATTCAGAGACAAGGCAAGCCTCTTCATGGTGCTGATGATGCCTGTTGTTTTCATGTTGCTCTTTGGCTATGCGGTAAACACGGATGTGGACAATATACCCACTGCCGTGCTCGACATGGACAAGACCGAGGAAAGCAGGGAACTGATTTTAAGTTTCCAGAACACAGGCTTTTTTCAGGTGGAAATATATGCGGACAAGATGGAAACAATAGACAGGGCATTTGAAAACAATGACATAAATGCAGGGCTCATAATACTTCCGTCCTACTCAAGTGAGGCTGGAAACATGGATAAGGTCGAGCTTATAATAGACGGAACCGATCCCAATACTGCTCGAAGCGTATTGCAGTATGGAAATGCAATTGGCTTGAATGTAATGATGAATGGAAAGGGAAACCCGGTCCGGGGACTTAACACTCAGGTTTGGTACAATCCCAACATGGAATCGAAAAGATTCACAATACCGGGGCTTATTGGCCTGATAATGCAAAACATAACCGTAATGCTGACTGCCTTTTCACTTGTAAGGGAAAAGGAGCGGGGGACAATAGAGCTTTTGGCGATTGCTCCGCTCAAGTCTTCCGAGCTTATATTGGGGAAAATGGTTCCTTATATCATAATAGGATTTATTGATTTCACAGTCGCCCTCGGAATAGGAGTGCTCTGGTTCGGAGTTGCGGTTGAGGGCAGCCTGATCCTGATGGTGGCGGCAGGCTTGGGATTTGTCATTTGTTCCCTTTCCATAGGGATGCTGATATCCACGGTTGCCGAATCCCAACTGGAGGCAATGCAGATGACAATAATAATAATTCTGCCCAGCGTGCTCTTGTCGGGGTTTGTATTTCCCCTCGAAGCCATGCCTGTATTCATAAGGACAATAAGCAGAATAATTCCCCTTACATATTTTCTTGAGATTCTAAGAAGCATAATGCTCAAGGGGGCAGGAGTCGGGGGTCTTTATCAAGAAATAATCAGCATGGCGGGATTGACTGCGATTCTATTGAGCCTTGCCATAAAAAGGTTCAAACAAATAATGTAGTGATGGAGGAGACAATTGGCTGGTAAAAATACCAAGTATGTATGTCAGAAATGCGGATATGTGTCCGTCAAGTGGATGGGAAGATGTCCGGAATGCGGAAATTGGCAAAGTTTTGTCGAAGAGTTCGAGACTAAAGAGCCCAAAAGTAAATCCTACAGTATGGATGAGGAAAAAAATGGAGTTCCCATGAAACTCTCTGAAATAAAGATGGACAGGGAGGAACGCATAAAAACAGGCATAGGAGAACTTGACAGAGTTCTAGGAAGCGGAATAGTCAGGGGGTCGGTTGTTTTGGTGGGTGGGAGCCCGGGAATAGGGAAATCAACGCTTCTTTTGCAAATAGCAGCTGCGAAAACTCTTTTAAAAGGCAATGATATTTTATATGTTTCAGGAGAGGAATCGTTCAGGCAGATAAAAATGAGGTCTCAGAGAATCGGAGTTGAAGAGGATGCAAACCTGAAAATTCTTTCTGAAAACAATATTGAAACAATAAAGGCGCAAGTAAAAAGGGAAAAACCGGATCTTTTGATTATTGACTCAATCCAGACCGTCTACAATCCCGAAATAACATCTGCTCCGGGAAGCGTGAGTCAGGTGAGGGAATGTTCGGGTGATTTGATTCGCCTTTCAAAAGCGAAGGGGATTTCAACATTTATAGTAGGCCATGTAACAAAATCGGGAAATATCGCAGGTCCAAAAGTTTTGGAGCACATGGTTGATACGGTTCTTTATTTTGAAGGGGAAAGGCATGCCTCCTATAAGATACTTCGCGCAGTAAAGAACCGTTTTGGATCGACAGACGAAATAGGAATTTTCGAGATGACCGGCGACGGACTTAAAGGAGTCGACAATCCATCAAGCCTTTTCATGACGGACAGAAAGGAAAACACAAGCGGATCGGCTGTGTTTTGCGGTATTGAAGGGACCAGGCCCGTTCTTGTAGAGATGCAGGCCCTTCTGAGCTATTCAAGTTTCAATATGCCCCGTCGGATGGCATCGGGGATTGATTACAATCGCATGATTATGCTTCTTGCTGTTTTGGAAAAAAACATGGGTCTGCAAGTGCAGTCCCAGGATGCCTATATAAATGTGGTTGGGGGAATACAGATAAACGAGCCTGCATCAGACCTGGCTATTGCAATTGCCATGGCTTCAAGTTTCAGAAACACTCCGGTTCCTTCAGACTTAACCATTTTTGGCGAGATAGGGCTCGGAGGTGAAATACGAGGAGTTTCAAACGGAGAAATGAGAATAGCGGAAGCCTCAAGGCTTGGATTCAAGAGATGCTTGATGCCAAAATCGAATAATTCATCAAAAAATATTAGAAAAGACATAGCATGCATTGGGATTGATTCCCTGGCCGATGCATTTGCGGCAATTTTCGGATAAAATAAAAGTTGACACATGGCGCCATCTATGATAAAATTTCAATTTATTGACAAACTAAAAATAATACTGTATACTGAAAAAGTGTCATATTATTGGGAGGTTTGCAGATGTTTAATATTGGGGATGTAATAGTATATCCAATGCATGGAGCAGGGGTTGTCAAGTCAATTGAAGAAAAAGAAATATTGGGGGAAAAGCATAAGTACTATACGCTTATGTTGCCTCTTAGAAATATGAAAGTAATGATTCCCATGAACAACGCTGACAATATGGGCATAAGGGATGTAATAGGAGATGGCGGAGTGGAAAAGGTTTTGACCATACTCAAAGAGCCAAAGTCTGAAATGCCGGACAATTGGAATAGAAGATACCGCGCCAACATGGAAAAGCTTAAAAGCGGCGATATTTATGAGGTTACGGCAGTTGTAAGGAATCTCGTTTTGCTTGACAGGGAAAAGGGTCTTTCTACAGGCGAGAAAAAAATGTTGAACAATGCAAAACAGATACTTACCAGCGAATTGGTTTTTGCCACTGATTTCGATGAATTGAAGATTGAAGAAATCATTGAAAGCTCAATTCAATAAGCTTATAAAAAAGTGCCGAGAGGTACTTTTTTTTTAAATAAAACGAATATTTAACCCTTTTGTAATTGTAATATTATTTTGGGAAGTATAGAATATTTATAGTGTTTTAAATAAAGAGTGAAGGAGGTGAAAACATGCCAGATAAAATTGTTAAAGGAGTTATGTTTCTTATCGGAGCCTTGATAGGCTATGCATTAAGCCTTTTGCTTATTGATTTTGTGGAAAGCCAAAATCTTGTCGCGGTTGGACCTGTGCCGCGGATTGTCGTAAATATATTTGTAGCTTTTATATTTGCGGCTATAATGTATCTTTTGACTCCATATATAAAAAACAGGGGTTATAATCTCGTGTATTGGGCGGAGCGTGAGCTTCAAAATATTCCGGCCACTGTAATAATGGCAGGATCTATCGGACTCATAATCGGACTCATAATAGCTTACCTCATAAGTCAATTGCTTCTTGACATACCCATACCATTTGTAGGAAATATCCTTTCGGCATTTCTCTACCTCTTCCTGGGATTCCTTGGAGTCAGGATGGGTGTCAAGAACACTCCCGAAATGCTTGCTTTGCCGGCAAAAATCAAAAGTGCGGGTGAAAAGGAAAAAGTCGAGCCTTGCCCTGAAGATGGCAAAAAACCGAAAATACTTGATACAAGCGTTATAATAGACGGGAGAATAGCCGACATTTGCAAAACCGGATTTATTGAAGGACCTTTGGTTATTCCTGAATTTGTGTTGGAGGAATTGCAGCATATTGCGGATTCGTCCGACAATCTGAAAAGAAACCGGGGCAGGCGCGGACTAGACATTCTTAAAAAGATTCAAAAGGAACTTGACATAGAAGTCGTAATTGTCGACATTGATTTTGATGACATCTCTGAAGTTGACAGCAAACTTGTAAAACTTGCCCGACAGATGAACGGCAAAGTTGTGACAAACGATTTCAATCTCAACAAGGTTGCAGATCTGCAGGGAGTTCAAGTCTTGAATATCAATGATTTGACCAATTCAGTCAAATCAATAGTTCTTGCAGGCGAAGAGATGGAAACGCAAATCATCAAGGAAGGAAAGGAAAGCGGACAGGGAATTGGATATCTTGACGACGGAACAATGATAGTTGTCGACGGAGGAAGACGATACGTAGGAAAGAATGTTGCAGTTGTTGTAACGAGTGTTTTGCAGACATCCGCTGGAAGGATGATTTTTGCCAAAACTAAACATGCTGCAAGCTGATAAATAAAAGCCGGGGAGTGCACATTTGATAGATGTCGCCGCCTTGGCTTTTTTCAAGAGAGGAGATAATCGCAATGTCAGTTACGGCAATCCTTGCAGCCGCAGGAAGTGGGTCCCGTATGGGAATGGGTGAAAGAAAACAATACATAGAAATATGCGGCAAACCCCTTCTTTCATATTCCCTTGAAGTTTTTTTGGGTATGGATGAAATAGAAGCGGTGGTGTTGGTGATTCCAGAGGGAGACCGCATGCGGATTGAGAAGGATTTACTCAAGGGGATTTGCGGTAAAGAAAAAATAATAATTGTAAACGGAGGCGCAAGCCGGCAGGAATCGGTTTCAAGAGGCATCTTAGCGGTTCCTGAAGGAACAGAGACAATAGTTGTACACGATGGCGCAAGGCCTTTTGTTACCAAAGCGATGATTTCCGAATGCGTACAAAAGGCTAAGTTTCATGGGGCCTGTTGTGCTGCGGTGCCTGTGAAAGATACAATCAAGTATTCATCAGACGGCAGGACAGTAGACAGCACACCGGAAAGGGGATGCCTTTTCAGCATACAGACGCCTCAGGCTTTCGATTTCGGATTGATAAAAAGGGCACATGAAAAGGCCCGGGCAGATGGTTTTGAAGGAACGGACGATGCAGTGCTTGTTGAGGCATTGGACGAAAAAGTAGTGCTTTCAAAGGGCTCGTATGAAAATATAAAGCTGACCTCCCCGGAGGATGTTCCTTTTGCGGAAGTCTTTGCGGGCAGAAAATGGGGGGTTTCCAAATGAGGATAGGAATCGGTTACGATGTTCACCGTTTTTGCAATGGAAGGCCTTTGTTTTTGGGCGGAGTGGAGATACCTTTTGAAATGGGTCTTGAAGGACACTCCGACGCGGATGTGTTGATTCATGCAATATGCGACGCATTGTTGGGAGCGGCGGACATGGGAGACATAGGGCTTCATTTTCCTAACGATGACGATACGATAAAGGGTATATCAAGCCTTGTTTTGCTTAAGCGTGTTTGTAAGATGCTTACCGATGAAGGTTATGTGATAGTAAATGTAGATAGTGTGCTTGTAGCTCAAAGGCCTAAAATAGGACCATACTCAAAAGACATAAAAAAATGTCTGGCTGAGGCTTCGGGCTTAAATGAAAGCTGTTTTGGAGTCAAAGCGACAACAACCGAAGGGCTCGGATTTGCAGGAAGGGAAGAGGGAATTGAGGCAAGGGCGGTTGCATTAATTGATCAACTCGATAATCGCAATTGACAATGAAAGTGTTTTCTTATATTATGTTAGTAATTTATAAAGCAAAAGGCAATGAAGAGGAAAAAAGGCATATAAAGGTTGCAGAAAGAAAGGGGAATCCATTGGCTGTAAGATTTCCTGTGCGGCATTGCCCAACCCGCCTCAGAGCTTGCATTGAGAAATGATGCGCCGGCAGTCCGTTAAAGCTGCAAAAAGAGAATCCTATTGGATTAATTAGAGTGGTACCGCGAGCCTTCGTCTCTATCTAGAGACGGAGGCTTTTATTATATAAAAAAACAGGAGGATCAAAAAAATGGAAACAAACGGAAAGCAATATGTACAGGAAATAACGCCTATGGAAGTGGATTTTCCTCAATGGTACACAGACGTGATAAAAAAGACTGACTTGGTTGATTATTCCCCTGTCAAGGGCTTTATGGTCATAAAGCCTTACGGATATGCACTGTGGGAAGAAATACAGAGAGACATGGACAGGAGGTTCAAGGAAACCGGTCACAAGAACTGCTATTTTCCGCTTTTGATTCCGGAGAGTCTACTAAACAAGGAAAAAGAGCATGTGGAAGGTTTCGCGCCTGAGGTGGCGTGGGTGACTCATGGTGGAAGCGAAAGGCTCGCAGAGCGTCTTTGCGTACGCCCGACATCGGAGACAATCATCTGTTCAATGTACGCGAAATGGCTTAATTCATACAGGGACCTTCCTTTTCTTTACAACCAGTGGTGCAGTGTCGTAAGATGGGAAAAAAGCACAAGGCCATTCCTCAGAACATCGGAATTCCTTTGGCAGGAAGGGCACACTATTCATGAGACCAACCAAGAGGCTCAAGAGGAGACGCTCAGGATGCTTCAGGTATACAAAGACTCGGCGGAAGAGCTTATGGCTATTCCGGTAGTTGTAGGGAGGAAAAGCGAAAGGGAAAAATTTGCCGGGGCTCACGCGACATACACCATGGAGGCTCTGATGCATGACGGAAAAGCGCTTCAAGCTGGAACTTCCCATAATCTTGGACAACATTTTTCAAAAGCATTCGATATTAACTTCCAGGGAAGAAACGGTGGAATTGAATTTCCTTACCAAACTTCATGGGGTGTTTCCACAAGGCTTATTGGCGGAATAATAATGGTCCATGGAGACAACAGGGGATTGGTGCTGCCTCCAAGAATGGCACCTACGCAGGCGGTTATAATACCTATTGCTCAAAACAAGGGCGGGGTTTTGCAAGAGGCTGAAAAGATACACAATGAACTAAAGAATTTGGGAATAAGAGTTGAAACGGACTCAGATACAATTAATACAGTTGGGTGGAAGTTCAATGAATATGAAATGAAGGGCGTTCCTGTTAGGATAGAGATAGGACCAAGAGACATCAAGAAAAGCCAGGTCATGGTGGCCAGGAGGGATACGCTTGAAAAAGAAGCTGTTCCCATGGAAAATATAGGGCACTATATTGCAAATCTTTTAGACGATATACATGACAATATGTTTAAAAAAGCCAAGAAGATGCGCGATGACAAAACATATACAATCGACGATTATGACGATTTCAAGAAAAAAATGAAAGAAAGCCCCGGATTTGCAAAAGCAATGTGGTGTGGAGACAGGGGATGTGAGGAAGCCATAAAGGAAGAAACAGGAGCGACAATAAGATGCATACCTTTTGAACAAGAGGAAATTTCGGACGTATGCCCATTCTGCGGGAAAAAAGCCAAGCATATGGTTTACCTGGCAAGGGCTTACTAGAACCGGAGGAAACTATTTCAAAGAATTGCCTCCCGGTGGTTTTATGCAATTTTAAAAGGGGCAAAACTTACTGAGCATAGGAAAAACGCCTTGTTTGTAAAAGAAGCCAAGGATGATTGCAAACTGGGGGAAAGAGGCCCAAGAATCAGTTTTCGAAGGCATATCAGAATATAGACACAGAAAACATGGGAACAAAACCGACATTATGCATTGAAAAATGATTTGATTGGTCAATCTTTAGATTGGCCAATCTTTCTTGATAGCCCAGGGCATATAAGATATAATTAACGAAGAATATCAATTTAGGAGGAATGCATAATGAGTGTAAGGGTAAGATTTGCGCCAAGTCCGACAGGATATGTACATATAGGCGGACTCAGGACAGCTTTATATAACTATCTTTTTGCAAAGCAGCAGAATGGAGTTTATTTTCTGAGGATAGAGGATACCGACAGGACCCGTCTTGTTGAGGGCGCTGTAGAGAACATTATAGAGGCGCTTGAATGGACTGGCATACACCACCAGGAAGGTCCCTTTATTGGTGAAGACGGAAAGCTTGAGGAAAATGGGGATTTTGGGCCCTACATACAGTCCGACAGGCTTGAAATATATGATAAATACATAAATCAGCTTTTGGAAAGAGGTCATGCATATCATTGCTTCTGTACAAAGGAAAGGTTGGACAAGCTAAGAAACGAACAGAATGCCAAGGGGCAAATTACAAAATATGACGGTCTTTGCAGGGGAATAAGCCTTGAAGAAGCCAGGGAAAGAGTTGCGGCAGGCGAACCTCACGTTATCAGGCTGAAGCTCCCAGCCAACCGTGAAATAGTTTTTGAAGACATGGTGAGAGGCCGGGTGTCGGTAAATACTGATGACATGGACGACCAGGTTTTGATGAAAAGCGACGGATATCCAACTTATCACCTTGCTGTAATAGTGGACGACCACCTAATGGGTATAACTCACGTAATAAGAGGTGAGGAATGGGTGCCGTCGACGCCAAAGCACATATATACTTACCAAGCATTTGGCTGGGAGGCTCCACAGTTTGTTCATCTTCCAAACATACTCAACAGAGACAAGAAGAAACTCAGCAAGAGACAGGGTGATGTAGCGGTTGGAGACTTCAAAAAAAAGGGTTATCTGCCGGAGGCTTTGGTCAACTATATAGCAATGGTGGGATGGGCTCCGGAAGACAACCAGGAAATAATGTCAATGGAGGAGCTTATAGAAAAATTCAGTTTGGATCGAGTTTCCAAAAGCGGAGGCGTTTTCGATGTCGACAAGTTGAATTGGGTAAGCGCGCACTATATAAGGGAAGCGGACCTGGACAGGCTTACACGTTTATGCGTGCCCTACTTGAAGGAAGCCGGACTCATAAGCGAAAAAGATTGCAAGGAACGTTACGATTGGATTCGATTGGTGGTAAAGGTTTCCAGGGACAATCTTTCCTATTTGAGTCAAATAGGAGATGAAGCTAAAATCTTTTTTGGAAAAGAGGTTGTTGTTGAAAACGACCAAGCCGTGGACCTTTTGAAAATGGACCATGTTCCGGGCTTGCTGAAGGTTTTGAAGGAAAAAGTTGAGGGCGCGGAAGCAATCGACGCAGAATTCGGAAAAACAATTTTCAAGACACTTAAGAAAGAGACTGGAATAAAAGGAAAGAATCTGTTTATGCCGGTAAGGATTGCCCTTACAGGGCAAATGCATGGACCGGAAATGGTTGAGATAATTGAGGTGCTTGGAAGGAAAACAATAATCGAGCGCATAGATTATATGCTTGAAAACAATATGGCATAAGGCTTTGAAGAGGAAAAAACATCGGGCAAACTGGAGAATACAGAGAATGGCCGCATTTGCTGAAAGCGGTTTAGTTTCAGGCGATGAGTGCACCTTGGAGCTTCCGGATTGAAGAAAGTTAGATTCGGACGTGAACCTGCGTTAATGGTAAAAGAGGTCCCCTTGGCTTGGGGGCAAACAGAGTGGAAACGCGGAAATCTTCGCCTCTGTGCATTGCACAGGTGCGGAGATTTTTTATTGCCGCGAAAATAAAGAAGGGAGAACCGACATGAAAATCTACAATACTCAAAGCAACAGGAAAGAAGAATTCATACCCCTCAATGAAGGCGAGGTGAACTTTTATGTTTGCGGTCCCACAGTATATAATTTTTTTCACATAGGGAATGCCAGGCCTTTCGTAGTCTTTGATACGGTCAGGCGTTATTTGGAGTATAAAGGGTATAAAGTGAATTTTGTTCAAAACTTTACTGATGTCGATGACAAGATAATCAAAAGGGCGATTGAAGAAGGAATAACTTCGGATGAAGTCGGAAACAAGTATATCAAAGAATATTTTGACGATGCAGATGCACTTGGGGTCATAAGAGCAACAAAACATCCCCGCGTAACGGAAACAATTCCTGAAATAATCGCTTTCGTAAAAACCCTTGTAGAAAAGGGATATGGCTATGAGAAAAACGGAAATGTATATTATGACACTAAAAAATTCGCTGGATATGGAAAGCTTTCCGGTCAAAGCATCGAAGACCTTGTAAGCGGAGCAAGAATTGAAGTAAATACAGAAAAGAAAAGCTCGACTGATTTCGTTCTCTGGAAAAGCCAAAAGCCAGGCGAGCCGGGTTGGGAAAGTCCTTGGGGAATGGGAAGACCCGGTTGGCATATAGAGTGCTCGGTTATGTCTACCAAGTATCTTGGAGATACTCTCGACATACACGCAGGGGGTCAGGATTTGATATTTCCCCATCATGAAAACGAGATAGCTCAAAGCGAAGCGGCCACAGGAAAACCATATGTAAAATATTGGATGCACAATGGTTATATTACAATCAATAATGAAAAAATGTCTAAATCCAAAGGGAATTTTTTCACGGTTAGGGATATAAGAAAAGAATATGATGGAGAGGTCATAAGATTTTTCCTTTTGTCGGCACACTACAGGAATCCAATCAATTTCAACAGGGACTTGATGGAACAGGCAAAAGTAAGTCTTGAAAGACTCTACAACACCAAAAAAAATCTGGAGCATGTATTGGAACATTCGGAAAGAGTTGAAATGGATGATGCTGAAAAGAAAGCCCTGCTGGAAATGGATTCCCACGAATCGAAATTTGTTGCCGCAATGGATGACGACATGAATACAGCCGATGCGTTGGCGGCAATATTTGAATTTTCAAAGCACATAAACTCACAAACGGACGGCAGCAGTTCTAAAGAATTTGTGAAAAAGCTTTTGGAAAAATTTGTGGAGCTAAGCGGAGTCTTGGGATTTCTTGAGAAGCAGGAAGAATTGCTTGATGCGGAAATACAGGAACTTATTGACCAAAGGCAGCGCGCGAGAAAGGAAAAGAATTATTCTCTAGCTGACCAAATAAGGGATAAATTGAGTGAACAGGGGATTGCACTTGAAGATACGCCTCAGGGTGTAAAGTGGAAAAGGCGGTAGTTTTTATGGAAAAAAGAGAGGAGAGAAACTACCCGCCACTTGTTCTTGCTTATATGGGGGATGTAATATTTGAGATGCATATCAGAAGCTATCTTGTTGAAAAACACAGGGGAAACGTAAATAAACTTCACGGATTAGCGACTCGTTATGTAAAAGCTTCGGCGCAGGCTGCGGCGGTTCACGCAATACGAGGAATTCTTTCCCAAAAGGAATGGGGCGTTGTAAAAAGGGGCCGAAACCAAAAGTCCAATACAATACCTAAGAATTCAACGCTTTCGGATTATAAATATGCAACGGGCTTTGAGGCGTTGATTGGATACCACCATTTGCACGGCAATTACGATCGAATAAATGAAATAGTGGAGGCTTCCATAGCTTTTGTTGAAGAGGCCTCAGGGGGGCGGTAAGAAGTGGGGAAAAGAGAAAAAAACTATATGTTTGCGATTGTGGCAATGCTGCTTCTTCTTGCAGTGAAATCGATTTTCCTTGACGGTGTAAATGATTTGAATGCAGAGGAGAAGGACTTCAGCCAATACGTAGAGCAAACTATAGAAAGCAGTGAAAAATGGGCTCTGAACAAAAGCGATGCACTTTCCTATAAAATTGTAAAAATAAAAAAAACAAACGAGGAAGCTGCGACAATAATAGTCGATGAAAATGAAAAACGTTCTTTAGAGTTCAGCGGCCATTATACTGCAAGGGTAAGGAAATATATCTTGTGGATTTTGCCCTATGGGGATTTTTCCATATCTATGGAAAATGTAAAGGAGGAGGAATAATATGAGGGTTGAGTTGATTCAGCATACACCTGAACCGGAAAAAGTGGTTGCATCAGCGGCCAAACTTTGCTATTCGCCGGTTGGAGTGTCTGAAATAATGGAAAAGTTGCAGGATGAAAGTGCTGAAAAGTTTATAAGAATATTGATGAAGATGGGACATATGTCGCCTGTAGAACATGTATCCTTCACTTTTGCAATAGAGGGAATAAGCCGAGTATGCACCCACCAGCTTGTGAGGCACCGAATAGCGTCCTACTCACAGCAGTCGCAAAGGTATGTAAAGATCGAAGACTTTAATTACATTGTTCCGCCGGCGGTATCAAAAAATCCAAAAGCCCTTGCAGTTTTCGAGGAGGCGATGGAAAGCAGCAAAAATGCGTACAAACAGATTTCAGACATTCTTTATGATTCTTATGTTGAAGGTAAAGAGGGAGTGACTAAAAAGCAGATGGGGGCAATGGAAAAGAAAGCTATAGAAGATGCCCGTTTTGTTTTTCCGAACGCATGCGAGACGAAGATCGTTGTGACGATGAATGCAAGGACGCTTATTCATTTCTTTGAGATGAGATGCTGCAACAGGGCTCAATGGGAGATACACAAAGTAGCGGACGAAATGCTTAAATGCGTAAAGCGAGTGGCTCCTGCTATTTTCGATAAATCGGGGCCGGCATGTGTAAAAGGTCCTTGTCCGGAAGGGTCAATGAGCTGCGGGATGATGGATGAAGTCAAGCTTAAATATGAAAATATGGTGTAAAGAGGTGCTTTATGAGTGAAGAGAAAGTTTATATTGAAGGGCGGCATCCTGTTGAGGAAGCTCTTGCTTCAAACCGCACAATAGACAAGATATTTATTGCAAAAGGTGGAAAGAGCGCCAATGTCAAAACCATACTCGATATTGCAAAAGAAAAGAAGATACCTGTTTCGTTCGTAGACCGGAAAAAAATTGATGAAATATCCCAGAGCCATGCCCATCAAGGCGTATTGGCAAAAGTGTCGGCTCATTCATATATTGAATTTGACGATCTTATGGATATTATAGGGGACAGAGAAAGGCCGGCATTTTTGGTTTTGCTTGATGAAATACAGGACCCCCATAATCTTGGTTCGGTACTTAGAAGCGCAGACGCATCGGGAGCTGATGCGGTAATTATTCCAAAGCGTCGCTCGGCAACACTTACTCCAATTGTTGCAAAGACATCGGCCGGAGCTGTTGAATACGTTCCAGTCTGCAAAGTCGTGAACCTATCCAAAACAATCGACAAATTGAAGGAAAACGGAATCTGGGTTACGGGAGCGGATATGGATGGAGACAAATTGTATTACGATGAAGATTTTAAAGGTCATACCGCACTGGTAATTGGAAACGAAGGACAGGGAATAAGCAGGTTGGTCAGGGAAAAGTGCGATTTTCTAGTCAGGATTCCAATGAAGGGAAAAGTCAATTCCCTTAATGCATCGGTTTCGGCTTCAATTTTAATGTATGAAGTTCGAAGGCAAAGGGATGCAAGGCTATGAAGCAAAACAGAATTCTTATTGTCGATGGCTACAATGTAATCAATGATTGGAAAAAATTCAGCACATTCGGTATGGAGAATCTTGCGGCGGCAAGAGAAATACTAATAGAGGAATTGTCTGAGTATGGAGCATTTACAGGAACGTCGATAGAGGTTGTTTTTGATGCCTACCGAAATAAAAACCCTATGGCCAGAAAGCAGGTATTTGACAATGTCAGTGTTTTTTACACAAAGGTTCATCAGACAGCGGATTCTTATATAGAGAAAAGGACAGCCGAATTGACGGTCAGCCGAAAGAATATTGTAATGGTTGCCACCTCGGATGGAGCAGAGCAGCAATTCATACTGGGCAAAGGCGCATCAAGAATTTCATCAAGGGAATTGCGATTGGAAATGGATAGGGCCAAAAGGAAAATTTCTTCGAAAATAAATAAAAAGGTAAACGACAAGTCTTTTATTTCTGACTCGCTGGACAGGGAAATTCTTGATGTGCTGGGCGAATGGGGAAAAAAATAGATTGATGCTTGATATTTTAAATGATGCAAGTTATAATGGTACCGTTATAAAAATCGGGGGGCGTGCATTTTATGGAAGAATCCACTAAGGCGAAAAACATTGCGTATCCCGAATATGAGCGGATGGAAGACGAATGCATTGTAGGATGCGCAAGGGACGGCGATTTGTATGCTCAGGATTTCCTTATCAAGAAGTATAAGAATTTTGTAAGAGCCAAGGCCAGGTCGTATTTTCTTATAGGAGCAGACAAAGAAGACATCATACAAGAGGGCATGATTGGCCTTTTCAAGGCTATAAGGGATTTCAGGGCCGACAGGATATCATCATTCAGGGCTTTTGCCGAGCTTTGCATAACGAGGCAGATAATAACAGCCATTAAAACTGCTACAAGGCAGAAACATATACCCTTAAATTCTTACGTTTCCCTTAATAAGCCGATTTACGACGAGGATTCCGACAGAACTCTTTTGGATATTCTTACAGGAGCGAGGATTACCGACCCTGAAGAATTGATTATATCCAGAGAAGAATTGAACAAAATAGAGGAAAAAATAGGTGAAATATTAAGCAAGCTGGAGCTTCAGGTTTTGGCTTATTATTTGCAAGGCAAGTCATACCAGGAGATAGCGGTATTGCTTGACAGGCACATAAAATCAATTGACAATGCGCTTCAGAGAGTCAAGAGGAAATTGGAAAAATTTCTAGAAATGAGATCGATTTAAGTGCCCATGTAGCTCAGAAGGTAGAGCAACGCCATGGTAAGGCGTAGGTCAGCGGTTCGAATCCGCTCATGGGCTCCAAATAAATAAATCAACCAAATAAAGGAGGACGAAAAGAAATGGGAAAAGCCAAATACGAAAGAACGAAACCGCATGTTAACATTGGAACAATTGGACACGTTGACCA
>Ga0209943_1000481_pt1 | contig 27688 bp, 24 predicted proteins | sample SalPonR1_B_D2_MG_FD_185698 | JGI IMG/M metagenome (GOLD analysis project Ga0209943, IMG submission 185698) | Salt pond soil microbial communities from South San Francisco under conditions of wetland restoration - Salt Pond MetaG R1_B_D2_MG... ... | reverse complement strand
GTAATTTTAAATATAAACAAAATGAGATTGCATTACATCCTGATGATTTTATTGCTCAGGGTGGTGGTGATTGCGAAGATTTTGCCATCATGACTTGCTGTATGCTCAATTATCATGGAGTAGTGGCGTTTGTTGCCGGATTTGGAAGGGTTACAACAAATAAACATGCAGTATGTATGGTGCAGATTACAGAACCGGTTCCTGCAGGATTTTTATATTACACCCTGAAGCACTGGAATATTAGTGATGGAGTTTATATTCCTGTTGATTACGAAAAAATTGGAGGCTTAAAAGCAATTGACAGGCGATGGAAAATAGCCCGGATAAATAAACCCGTTGATATGTACGGTAAATATTGGTAGTTATTAACAATGCCTGTATTTATCTCATAATGTGTTAAATATGCTAATTGGTAAGTTTTCAACAATTGAAATTTGAAAGAATATAATGACTAAATTTATATCATGAAAGAAAAATTACTAAAACAAATCGAATATCTATCCGATAAGTATGAAAACGAAAAAGATTTCTTTTTTCATGTAAGAAATCTGATTTATGAATCGGATATTCAAAGCAGTTTTACAAGGGAAACAAAATCTTTTGAAAACTTGTTTTTAGAAAGCCTCAATAATATTGAAGGTAAAACACAAACGCAACACCTTATAAATACAGGCTTTGAGAAAGTAGATGAGTTAATTGGAGGTTTGTCTTTAGGCGAATATGTTGTTATTGGTTCCAGGCCATCCATGGGAAAAACCCAATTGTTAATTAATTTATCTCTCCATATTTCTCAAAATCTACCGGTTTTCTTTTATTCATATGATCATTCGGATTATTTATTAATGAACCGGTTTATTTCTACCTTAACAAATATCTCTATTCAAAAAATACATCAAAAAAATTTATCTAACGATGAATTAAAAGAAATTTCTTTAGCCAAAAAAGACATAAACAAATACAAAATTTTTATTAATGATAGCCCGGACAGTTCAATTTCAGCTTTTAAAGAACAATGTTTGTATCAAATCAATAACCATGATGTTAAAGTTATTATAGTTGATTATCTACAATTAATGACTTCATACAGGTATCGAAACCATCGCGAATCAGAAGTTAGCAATATTAGTAGGGAGTTGAAAAAAATTGCCCGGGATAATAATGTTTGTGTTATTGTTACCAGTCAGCTGAGTCGTGCTGTTGAAATGCGATCCGGAACAAAGCGCCCTATGTTATCAGATTTACGGGAAAGTGGAGCCATTGAACAAGATGCAGATAAGGTTATCTTTTTGCATAGTCCTGAAAATTATGGCTTTATTGAAGATGAAGAGGGAAATAGTTTAGTAAATGTTATTGAGCTAATGGTTGCCAAAAACAGAAATGGCAAATTAGGTGATGTAAGGTTATATAAGGATCATGATTTTACAACCTTTAAAGATGCAGAAGCTCCCGTGGAAGATTTTACTTTTTCAGCTGATCGATTAAAAGAATTGGATGATGAAGCACCTTTTTAAAGAATATATTGAGCCGTTACGTCAAATTATGAGTCAAATGATGAATGATTTGTGGTTGTGTACCTGCAACCCGTTTGAGAACGGAGGTTTGCGAATTTTATTAATTTTCCGCTTACTGCGTTGCGCTCAAATTAATAAATAAGTTAGTCAAAGATAATTTGTAACGGCTCAATTTTTTTTTATGAATACACCTGAAGAAATCATGAAATTTGTAAGTGCAGAAAAGAACCTTATATGGAAGTGCCTTTTCTGGAAACGTTCTTATTTAAATAAATCGCTGGAAAAGCTTCAGAAACATGAGCAAAATGCCCTAATCTTTTTATCTGTTGATAAGCCCATTAGATTATGTGAAATACTACAAAGGAATTTTTACGACCTGCAGCATATCATCAACCATCCAAAATACAAACAATATCACATTCTTAAGAAAAAAGGCGGGTATCGCGAAATTCTTGCGCCCAATCCTGTTTTAAAAAAAATACAAAGAAGATTAAATTACTTTTTACAAGCCTATTATTTATGGATTAAACCATCTGAAATAATGGGATTTATAATTAATCCAAAATATCTAAAAACCAAGCACAGTATTATCGAAAATGCACAAATGCATGTGGGTAAAAAATATATATTAAACATTGATTTAAAAGACTTTTTTAAAAATATCTCAGCCAAAAGAGTGAATGCATTGTTTTCTTCAAATCTTTTTGATTTTAACGAGCAAATGGTAACCACATTAACTCTATTAACAACATATAATGTAAGACTGCCAACCGGAGCACCAACATCACCCGTAATATCAAATTTTTTATGCATGCAGATGGATAAGGATTTAACCGCGTTTTGTATTCCAAATTCAATTCAATATAGCAGATATGCTGATGACTTAACGTTTTCATCCAACCAGGAAATTACTCCTAATCATATGCTTGATATCATAAATAGGATTAAGAAAAATAATTTTGAAATCAATGAGAGGAAATTAAGATTAAAGAGAGCTGATCAGAAACAAAGAGTAACAGGACTCATTGTAAATGAAAAAGTAAATGTAGATAGAAAGCTAATCCGGAAAATTAGGGCTATCATTCATGACATTACGCTTAATGGATTAGAAACTGCAACTAGAAGGCATTTTAATATAAAAGAAAAAGTAGATTTACAAGATCAATTCAATTTTAGAAATAAGATAGAAGGATATATAAGATTCATTGGTCAGGTAAGAGGGAAAAATGATCCTATATATACTAAATTATTAAAAAGTTTTAATAATAGTTTTTGGATACTTCACTTTCCATAGTATAATAAATGCTGTATAGAAGAATGAAATGGTCACAAACAGAACTTAAATATTACGCCGAATACGTTAAACTTACCCATTATAAGTTTATCGATTATTATATGACCCTGACCGAAGATGAAGTAGAGGAAGAGATGGCTGCTGTTTTGTTAAAGTTAATGGTCTATAATAAAAAAGTGATTATTTACGAAAATTCTACAAAAAAAGCAGTTGATATTGTTGATTTTAAGGAAATTGATAAGCTACCTGTGGAGTATAGTTGGGTTCCTCCCAATTTTATAGATGTGGAAGATTACCTGGCTTTTGTTTATTCCCTGGAAATGGATGAAGATACGGGGGAGATGAGGATAATGAAGTAGATTGAATTGGGCTATTTTCCAATATACTTCAATATTTTATTCTGTTAGCTCTTTTAAAATATATTTTATTTAAATTTTTGTACTTAAAAATTGTTTTTGTGCTGACCAGTGCTATTTCTGTGCTAAAGTAAGACGTTTAATTTAAATAACTTAGATGGTTCTAGCACAAAAGCACAAAAAAATAAGTAATTATTACTTATTATTATGTTTATTCATTTCATAGATTAGGTAATCTCTATTAGGATTAGTATAAATTTGAGTGGTTTTTGTGCTTGTATGCCCTAAGAGATTGCTAACATACCTATATGTAATACCATTTCTTATAGAATTAATAGCAAATGTATGTCGTGAGCAGTGGTATGTTATTTTTTCCCATCTTTCTATTTTGGCTTTTTTAATAACTTCTTTTAAATATTTATTTGTTTTTTGATTCGAAATGACCTTAAATACTTTTTGATTGTTATCCTTTTTTTCTTTTAAATGAATAAGTTTTAAAGCTTTAAATATGATAGGTATTTCAACATTTATCTTAGTTTTATGCATCAAAATTTGAATGACTTTCCAAATTTCTTTTTTATTGGTATCTGGGTTCAAAGTTTCATGATCCATTAAATCTCCATAGGTTAGGTTTTTTATATCGGTATACCGTAACCCGGTATAGCAACTGAAAAGAAAATACCTGAGTACATTTTTTTGACGTTTGTTAAGTTTGTTAGAGTAATATAACTTTTCAAGTTTCTCTACTTCAGAGTAAGTTAAATACTCTCTGTATCCGGGGACTCTTTTTAATTCAATTTTATCAAATACATTTTTGGAAATTATCGAGTTGTTTTTGGCTACATTTAAAACGGTTTTAATAAAAGCTAGAGATTTATATATTGTATTCGTTTTATTATTTAATTTTTCGATCATATATTTTTTATAGCCTTCAATAAAATCCATATTATTGATTTCCTGGAAACTGATTTTATCAAATGTTTTAGTATAATTTTCTAGTTTAGTTAATTGGCCTGTGTATGTTTTTTTAGTATGAGCTGATAACTCGCTATTATTTTCTATCCACTTTTTTGCAAATGATTTAAAATATTTTTTTGAATAATTACCTTTAAATATTTTTTCAAACTCTATAAATGTAGGAGGGGTATCAAATTTTAAAAAATCTAATAATATTTGTTCTGCTTTTGAAAGCGAATTTGTTAGTTTTAAATTGATGATTTTTGAGTTTTGAATAGAATCTTTTACCTTAAATTTATTTTTTAGCAGGTCTTCTTTTTTGAGGAAAATGTTTAAGGAATAATACTTTGATTTCCTGTTTATGGTTAATCTAAGATAAACCGGACACTTTCCATCATTTCTTTTGTAACTTTCGCGGAGAATTAACTTTACGGTTGCATTCATATTTGTTGGTTTTTGTGTAAAACAATTGTAAAACAAATATGAAAAACAACTAAAAAAAGAGTGTTAAGAAAGTATCATAGATTGATTCTAAATACTTGATTTTGAAAGATTTTGAAATATTGGATTTCAAAAAATTTCAATTTAAAGTGGAGCTGGCGGGACTATCTTTATATTCATATATCGTATGTGTAGTAGGCTTTATATTAACTTTAGATCTTGTTGTTAACCGAATTGTTAACTTTTACAAGTAAGAATTATTTATTAAATTAAGCCAAATTTTTGTATCAAAACAATCTTTTGCTACAAATATGTATAATTCTGATTTTCTGGTTATTTTAATAATGGCAATAACAGGGCATAAAAACGAAAGAGCATTCTTGAAATATATAAAAGTCACTCCTGAAGTACATGCAAAAAAATTTGCAAGACATAGGGAAAATCTAAAAAAATAAATAACGTTATGGTAATTTCGCAAAAAATTAAAGAAGCGATTCAATTATTAGAATCAAAAAAAGACAAAAAGTCCTTAGTCCTATTGGCGGCAGATATTGCAGATACAGTTATTTACATATATGAAGAAAAATTTCCAGAAGACAATGCTCCAAAGGAAGCAATCAAAGCAGCAAGAGATTATGTTAATAATAAAATTGATAGAAATACTTTGGTAGAAAAATCCGAGGCAGCGTGGAGTTCTCGAATAAACTATTATAGAATTGAAGAAGAAATTGAGCAAGAAGCTTTGCAAAATAACTATGACAAATATTTAATTCATAGATTAAAAAGTGAAAAAGTATACCATTTAACACATTCTTTATATGCTGCTGCCAGAACATCTACCGCTGCTAAAACAAGTAATTTTCCCGGGACTGTTAATCAAGCTTTTGATATTGTTCGGGAAGCTACTTGGGCCGAAGCATTAAGAGCAGGAAAAAGAACTAGAACAGGTTTTGATGAAGAAGGGTTAAAAGCTTATAATAAAAAAATGTCAGAAATTGGAGAAATTATTTTAAAATATATCTAAAACATTATTTTTTAATATTTCATATTATGAAGGATTTTTGGACAAAAGAAGAACTCGAAGTTTTCATCAATTACTGTAAACTAAACAATATTAAATATGGTTGTATCTGGATGGAACTGGAAGAAGAAGATGTTGAACTTGCCCTGGAAAAATTGCATAAAGAAATGGTTAAGATTGATAAGCCGGTTAAGATTTATCTTGATACAAAGTATGTTAAAACAATCCCTTATTCATTAATTGATTTTATACAAGAAGAGTACCCAAATAAACTACTTACCTGGATACCTGATAATTTTGAATCAGGTAAGGATATGGTATCATTCATAGATGAATATATTCAATTTGAACTAAAGTGTAATTAATTGTACGATAGATTTCTTGTCGAGAATCATATTGTTTTAACTTAAAAAATTATCATAATTGATTGGTTAATAATAAGTTGTAATTAATTTTTAAAACTTGTTTTTTAATTAAAAAAATATTATTTTTACTATTATAGTAATTTATCTAATTAATTATCAGTGTATAATGAATAATATTTTTAAAATTGTTCCGATTTTTTTATTCTTAACCAGCACACTTGTTACTTTATCTCAATCTTCCAAAATAAGCAAACCAGTTTTGGAAATTGAAGATAAAAGATTAATAGTTAAATATGATTTAAATGGAGACAGGAATGATATTTTTAATGTTTCATTAGATATATTAAATTCAAATGGAGAGAATATCGATGTAAAGAAACTTTCAGGAGATGTTGGTAAGAATATTACTTCAGGTTCAAATAAAACGATTGTTTGGGATATTTCTGAGCATTCAGAAGAGTTAAAAGAAACTGTATCTGTTCGAGTTATTGCAGAAATATTAAATAAACATTACAGTAAAGGGGGGTTACTTTTACGTTCTACGATTTGGCCTGGATGGGGGCAATCAAAATTGAAAAAGAGTAACCCATATTGGTTAATTGGTATTGTTGGATATGCTAGTGCTGCAGGAGCTATTGTTTATAATCAAAAATCTATTGATACTTATAATAATTATAAAAACGTTCAGGACATAAATGAAAGTAATGAACTATATGATTTAGCTATTCAACAACAAAATATATCTAATATATTATTTTACTCAGCGATTGGAGTTTGGGCGGTAAATATAATTTGGACAGGATTAATGCCTAACAATACAATGAATTCAAATAAATATGTAAATTTTAATATTATTCCAAATTATCATGGGGAAAATACGTTTGTATCCCTTGGTTTTAATTTAAATTTCTAATTATGAAAAAAATAACCGTATTTTTTATTTTCCTTTCATTTGTTTTTGTTTCGATAAATTTATTGGCCCAAACTTATAAAAGTGAATGGTCAAAAATTTATATTAATAAAAAGTTAGAAATTGTTGATACTCTTCCACCAATTATAAATATGATTTCTCCTCATATTAAACCAGGAGATCCTTTTGTTACAGAATATAATGAATTTACATTAATAGGAAGAGTTTATGATGATTTAGGGATATCAGAATTATTAATCAATTCAAAAAATGTTTTACCTAATTCTAGTGGTCTTTTTAAAGAAAATTATCAATTAGATGAAGGCATTAATACTTTTAAGATTATCGCAATTGATTTTAATGGAAATTTGATTGAAAACGAAGTTATTATTAATTATAATCCAACGAATTACAATACGGAAGACTTAAATGTAAAAGGAGAATACTATGCACTGCTTATAGCAATTGAAGAATATCAAGATCCGAAAGTATTTAATTTACAGAATCCAATCAATGATGCTCATGCATTAAAGAATGTATTAGCATCAAAATATTTATTCAAACCAGAGCATATTTCACTAATTGAAAATCCAACAAGGGATGAAATTATTAATTCATTTGATAAGCTTTCTCGAACTTTAACTGAGGATGATAATTTATTAGTATTTTATGCTGGTCACGGTTGGTGGGATAAAGAAGCAAATATTGGATATTGGTTGCCATCAGATGCATCGAAAACAAGTAAAGCTCGTTGGGTTAGAAATAGTACCGTTCAAGATTATTTAAAAGAGATAAAGGCAAAGCATACTTTTTTAGTTACAGACGCATGTTTTAGTGGGAGTATTTTTACTGCCAGAAGTTTTGATGCTGAAACATCTAAAGCAATAAAAAAATTATATGAATTGCCTAGCAGAAAAGCCATGACTAGTGGCTCTCTTACTGAAGTTCCTGATGAAAGTATTTTTGTTAAGTATTTTATTGATCGGTTGGCGAAAAATATGGAACCATTTATTTCAGCTGAACAATTATTTAGTAGTTTTCGAATAGCTGTAATTAATAATAGTGAAGTATTACCGCAATATGGTGTAATAAAAAATGTAGGTGATGAAGGTGGAGATTTTATTTTTATTTTAAAAAATCCGTAAAATGATGAAAACGAAATCTTTAGTATTTAAACAAATCATCCGAAATCTTTTTCTTTTTACCGGAATATTTCTTTTGGCATATCTTGCTGGATGTGAGAAGGAAGACTTTTTAAAGAAACCGGATGTTAAGACCATTAAAACTGATAACCCTACCTCTTCGTCAATTCTTGTAACAGGTGAAATTTTGAATCCAGATGATTTAAAAGTTAAAACATATGGTTTTTGTTGGTCAGAATCAGAAAAACCTGAAATTACAGATAATATTAATAAGCTTGGGATTGATACCCTAAAAGGTATTTATTCAAGTCTAATTGATGGGTTAAAACCTGGTTTTAAATATTATATAAGAGCTTATGCTGAAAATGAAGCAGGTATTGGTTATGGTGAGTCAATTGCATTTGAGACAGAAGATGGAATTATTGAGATAAGTACAAATGAAATAATAAATATTACTGATAGTTCAGCCATTTCCGGAGGAAATTTATTAGAATATGGAGGATCCGAGATATTAGAAAGAGGAATTTGTTGGAATAAAGATGGACAACCAACTATTGATGATAGTACAGCCATTAGTAAAGAAGTTACTAATTCTTATTCTTGTAATCTCCATGACTTAAATTATGGAACAATATATTATGTAAAAGCTTATGCAAAAAATGAAATAGGTATATATTATGGAGATGAAATTAGTTTTAGAACAGATACATTACCAATTATAATAACAACTCCTATAAACAATATAACAGAAACATCAGCCGAAAGCGGAGGTGAAATAAATGATGACGGAGGTTCTGATATAATTTTGTCCGGATTATGTTGGAGTATTTCAGCTAATCCAACAATAAATGATAGTATTTGTATTAATGAAGAAGATAATGAAAAATTTATTATTGAAATTTTAAATTTAGAGAAAAACACAGATTATAGTATCCGTGCGTTTGCAAAAAATTCAGTTGGAATTAGTTATGGTAATGAATTAAGTTTTAGAACAAATGGAACTTTACCTGAGCTAACTACCTTAAATGTTAACAATATAGGTTCAACTATTGCGAGATGTGAGGCAGAAGTTTTATCTGATGGAGGTTTTGCTATTACTTCTCGGGGAGTTTGTTGGAATACATCCAACAATCCTACAATTAATGATTTTAAAACAGAAGAAGGTAGTGAGATAGGAAGTTTTATTAGTAATATGACAGGATTAAATATTAAAACAACATATTATGTTCGTTCTTATGCTACAAATTCTGAAGGCACGAATTATGGGAACGAATTAAGTTTTCAAACCTTAGATACATTAGCGATCATAACAACATCTGAAATTAGTGAAATTACAATCAATTCAGCTGTTAGTGGAGGCAATATTACAGACAATGGAGGTACTGAAATTACATCTCGAGGAGTTTGTTGGAATATTGATGAAAACCCAACTATTGAAAATGATAAAACCACTGATGGAAGTGGTGTTGGAAATTTTATAAGCAATATTTCTGGTCTTTCCGATAATACTACTTACTATGTTAGAGCATATGCAATAAATAATGCGGGTGTTTCATATGGTGATAATAAATCTTTTACAATTAATTCAGGAGCAAGTTTACCTACTATTACAACTTCGGATATTTCAGATGTGGCAGAAATGACTGCATCAGGAGGAGGAATAATTAGTTCTGATGGAGGAGCAACAATTTCTGCCAAAGGTGTTTGCTGGAGTACATCAAGTAATCCTACTACAGCAGATTTTAAAACAAATGATGGTACAGGTATAGGTCCTTTTAATAGTAGTATTTCTGGTCTTTCACAAGGATCAACTTATTATGTACGTGCTTATGCTACGAATATGGCAGGAACAGCTTATGGTGATAATAAATCTTTTACAACACTTGATATTCCAACAGTAACTACAAATACTATTTCAGATTTGACATCTAATTCAGCAACTTGTGGCGGGAATATAACAAATGATGGAGGAACAGCCGTAACGGAAAGAGGAGTTTGCTGGAACACTTCAAGTAATCCAACAGTTGATGATTTTAAAACCGAAGATGGAAGCGGAACAGGAAGCTTTACAAGTAGTTTGACCGGTTTGACGGAAGCAACAACTTATTATGTAAGGGCTTATGCTATAAATTCAACCGGTATTTCATATGGTGATGAAATTACTTTTTATACTCCAATTCTCCCAACAGTAACAACAGAGAATGTTTCACTTATAACTTCTAGTACTGCCAAAAGTGGTGGTAATATTACAGATGATGGAGGTGGAGAAATTTTAGAAAGAGGTGTTTGTTGGAGTATAAACCCTAATCCTACCCTAAATGATAACAGAACGAATGATGGTACAGGTATTGGTGGTTATACAAGTAATATATCCGGTTTGTCTTCAACAACAGTTTATTATTTAAGAGCATATGCAACTAATAATGCAGGAACCGCTTATGGTAATGAGATAAGTTTTTATACAAACGAAGTTATTTCAATTGGGAGTTTCTATGAAGGTGGAATAATTTTTTATATAGATGCAACAGGTGAACATGGTTTAGTATGTGCCCCTCACGATCAATCTAATGGAAAAGATTGGGGGTGTCAGGGTACTGTTATAGGTACATCTACAGGTTTAGGAACTGGTTCTGCAAATACGCAGGCTATAGTTGCAGGATGCTCTGAAACTAATGTTGCAGCCAAAGTGTGTAATGATTTGATATTAAATGGCTTTGATGATTGGTTTTTGCCATCATTAAATGAGTTTTCTTTAATTTACGATAATCTGATTGTTCCTGGCTATGGTAATTTCCCAGAAGCAGGTACTGGTTATGGTTATTGGACTTCTTCAGAAGCTGGTGGTGGTTATGCAAGTGAACGAGCTTATGAATACCGATTAGATGATTTAACTCCTATGAATCAAAAAAGCTATTCATTAAGGGTTAGAGCTGTGCGTGAGTTTTAATATAAGATTCAATTTTTTAAATGCTCAAATTACATAAAACAAAGATTAGGAAGTTTTAAGATGAGTTAGAAAATAATTTCAAATATAATTGAATATGTTCTTTACATAATAATCAACTAGTTTTTATACATTATCTGTTTTGAATTTTTCAAAGTTATTTTAATATATTTTGCACAGATTTTATAAAAGCTTCTCTTTTTGTAAATAATGAATAAAGATTGAGATTATTCTTTCGCTCAATGAAAATCAATTCATAAAATATTTTTGAAATGCAAGTTTTATTTTCATAATTCCGGAATTTTATATATTTCGATTATGGCATTAACAGGTCATAAAAGTTTAAACTCCTTTTTGGCATACATTAAGGTTACACCGGAAGAACACGCCAAAAAGGTAGAAGCACATTGGGAAAATACGGATATAAACAAATAATAATATGCAAAATCTTTGGACAAAACAGGTACATGAAGTTTTTATCAATTACTGTAAACTAAACAATATTAAATATGATTGTATCTGGATAGAATTGGAGGAAGAAGATGTTGAACTTGCCCTGGAAAAATTGCATAAAGAAATGGTTAAGATTGATAAGCCGGTTAAGATTTATCTCGACACGAAGTATGTTAAAACAATACGCTATTCATTGATTGATTTTATCCTAGAAGAATACCCAAATAAACTACTTACCTGGATACCTGATAATTTTGAATCTGGAAAGGATATGGTAAAGTTTTTAGATAACAATATTAAGCAGGAGATTCAAAATAATTAGCTTTATTATAGTTACTCATATTTTATTGAATTAGGGCTAGAGTATTACAGCTTATCACATTTTTAGGTACAAAAACTGTAATGGGTATTTTAATATCATTTGTATTCATAATTTTTTATTTATATGTTTAAAGTTCATTATTGGTATATAAAACGAATAGTTTTAATATATTTGTTATAACCACAAGTTGGCGGTAATTTTAGGAGAGCCTGCTATTATTAGGGACATTCGTTCAAACTGATTTGATAATAAGATGAAGGAACAAAAATGCTATATGTGCGATAAGATTGCTACTTCAAGGGAGCATGTTCCACCATTTTGTCTATTTCCAGAATTGAAGGATACTAAAGGGATTAACTTTCGAAAAAACTTGATTACTGTTCCATCATGTGATATTCATAATTCCAAAAAATCTGATGATGATGAATTTCTATTATTATCTCTTTCGGGTTTAATAAAAAATAATCCTCTTGGTAGTTTTCACCAATTAACAAAAGCCAATAGGGCAATTAGGAGAAAAAATAAAAATTTTATAGAGAAAGAAGTTTTAAGAAACCATAAATATGGTAAGATTCAAACTACGGATGGCAAGTTTAGGATTGTTTCAATAGGAAATCCAAACTATGAAAGATTGACAAAATGCTTAGAACACATAGCCAAAGGTTTGTATCATCATGAATTTAATGAAAGATTTAAAGGAGAATTAAGAATGATACTCGAATTTATTGAGTATACAGATGATAATACACAAACATTAAAAAAGTTTTTAAAAAGAAGGTTTGAGGTGGAAAAAGAATTAAATCTTGAGATTAAAGGGGATAATCCTGAAGTTTTTTATTATCAGTTTCATAAACCAGATAAACTTGGATTAGTGGTTTTGAAAACTGTTTTCTATGGTACAGCAGAAGCTTACTTTTCATTTATGGGTCAAGATTCAAAAGAGCCATTTGACTTAGTAATGAAACTAATTTCGGGAGGAATACATTCTTTTATCGAACTTGGTGATGGAAAATTTGAATTTAATAAATAACAATGATATGACATTAGTAATTGCAAAAAAGGTTGGAAATTACATTTCCTTATCTTCTGATTCAAGAATCTCTTTTGGAACAGATGGACATATAGATTTCGGAATTAAAATATTTTCTATTCCTGTTCGAATATATTCTCCGACTAGTGTTGAAACTAATACCACAACTCTTGATTATAATTATAAATTGGGAATGGCTGTTATTGGGAGTGCAATAAATGCTTATACAATAAAAGAATCAATTTATGAAATATTGCAACACTTACAATATGTTCCTGATTATACATACCTTTCAATGGAAGGCATTTCAAAGTTAGTGTTTAAAGTTTTTAATAAAACTTCTCTAGACTTAACCCCAATTATTAGACAAAGTGGCATTTGCGAAATTGTATTAGGCGGTTATTGTCCCAACCAAAATAAAGTAAGAATTTTCAAATTTTCAGTTAGAATTCACCCTGATAGAATTGAGCCATTTTATGATGAAATTCTAAAAATTGATGGAATAGAATTTTTTGGTTCTGGCAAAACTGAAGCTCAAATTGTTTATTCAAGGAATACAAAACTCGGGTCCTTACACATTATAAGAGAAGTAATTAGAAGTAATAAAGTTGATACAGTTGGTGGAGGCTTACAATACGGAGAGTTTGTTATAAATAACTTTCAAATTTTTGGAGTTACTGATTATGAATTAAATCCTGACGGGACATTTAAAGAATTTCTATACACGTTGAGAGGAATTAATTTATACAAAGATGAGTTTGAGCGTGGTGATGATGGTTTTCATATTGCATACACATTTAAGAGACCATTTGAAAATGAGATATAATAAAAACTACCGCCAACAGGCTATATACGCCATTAAACTTTTCTGCGATTTGACAGGATTGTGCTCTGAAATCCCGCACAGGCGCATATAGCTAAACGTTGGCTGCAAGCTTAGGTTACATTTCATAAGCTGGCTAATTTTTTTTACTTTTGTTTTAAATTGAAAAACTATGATTGACATAAACTTAAAATATCAAGCTGTATTATTTGGTAGCTATGAAGAAATAGCTCCAAAACCTGAGGTAATAAAATATTTTATTGAGAGATTTTCCGATAAAGAATTAATCCCTACAACTTTTCAAGAGTTTAGCCCAAATGGAGCTGTAGATAGATTTAGTCTGTCATCAAGCAATGGTATGTGGCTTATTGAATTTAGTTCAAATAGAATTGATATACATAAAGTAAACAAAAATATTGGTGTAACTGATATTGGAGAAATTGATCAATTTTATATTGAAGCAAAAGAGATCGCTAAAATAGTTGATGAAAAGTTTCCTAAAAAACATAACCGTTTATCTTTAATATCAAGGTATTTATTACCTGAGATGGATATTAAGGCAATGTCTTCCATTTATTTGAAATTGAATAACACAATTGAACTGTACAAAAAAAATCCAATTGCTGATTGGAATAACAGAACTGTTTCCAGAATTTCATATAATGTAGGAGAAGATGCAGAACTTTTAAATATAATAAGCGAAGTGAAAAGAACTATTGGTAATCACAAATTCAACTCAAAAGTTGAAAAAATTGATAGAATTGAATTGCATTTTGACTTAAACACTTATCAAGGAAATAAAGATTATCGATTTGACTTAGATTCATTCAACAAATTTTTGGACACAATATCAAATATTGAATCGGAACTTAAATCAAGCTATTTAAAACTAATAGAATAATGAGTATCTTGGATGAAATTTTAAACAAAAGCTATTCTTCAAAATTAGAAAAGGGGAAAAAAGCTGATTTTTGGGAACAATTCTTAACTGACATTGATTCAAGTACAACTAAATCAGAGAAGAAGAAAGATTCTGAATTTGATTTTGAAGAAAGTGATTCATATTTTGATAGTTTTTGGTCAGAAATTTTATTCTCAGAAGATGATGATTCATCTACAGAAAATAAAATAAATGAAGCTAGAGTAAAAAAACTTGATAATCAATTAACTCAAGAATTAATTTATTTATTGAAAGAGGAGGATTTTGAATTTGGATATAAAACTAGAAGTGAACAATTAATTTCAGAACAACTGCAGATAAATGCTTTAGCTACAAGAAATTGGTTAAATGAGATTTTTTTAAATTATTATTCCGATGAAACTATAATAATCGGGATTTTGCGAATTATTGGTAGGTTTGACCCACTCCATATCTTTCCACAAGGTCAAACAATTGCACTCGCTGCATTAACACATAAAAACGATGAAATAAAGGAACTTGGAATAAGAGCATTTGAGCAATGGTGTTCAGTAGAAAGTCTTAACATTCTTAAAAAACTTGATTTGGAGAAAAATTGGTTGCAAGAATATGTAAACGATGTAATAAATGATTTCGAAGAGCAATTATGTCATATTTAGTACGAAAAATTAATAAAGCAAAATGGTATCAGATAGATATTGAAAATGATAATAACGTATCAGGAGATGCTATTACAAACTGTTTAAAAACGAATAAAAACACACTTTCCGTATGGAAAATTGAAACCGAAGATGATTTAGATCAAGCAATACTGGCTTTGGTTGCAAATCAAGACCACCTAGATACAATTGATATAGTGATATTAGAAGAATCTTCTTTATTAGAATATAATCTTAATATAGTAGCTTCCCCTGGCGACACTCCAGTTGAAAGTCTTAAAAATGCTCATAGAGATATTTCTGAATTAACCTTCACTAAACTTGGAGAAGTTAAAGACCACATAGTGGAACGAATTAGAAATCAAAAACTCAAAAGATATACAGTTGGCTCACTAAAAAAATTGTTAAAAAAATCTATTGAACAAGGCTTATTAAAAAAAGATGATTTGAAAGAATCTGTACAGCAAAAGATATAAAAGCCAGCAGTCAAAAACTAAGGATTCGGATGATGTGCAACACCAAATATGAATCCTGTGTTGACGAACTAAGCAAAGCGGTCCCATAACAATCGGAATCACTAACGAACTGAGTAAACTGGTGTTCAAATATTTTTGAAATGCAAGTTTTATTTTCATAATTCCGGATTTCCAGATATTTCAATTATGGCAATAACAGGCCATAAAAGTAAAAGAGCTTTTTATCTTATATAAAAGTCTCACCAGAGGAGCATGCAAAGAAGCTTCAAAGGCATTGGGGGAATTTAATTAAATAAAGTCTTCCTATTTGGTAAGTATTCTTAAAATAATATTATAATTTTAGTGAAAATTTTAGAAAAGTGCTATACAATATAATAACTCAAAAAAGAGATGCCTGGTTAAGAGATAATGAATGTCCTGTAAAGGATTTAATATCCTACATGAAAAACCGGGGAAATTTACGTGACACCCAAATTGAAGCTATTGAAACTTATTTGTTTCTGAAGATTGAAGGACAAAACAAACCACTTTGGAAATTATTCTCAGAAGGATTCTTCGCAAACGGAACGGATTTATCAAAACTTAATATCAACCAAACGGCAAGAGACTTTTTGTCAAATAATAAAGCTGCTCATGCGCTTTATGACTTTTCAAGACAAAAAATTGGAGACTCTACTCTACTGCCTGAACTTGAAAAACTTATCGTTGACAAACCGACCGAATTAGATTACGAGCAAATCATCAAGAACATTTTTTACAATGTGGACTATGCGGATTATCTAATGAGTTTACCAATGGGTGCAGGAAAGACCTATTTAATGGCTGCCTTCATTTATATTGACTTATATTTTGCTCACAACGAACCTGAGAACAAAATATTTGCGCATAATTTCATAGTACTTGTTCCATCAGGATTAAAATCTTCGATTGTACCAAGTTTACGAACCATTGAGAATTTTGACCCAACTTGGGTAATTCCCGATCCGGCAGCAAGCGAACTGAAACGAATGTTGAAGTTTGAAATTTTAGATGAAGCCCGGTCTACCAAGAAAAGTAATCGAGTTGTTAACCCTAATGCAGGAAAGGTTAATGCTTGCTTACCAAATCCCTTTGGGCGTGTATTTGTGGTAAATGCCGAGAAAGTAATCCTTGACAGATTGGAAGTAACCAACCAGTTAGAAGTTTTTGAAAAAACAGAAGACGAACAGGACAAATATGCCAATGAATTAAGAAATTTAATTGGAAAAATTCCCAATCTCTCTATCCTGATTGATGAAGTACATCATGCTGCTACAGATGATATCAAACTTAGAAAGGTTGTCAATAAATGGCAGAATAATGGCAAAATAACGACCGTTTTAGGGTTTTCCGGAACTCCCTATTTATCAAAAGCCGATAAAATTGAAGTGAATGAAACTTCGTTTTTTAAATTTTCTCAAATAACCAATACTGTTTATTATTACCCGCTTGTTACAGCAATTAAAAGTTTCCTGAAAAATCCGAAAGTAAAAATTGGTAAGAATCTCGACCGTTTTCAGATAATTAAAGCCGGGATTGAAGATTTTCAGAAAGAGTACAGTGACAAAGTTTATATCAATGGTACTATTCCAAAAATTGCTATTTATTGCCCGAATATTGAATCGTTGGAAGAAGATGTATATCCCTTTTTAACTGGTGAGTTGAAAATAAATCCTGATGAAATTCTGAAATTTCATAAAGGAAATAAACATTATCCGCAACCTGAAGGTAGCGAGCTTGAATTTCGTTCATTGGATTTACCTATTTCTAAAAAGCGATACATCCTTTTGGTTCAGGTTGGCAAAGAAGGTTGGGACTGTCCGAGTTTAACGGGTGTTGTTTTATCACAGCAGGGCGACAGTCCGAAAAACATGGTTTTACAAACCAGCTGCCGTTGTTTACGTCAAGTTGATAAAAACAAAGAAGAAACAGCTTTGATTTGGCTTAATGATTACAATGCAAATACATTAAATGCACAACTTAAAAAAGAACAGCATACAAGCATTGAAGAAATAAACAAACTTGAAAAAGGCAAACAAGCAGAACTTATTGCGCGACACGGACGGACTGAATTTTTGGACATGCCAATGGTTGATTTTTACCAGTTAAAAGTAAAATATCAATCGATGGATGAAGAGAAAAAAGCCAATACAAAAGAAAAACTGAAACAACTTGCTGATAATATAAATGACTACAAAGCAGCGGCAATAATTACCACAACCGACATGGGTAATTTGGATGAAGGTGATATTGCAATTATGGATAAAACAGGCTTTGATGCAGCAAATTATAATAAATGGATTAGCCAGATTGCAAAAGAAAGTTTTGGATTAATAAAAACTGATGAACTACACCAGTTTGACAAAGAGCTTGAAAGTATTTTTAATAAAATCACTCATACGGATAATGAACAATCGTTTTATAATGATTTGTATGATTTGTATTCCATAAACGGACAAATCCGTTTGGCATTTAGCATTAAACGACAACTGCAAACCAGCAGTGAAGTTGTACCACAAGAAGCCAGTTTGCTAATTGCAAGTAAATTGGATGATGTGGAGAAAAACGACAAATTATATCCCGGTCAAGATGATGTCGCTAAAATTCTTGATTTTGACAAATCGGGTGCATCGGTTGAAGTTGATTTGGAAGCAGCAAAAGCTGAGTATGAAAAAGCTAAGGCATTACTGGAATTACAAGGTATGGGCAATATGATGCCTACGTTTGAAGAGCATAAAAAGAAATTTGAACATTCATTGGCTGTTCGCTCCAAAGACAAAACATTTCATTATTTACCATACAATTTCGTTCAAAGCGGATTCGAAAAGGAAATACTGCAAAAAACTTTACAGCTTGGTGCGTTTCAAGAAAAAGCACTGGAAGTATATTACAATGGTGAACGTGGATTAACAGAATTTGTAATAAACTGCTTTGCCAAAGAAGGTAAGTACTGGAAAAACATTGGACGTTACACTACCGATTTTCTAATAATTAAACGAAACAATGATAAGAAAATCCATAAAGCACTATTAGTTGAAACCAAGGGCGAAGGATTTAGAAACGACCCTGCTTTTAAGAAAAAGAAGGCTTTTATAGAAACTGAATTTTTAAAACAAAACAATGAGCAATTTAACTACAAACGTTTCGATTTTCTGTATCTGGAAGATGGAACTGATATTGCAAAAAACATAGTGACAATTAACAATAAGATTAACGAATTTTTCAAGGATTAAGATATGCCAGTAAAATACATACCATACGTACCTAACACCGTAGAAGGACAAGCGGTTTTAGACAATATTACGCGCACCCAAAGGGTTTTGCGTTATCGTGATAACGATAAGGTGATAAACAAAATTTTAAGAGGAATGCCTTATTACGAGGTTGAAAAAACCGAAAAGATAGGTGTTGATTCTGAAAATATGGTTATCCGTGGCGAATGTATATCCGCTTGTGCTTATTTAAAAGAACAAGGCGTAAAAGTTGACTTGGTTTACATTGACCCACCTTTTGCCAGTGGTGCTGACTATGCAAAAAAAGTATTTATTCGCCGTAATCCAAAACTCGCAGAAAAACTTATCAGCTTAAAAGAAGAAGTTGAAAGCAATATTTCAGAATTAGAACTTGCTGAATCAGAAACGGGTCAAAATTTTGGAGCAGAAATACAATTTGAAAACGATAAGCTTCAAGCTTTTGAAGAAAAAATGTATGGAGATATATGGCAAAAAGAGGATTACCTAAATTGGATGTACGAGAATTTGACTGCTATAAAGTCCATATTAAGTGAAGAAGCAAGTATATATGTTCACTTAGATTACCATATTGGTAGTTATGTTAAGGTTTTGCTTGACGAAGTTTTTGGCGAGGATAATTTTATTAATGAAATTATATGGAAACGCAAAGGAGGTAGCTCAAATCCAGATGGTCAATATGATGTTGCAACTGATACAATTTTTATTTATAGCAAATCTGAAAACTATGTTTTTAATCGTCAATATGTCTTAGATAGTCCTGATGTACAAAGATATATTGAAGAAAGATTTACTAATACGGATGATGATGGCAGAAAATATATGACATCTCCAATTGTAAGCCCCAATTACCGTGAAAATTTAAAATATGATTATAAGGGTTATCAAGCTCCTCCTAATGGTTGGTCTATCGAATTTGATGTAATGAAAAAATGGGATAAAGAAGGAAAGCTTTATTTTCCTGAAAAGGGCAAAAGGATTTATCGCAAAATCTTTAAAGATGAATATGAAGGTCAACCAGCACAAAACTTATGGACTGACATATTTGTAATTAATCCAATGGCATTAGAAAGAGTTGGTTATTCTACACAAAAACCAGAATCACTTTTGAAGAGAATTATTGGTACAAGTAGCAATGAAAACATGCTCGTCGGTGATTTTTTTGGAGGCAGTGGTGTTGCAGCAAAAGTAGCTAATGATTTGAACCGAAAATTCATACATGTAGATATTGGCTTAAATAGCATTTTAACAGCAAGAGACAGGTTAAAAGAAGCTGGAGCTAATTTTCAAATGTTTGAAATAAAAGATGGCGTGAGTTTATTCCGCAACCCACAACAAACCATGGATAAACTTTCCAACTTGATTAAAGGTTTGCAAAAAAACGTAGAAGGTGTTGGAAAATTTTGGTTTGGTGCTATTCAGGATAGCAAATTGGGTACAATTCCGGTTTACGTTCCTAATTTATTGGATAGTTCTTCAAAAGTGCTGGATATACCTGCCATAAACCGGATTATAAATCAGGAGTTACAAGAACTGGAAATAAATGCTAAAAAAGCCATTGTATATTATGTAGACATTGACGATAGAAAAGAGTTAGAAAAATTCATAAAAGACAACAATCCAACCCAGGTGCATATTGAACTAAAAGACCTGAAAGAGTTTTTACATAACATTGTTGTAGAAGATGAATTGGAATACAATTTAACCGAAACCTCAGGCAAATGGAAATTGGATGTAACCAAGTTTGTAAGCGACCGCATGAACCAAAAAATAGCCGAGTTTAACGAAAAAGGCAATTTACAAGCCGTTAACAAAGGCAAAAAATTTGACCCGATAACCATAAGCGAAGAAGGACTGGAATTAATTGAAATGATTTCATTGGATTGCGAAAATTCAGATGGTGAATGGCACAGTAGTTCTGAAATTAAAATTGACAAATTGGGGTACACCATCGTAAACGGAGAAAAAACAAAAGATTTTTGGGATGGTACCATTTCGGCAGAAAAAAAACCATTAAGAATTAAAGTAAGAAATATTAGTGGGGATGAAACAATTAAATTAATTGAACTGTAGTTCATAAATATTAACAATATAATTAATCTTCTTTATTGAAATTGAATTGTTTTTGTTTTTATATAAAGTTCCTTAATTCAATCCGTTAAGCAACCAATAATGCTCGATTTAGGGTTCAGTCAAGACTGTTCTGTGTTGCGCCTGCGGCAGAACACTTGCCTTGGTCTTTACGGGTTCTTAAATCGGGCTTAGATTTGATGGGATGATTGAAATAAGAAAAAAAGTGGAAGGTCATTTCCTTCCATGCTTTTTGTAACGAGAGTATCTTATAGTTCTTCTTTTTAAATCACCGTTTATAGCACCACCACAAACATTCTCAAGACCAAACTTTCCAATTAATTTAACAGTTAATCGAGTTTCTTCTTTTAAACCTTCACTCCAATCAGTCGAATCAAGTAGTTTTAATCTAATGTTTTTAATGGGTAGATTTTGTTTAACGAATTTAGAAGTTTTTCCTATCCTATGCTCATAAAATCTGTATTCAGGATTACGAGATATTCCTACATAGTATTTACTGTTTTGTAATTCTAAAACATAAATGTAAACTCCAAACAATACTTCATAAAATTTTGGTATATTCATGACTTTGGCTCCGACTTTATCCACCTGGCTCCGGTGTTTTTAATTAATAATTCGGAACCATCACTGAAAATCGTTTTGAATTCGAGCAATATAAATCCGTATAAATAGCGTTAGCGGCTTTATGCCGGATTTATTTGTAGCCTGTGAAGTTGGCATGTGGGCTCATTTCAAAAGGATTTTCTAACTTCGTAACGAATTATTCATTAAACCCTTTTCATAGCTTTACTTTACCGGTTGGTTAGAAATAAGATTTATGCAGAAATGTTATTGAGTAATAAAGCTTTATTATCTTTTAATTCTAATTTGATTATATCTTGAAAATTGTTACCTTTATTATCGAATTCCTTTATAATTAATAGTTTAAGGTTTTTAATTATTTTATTAAAAACAAATATTATGAAAAAAAGTATTTTAGCAATAATTACAAGTTCGATTATCATATTATCTTTTTTTGCAATTTTCAGTTGCGAAGAAGAAGAAACAAACCATGAACCTACTTGCTCAATTATTTCTCCTGTGCAAGATTCTACAATATTAAAAGGCGAAATTGTTATAATTACTGCAGATGCGGATGATGAAGATGGAAATTTAAAAGAAGTTAGGTTTTATATTAATAATACTGGTGTGAGCTCAACATCCACTTTCCCTTATACTTACCGATGGAATACAAGCGAAGTTGATTTAGGTATTCATTCACTAAAAGCAGAAGCAGTTGATGATAAAAATGCTAAGTCTGAATCTTCTATTACTATTGAAATTATTGATAATAGTTTAGTTGCTGATTTTGTAGCAGATAAAACAGTAATTGCACTTGACGATACAATCTATTTTACAGACCTATCAGAAACACGTCCTTATGAATGGACCTGGAGTTTTGGTGATGGACAGTCAAGTACAGAACAAAATCCAAGTCATAAATATTCAAATGCAGGAATATATAATGTTTCTTTAACTGTAAAAAATGATTTTTCTTCAGATTCAGAAACAAAATCCAATTATATTACCGTTCAAACTTTACCAACTATATCTACTAATAATATTTCTGAATATACAGCGACAACTGCAATAGTTGGAGGAAATATTACTAATGATGGATATTCTGATATTACCGAACGTGGGGTTTACTATGGAACAACTGAAAATCCTGAAGTGGATGGTATAAAATTTCAGATCAATTCAAATAATGAACTGTTTTCAGATACTATTTCAAATTTAACGGTTAATACTACTTACTATATTAGAGCATATGCAATAAATACTATTGGAACAAACTATGGTAATACTGTTAGTTTAACAACTGAAGAAGGGTTGCCATTATTATCTACTTCATCAGTGTCCGATGTAACTGCAATAAGTGCAACAAGCGGTGGTGAAATAACTTCAAATGGAGGTTTTGATATAACTGCAAGAGGTGTTTGTTGGAGTACCAGTTCTAATCCAACCATAAATGATAACAAAACAGCTGATGGCACAGGAACTGGTAGTTTTAATAGCAATATTACAAATCTTGATCTAAATACAACTTATTATTTGAGAGCTTATGCAACTAATGCTATTGGAACAAGTTATGGTAGTGAATTAAGTTTCACAACTGAAGATGGTATACCAGTTTTAACTACAACAAGTGCGAGTAATATAAATGGTTCAAGTGCAAATAGTGGTGGAAATATAACCGATGATGGAGGTTTAACTGTTATAACAAAAGGTGTATGCTGGAGTACTAGCACTAATCCAACAATTAATGATAGTAAAACAGAAGATGGAACAGGTATTGGTAATTTTGTGTCTGGTATTTCAGGATTAAATCCATCCACAACCTATTTTGTTCGTTCATATGCAACAAATTCAAATGGTACATTTTATGGCAACTCAATTAGCTTTGAAACGACAGATGGTTTAGCTGTTATTTCTACTACAGAAATTACTGATATAACAGCTATAAGTGCATTAAGCGGTGGTGAAATAACCGACGATGGAGGTTTTCCAGTTAGTGAATATGGTATATGTTGGAGTACAAGTACCAATCCAACACTTAGTAATGATCATACGTCAGACGGATCAGGCATTGGTGGTTATAGCAGTAATTTAACAGGTTTAAATGTAAATACTACATATTATATAAGAGCATATGCAACAAATGATGCTGGAACAAGCTTTGGTGAAGAGTTGAGCTTTACAACTGATGATGGATTACCTACGGGTGTAAGTACAGAAGAAATAACTGATATTTTAGCTACATCAGCAGTTGGTGGAGGAAGTATCTCTGATGATGGAGGTTTTTCGATAACCTCTCGTGGTGTGTGTTGGAGTACCAGCTTTAATCCAACCATTAACGATAACAAAACAAATGATGGCACTGGAACAGGAATTTTTACAAGTAATTTAACGGAACTAGCTGTAAATACAACTTATTATGTAAGAGCTTATGCAACGAATACTAATGGAACAGTTTATGGCTCAGAATTTAATTTTACAACTGATGATGGTTTACCTACAGTAACAACTATTGAAATAAGTAACATAACTTCAACTAGTGCTCAGAGCGGAGGAAATATAACTGATGATGGTGGTTTTGCAATTACAACTCGTGGAGTTTGCTGGAGTACAAGCCAGAATCCTAATATTAATGATAACAAAACAACTGATGGAACTGGGACAGGAAGTTTTACAAGCAATTTAACGGGATTAGACATAAGTACAACTTATTATTTAAAATCATATGCTAGTAATAGCGTGGGAACTTCATATGGTAATGAAATCACTTTTACAACGAAGGATATAACAGGAGAAACAGGAACTTTGACTGATATTGATGGCAATAGTTATAACTGGATTGGAATTGGTGTACAGGCTTGGATGGCAGAAAACCTTAAAACTACACGTTATGCAGATGGTACTGTAATTAATTTAGTTGAAAGTCAAGCTACATGGGATGCTTTAACTTTTATTGATAAAGCCTATTGCTATTACGATAATTCTTCTGTTAATGGAGATGCATATGGTGCTTTATATACATGGGCCGGAGCAATGAATGGGGCATCAAGCAGTAGTTCTAATCCAAGTGGAGTACAAGGTGTTTGTCCTGATGGATGGCATATACCAAGTGATGACGAATGGACAGAATTAATAAATTTTATAACTAATAATGGATATTCTGGCATAGAAGGTAGTGCTTTAAAATCAACCAGCGGATGGTATAATGACGGTAATGGGAATGACAATTTTGAATTTAATGCTTTGCCTGGAGGCAGTCGATATAATGATGGTCAGTTCTTTAATTTAAATTTTACAGGATATTTCTGGAGTGCAACGGGTTATGATACTGATAGAGCCTGGTTCAGGTATTTATATTATAATAATTCAGATATAACTAAAACAAATTATTTGAAAAAATATGGATTCTCCGTACGATGTATTAGGGATGAGTAATCTTTTTACTCTTCTAATCTATTAAATTTATTAATACTGAAACTTTACCTTGGTATGATGTTTATGATGCAAACAATTATTGATTCTACTATTCATTATTATCAGGATTCGATTGCTAGAACTGATATTTATATACATGAAACATTTAAACTTATTGAAAGTTCAGACAATACTGACCTTTGGATTGCTTTGAGTGCTGTTGTGTTAACATTGATTTTAGGTTTATTAAATCTTTATAGAAATGAGAAATTTCTAGAGAAAAGTAACACTCCTTCTCTTTTCATTGATAGCGACCAATCATTTCAATTCTTTATTTCAAATAACGGTACAGGGAATGCAAGAAACATAAGGGTTAGGTATATCTACCATAAACAAACATTTAACACAATTAGAGATTTGTTTAAGGAAAATTATCCTAATGCGATAATATCTGATTCAATTGCTGAATATATTGATGGCATTGATTTAAGACCTGGACAAAAAGATAGAATATTCAATTTATCCGTATCTGAAAGTGAAACAGTAATACAAGTATTAATAGGTACTTTATACGAAATAACTTATTCAACAATATTTAATGATAAAAGAATAAAAATTGAGCTTGTTTGCCCAACTGATTTTGCACACTTAAAATAGATACAGGTTTTATCATAGTCAAAAACAAATAGTATTTATAATTTTCCTATTGTTATTGAGCAAATTATTGTATTTTATTATTTTGCAAATCAAATTCTTTAAAGTTATATCCAATACTTTCATGAATATAATTATTCAATTTTTCAACAAACCGTGGAAATATATCACTTTCGACAGTAAAATTTTTAGCGAAAAACAAATTCTTTAATTTTAGTAAAGGTTTCGTTTTTATAAAATCACTTGTGTTTTTTGTATAAATTGGTAATTTGATATATTTAGTTATCCTTCCTTTTGATATTTCATCATGGTGATAATCCTGATAAATTTTTTCTTTATATTGGTTCGGAAAATGTGTTACAATGCGAAATTCTTTTTCATGTTGCCATTTGATTTTATTTTTATGAAAACTGATAATTGGAGATATGTCAACATTTAAAGTATGATTTTTATATTTTGTTTCTAACGCCATTATTTCATCTCTAATTATTTCAAATTTTTCAATTTGTCCATATTTTACTTTACTTGAATAAAAATATTGCCAGTCTTGAGGGTCATTTAAGATTTCAAATTCTATAGCTACTCCAGTATTTTGATCTACATAGTTACTTTCCCAAAATGATGAACTTTTAATATTCTCTTCTAGTGTTGAAGATAAAATGAATGTGTATTCTCTCATTGTTTTGAGTTGGCTTTCATAAGGAAGATGGAGTATTGTAGGATTGTTGATTGATTTTAAAATTTTGCTTGCATATTTATATTCTTCTGGGTCATTACTTTTATTCAGATTATACATTCTCATTGCTTTTTCCTGAAGAATTGAATAAAGAACTCTCAAATTTGTAAAATGATAAAAGCTTTTAGGTTTTTCAAAGTAGTCTATATTCTCCAATGCAAAATTATACTGAGGAATTATCAATTTAATCGAAAGCCAATCATCCAGCCTTGATGAACCTTGAGTCGAAATATTAAAATTAATATTCAAATGTTTTTTCACTATTTCTTTGAATTCATTTTCAAAATACTCGAATTGCTTGTCTCTGTCACTATTCATGATATATTGTTTAAAATTTATTAAAAAATTCACTTATTCTAATAAATTAACTTTAAGTTTCTGTATAAATCCATGCAATAAAGCTCCAATATTGCAATTGTCTAAAACACTAATTACTGTTTTGCTTTGTACACAACGGATAAAATTTAACTGATAGCTATAACTTGCTACAATTTCTTTATAATTCTCGATAAAAAAACTTTTATATTCATGTCTTTTCATTTTAAATATATTACTAATTAATACAAATTTAAACAATTACAAACTATATATTTGGCCGATAAATTCTTGTTGAATATCAAAGCATTACGCTAAGAATTTATTAGGTTAAATTTATTGATAAAACTCAAATATGATTAATTTTTATCTTTGAAAAAGAATTTAGTATAAATTAAAACTGCTATTATTATGAAAACTTTAAAAACAGGAGATCAGGTTTTATTAAAAAACGGTTTAAAAGGAATAGCTATTACAAACACTATTATTAGTGAAGCCTTTGGAGATTATATTATAACAAAAGAACAGGCAATTCCTTTTAGAAGCTATAATGGTCTTAAACACATTAGTGAGTCAAACTTAGACATTGTTAAAAGAAAGTCATTAGAAAGTATTGGTCAGCTTATCCATATTATTAATTTCGATATGTTATAATATTTGCTTAACAATTGACTTTTCTTTACAGGTTTTAATTCAAACTTAAATTTATCAGACGAATCGAGAGAATATTTATGCTGTGAGAGATTAAGGTCTTTTATTTTTACTTGGAATTAGCAAAGATTGTGCGTAAAAATAAATGTCCTTACGGATAAAAAAAGGCTTATCCCGATAATACAATGAGCAATTAGGATTATCGGGATGTGCCTTTGGTGCGATAAATTTAAAAGGTACTAAAGCGTTTAGCATTTATAACAAAAACAATAGCATCCTCTTGATTTTGAGCAATACTCTCTTGCTTTTCTCACAACTCCTTGAAATAAGCTAAATTTACTTAAAACCTGGAGAAATATTATAATAATCATCATGAA
>Ga0209943_1000478_pt1 | contig 27774 bp, 10 predicted proteins | sample SalPonR1_B_D2_MG_FD_185698 | JGI IMG/M metagenome (GOLD analysis project Ga0209943, IMG submission 185698) | Salt pond soil microbial communities from South San Francisco under conditions of wetland restoration - Salt Pond MetaG R1_B_D2_MG... ... | reverse complement strand
CGTACAAGAATATCGGGATCAGGGTAGGGCTCCAGGGTTATGATCAACAGATAACCATGCTTGAAATAAGCGGCATTCCATTGCTGCCACTCCGGCAAGGAAAGTCCTTCATCGAGAATTTTTTGGAAAAACGGCTTCACCTCCTGCAGGGAGAGCATATAGTCATAATGGCTTTTAAGCTTCTTTCCTGAAGCCTCAAGAGCCAGGAAGTCTTTCCCGGCTTTCCATCCTTCGTACATCTTACTATGAGCCGGATCCGTAGTATTCGGAATAGCTACCGGAGGAAAAACGCCATTTTCATTGGCGAACCAGAAGGAATCTTTATCGCTGGTTTTATCACACAGTCCAAATCCCGTTCCCCAAAGATCTGCTCCGAGTTCCCTCAGCTGCTCAAACAGCACAAAAGCCACCTCTGCAAGCTCTTCAGATTTCTGCATTGCCATGGTTCGGGCCCGAACCCTCTCCAGCGCCAGTTCAATCTGTGTTTCCCTTGCCCGGGCTTCCGTCTTTTTTAAATCTTCAAAACGCCTGTAGGCAAGATCAAATACACCCGAAAACCGCACCAGGGTATCCACGGCATCTTTTGGTGGATCAGGCACAACGCCGGGCAGGCTATACCCGATCTCTCCGTGGGTGGTGCGCGCCATGATAAAGGTTATTCCACCGATATGACGGATATCGTCGAGCGTTGGTGCCTGGGGATCCAGCTGTTCGAAATCACCAAGGGTGATCATCTTGTCCACATAATCTACGGCCGTATCCACATCCATGGCAAAAACGTAGGTGGGTTTATTACTTTTTTCCCATTCAGCTAAGGCTTCAATATCTCCGTGTATATGCCGGGGAAGGGTCATCACCATCCCAATGCGGGAGCCGTCACCTGATGTCATCGCTTTGTCATACCTTTCCGGCAACCAGCGCATGTGCCAGAAATAGTGGGCATCGTGACCCAGATTCACAAACTCGGTGCGCATAGTCACAACGATATCCAGCAGGTCCGAAGATTCCTGCATCGCGGTTGCCTGAGCCCGAATGCGTTCCAATGAAAGCTCAATCTCTGCTTCCCGTGCCTGTGCCTCTGCTTTTTGGAGATCGAGGAAGCGGGTGTAGGTTTGATCAAAGACATTGGTAAAGCGCTTGAAAATATCAACTGCATCCGGATTGGGCTCTTGCGTGATGAACATCAAATGTCCTTTTGAGAAAAACCCGCAGTGGGTAACCTGGTATGTTGGCAACGGATATCCGGCTTCTACAATACCGCGCATGTTTTCGCCCACCACCGGCAGATTGTCCATGTAGCGATAGGTTTGCTTGAGTGATTCTCCTTCTGATTCAAATACGAGGAAATCGTCACCCCTGCGTTTTGCCTCGCGGATGGTGGTGAAGAATACATCTTCTGTGAGTGGTATTCTGAGCGGAGTTCCCATTTTTCCATCCGGACCCGGATTGTAACCCATAAAATAGCTGTCATCATCATTCCACAGGCTAAAACCGCAGGACCATAATTCGATCCCCAGATTTTTTATTTGTTCAAACATCAACTCTGATGTTTCAATGAGCTCGTCACTACGCTGCATAGCCATGGTGCGTGCGCGAACCCGTTCAAGGGCAAGTTCTACCTCAACTTCCCGGGCTTGCTCTTCAGCCTTTTCAATGTCCCGGAACCTGCGATAGGCCAGTGAAAAGACGTTGTGAAATCGCTTGAAAATCTGTAGGCCCTCTTCGTTCAGCGGGCGGTAAAGAGTGATTCCCAGTCCACCGGGGCCAATAGAGAAAAAATGGCCGTCAACAGATTCGGTTTCGTCCAGTAGCGGGTCGGGTAACTGGTTCTCCTGCTTACGGTATGCCCGAAAAGTTGCCAGCTCCTCACCGGATAAACTTGTTGTAAAAAAAGCGTCTGCCGATTCCAGCATCCGGTTTATCATCTCAAGAACCACCGGGGTTTCATCGCACTTCGATATTTCAACAGACTCTTTATCGTAAGGCCTGAAGTACTGGTAGTTATGATAGGTGCCGTTATCTTCATTGATGATCACCGTCTGTACGTTCCGGATATGCTCCACTCCTAACTGCTCAAGCTGGTCCGAAATAACGCTGCACACCTTCAGCATATCTTCCGGCCTGTTCATACTCATGGCTACCGCCCGTACCCGTTCGATGGAGGCCTCTATTTCTAGTTCTCTGTTTTTGTCATGAAGGTCGGCTGTCTGCTGATCAACCAGCTTCTGAAGCTTCTCTTTCTCCCGCTTCCACTCCTCCTGGTGCCAGTGATCATTTTCCGTATCCACAGGCGTGGAGGTGTGCCAGTGGGTTAGTTTCCACCGGCTGTCGATATACTCCATCATGCAACTGGCCCGCATGAAGATGGTGTTGACTTCGTCAGGGGAGGAGAGAGTAAGGGTGATTTCCTCGACGATAAAAGCCGTGTTTCCATCAGGTGAAATTCGCGTGGCAATTCGCTTGCGGTCAAGCCCGGGTTTCATATTGCCCATTTGTTCAAATTGCGATTTGAACAGTGCTTCTACCTCCTCAAACGAAAAGATGCGTTCATCTTTTGTAGTACCGAAAACCACCGGGTCTGTGGCGATGATGTCAGACAAATCCTCATATGGTACGATACAGAATCCTACGTCTAAGATTCGTTCGTAACTTACTTCCAATAATTTTTCTTTCTTCTCAGGATTCATTTTCTATTCCTTTTTCTAAATGAATCGTAAACGTGGTGCCTTTGCCGGGTGAACTTTTAATACCCATGCTCCCGCCATGTGCTTTAATAATATCGTTCGTAATACTCAGCCCAAGCCCCGTACCCTGCGTCCCTTTCTTTGTGGTAAAAAACGGCTGCAGGATTTTGTTTTTGATCTCATCCGGTATGCCGGGCCCGTTGTCCTCGATTTCGATGGTGACTGAACCGTCAGTTCTTTTGGTTCGGACCATTAATTGGGGGTGATAGTCTTCAACAGCAGACACCCCTCGGCTCCGCTCAGCTCCGCCACTCCCCTCAAGGGGAGACTTTTTACCTTTCACGTTTGACGTTTCACTCAGCTTCTCCCTCATCGCATCAAACGCATTATTCGTCAAATTCACAATCACCCGGCTAAAATCCTCTGCAATCAGCGGTACATTACCTATCGATGCATCCAGATCGTATTTAAGATCCACGTTAATCGGCTCTTCTCCGGCTCGCATCCCATGAAAGGAGAGGTTCACAAACTCCCTTGCCAGATTATTCAGATCGTTGGGCTCCATCTTTCCTGAACCGCCACTACTGTGCTGCAACATCGACTTAACGATAGAGTCAGCACGGGAGCCATGCTTGTGGATCGTTTTGAGGTTAGCTTCAATGTCGTCGAGGATTTCGAGGATGAGGTCGGTGTCATGGCTCAATCCAACCTCCGGTCCTCCGTCCGCGGTCATCCGCCGCACCTCGTGTCTAATCTCCTCCACCAACTCCACACTCAGCTCAGAGAAATTATTCACAAAATTGAGCGGATTCTTGATTTCGTGCGCGATGCCTGCGGTTAGCTGACCAAGAGAAGCTAACTTTTCGGCTTGTATAAGCTGATCCTGCGTGGATTTAAGTTCATTGAGTGTCCCCTGCAGAGTCTCATAGGATTTCGCATTGTACAGTGCAGCAGAGGTATAGGATGCAAGGGTTTTGAGAATTTCCAAATGGTGTTTTTGGTATTTATTTTTTTCAAACGACTGGATGGATACAAGTCCAATGATCTTTTCCTTGACCTGAAGGGGCAAATAGATCAGGGAATTTGGCGTCTTGGGTTTACTGCCATCTTCCAGCGATGCAGTCTTCAACATCGTAAGATCGATATCTTCCAGATAGCTGGAAAACTCTTTATCAATATCATTGATAAAAACTTCTTTGTTATTCTCAATACACCACACGGCGAGCTGAGTCTTATCACTCATGGTTCTTTTATAGGGCTGATATCGTTTCCCTTCTTCAACAGATAGCTGATATTCTATCGCCCCTTCCTCTTCATTGTAAATACCAACGCCAAATACAGTAGCATCCATCAACTGGTTCACATTTTCGTATACCGTATTCAATATAGTGTCCAGATCGAGGGTAGAGGTTATATCCCGGCCTATCTTACTTAGGACCGATACACTTTCGTATGATTTTTCCAGCTCCAGCGTTTTCTTTTCCAGTTCAGCGTTCTTCTCCTTCATCACCACATTCGTCAGCCTGTTAATTTCAGCCTCCTTTTGCAGCTTATCCATCTCAAACTTAATATTCTGGTACTTATGTTTAAGCTCCTGCTCTTCTTTGTATACCTCAGATTTATATTTATGGTAGAGTTTATAGTGCTTTACAAATGAGTGGATGTCTTCTTTGTCTTCATAAAACTCCGCCAGGGTTTCATGAACCATATAGATACTGGCTTTGGCTTTTATGTCTTCTGCCACCTCTAAAGACTCCATCAAATAGGTTTCAGATTCATCCGAACCTTGCAGCAGGCATACTTTTCCCAAAAATAAAAGGGCTTGAGCCTCGCCAACTTTATAACCAAAGTCTCTATAGGTCTTCAGGCTTTTCAAAAAGGAGTCTTTAGCTTCTTCCAGTTTGTTTTTTTGGAGCAATACTTCACCGATACCAAAAAGCGCATAGCCCAGGTTCCTTTTATCATTTTTTTCCTCGCTCAATTTCTGACACTCAGTGAACGTCTGATGAGCTTTATCGATACGTCCGTCATTCAGATATAACGTTGCAATACTTTCAAGAATAGATGACTGGAGACTGAAATTTTCGATGCTTCTGGATAAATTCAATGCCTTTTCGAGGAAATTCAGCCCTTTTTCGTTATCACCCTGTATGCTGTAAATATATCCCGCACCATTATATGCATAGGCCATGGATTCTTTCTGATCAATGCCCTCACCCAGCTGCAACCCTCTTAAAAAGTAATCCAGCCCCTGATCATAATCTCCCATGTAGTAGTAGATTGCACCTATGGAGACCAGGGATTGGGACTCACCGCTTTTGTCATCAAGCTCAATAAACTGTTCCATAGCCTGGGCAGAAAGCGATAAGGCTTTTTCGAGATTAGAAAGATACCGGTGGCTCACGCCCATATTACGGATAGCGTATGCCATGCCCCGCCGATAGTTGTACTTTTCCGACAACTCTTTGGCTTCACTGCTTAACTTAAGACCAGTCTTCGGCTCAGTATCATGTACTTGCCAGGCCTCGTCATTCAGTGCGTTAATCTTTTGAACGATATCATCTGAAATGGTTTTGGGAACGTCTAAATTCTGATTCATTGGCATATCTATTTTGAGGACATTTGAATAGTTAACAGTGAACCTTTCTCTGCCTCTGATTCTATTTTTAAAACCCCTCCATGAGCCTTCTCGATATCATGGGTGATACTCAATCCAAACGCTGCACCCTTCGACACTTTCTGACTCGAAAAAAAAGGCTGCAGAAATTTGTCCTTTATCTCGTTTGGAATTCCAGGTCCGTTATCCTCGATTTCAATAATGACAGACTGATATTTTTGAAAGGTCCGAACCGTCAATTTTGGCTGATAATCCCCTGCACCCCCGATGTTTCGGGATTGTCGCTCTGCTCCAACCTGTACCTTGTACCCTGAACCCAGCTTTCCCTCCATCGCATCAAGCACATTATTCATCATATTCGAAATCTCACTCACTTCCTCTTTTCTGCTCCGGGTTAGATATAGCCTAAAAACAATGGGTTAGAATTGTCACTTATCTGCTAAAGCACAATACGTCAAAAAATTTAAATTTCACAGGCTGACCACGCAGGTGTTGAATAAGATTTGATCATCATTTTTGGGATACAAATAAATCGATTCCTGCCGACGTGATGACTAGATGATTCACAAGTTTAAATCCAACACTCCTGCACATGGACTTAAATACCTGTTTTTAAATGAGTTTTTTTAACTACATTCACGGATGTGATCGAAATGCTCCTCTTTTTCAGCCAACCAAAGTGTTAATATCATGAAAATAATGATACCGGTATTCTTCAGCCTATTTCTGTTATCCTCATGTTCAAATGAAAACAGAATCTCAACTTATGGCGATGCTGCAATTGCCGATGAACAGCAAACATCAAACTGGCTGGCGTATGGCCGCACACATAATGAGCGTCGATTTAGTCCTGCTGCCGATGTCAACTCAGAAAATGTGGCCGATCTTAAAGTTGATTGGTTTATAGACCTTCCTAATGATGTAGGATTGGTCTCTACACCGCTGGTTGTGGATGGTGTGATGTACTTCACCGGAACAATGAACATTATCAGGGCTGTAGATGCCGTTAGTGGTGATCTGATCTGGGATTACGACCCTAAAGTTGGTGAGGAAGTGAAAGGGAAGAGAAAAATTGGCTGGGTACACAACCGTGGAATCTCGTTTTATGAAGGCAAGATTTTTACTGCCACATGGGACGGCAGACTGATTGCTATCGATGCCAATTCCGGTAAAGAAATCTGGTCAACTCGCACCTACGATATGGAGCGATCTTTATACATCACCGGAGCCCCAAAAGCTTTTAAAGGAAAAGTTCTGATCGGCAATGGTGGTACAGAAAATGGACCAACACGGGGGTGGGTCACCGCGTATGATGCTGATACCGGAGAGGAGGCATGGAAATTCTATATCGTACCCGGAAATCCGGCCGATGGTTTTGAGAATGACGCCATGGAAATGGCTGCAGAAACATGGACCGGTGAGTGGTGGAAACATGGAGGCGGCGGGAATGCCTGGCACGGGTTTACCTACGACGCCGATCTGGATATGCTCTATATCGGAACGGGAAACGGATCTCCATGGAACCGAAAAATAAGAAGTCCAGAAGGAGGTGATAATCTATTTCTAAGCTCCATCGTGGCGCTTGACCCCGACACCGGTGAATACATTTGGCACTACCAAACTGCTCCTGGTGATACATGGGATTACAACTCAAATATGGATATTGTTCTGGCTGATTTGAACATTGAAGGGCAGGAAAGAAAAGCCATACTGCACGCGCCAAAAAATGGCTTCTTCTATGTTATAGATCGCGAGACCGGCAAGCTGATTTCCGCCGAGCCCTATGTAGAAACATCCTGGGCTTCACATATTGACTTGGAAACGGGCCGCCCGGTAGAGGTGGAGGGAGCCAGATATGAATACGAACCTGCTTACATTACTCCCAGTCCCTGGGGCGCTCATAACTGGCAGGCGATGTCTTACAGTCCTCAAACCGGGCTAGCTTATATACCCACCCACCATCAGGCAGTTACGTTTACTGATGAAGGGATTGATTTGGAGAACTGGCAAGCCCGCGAATTTGGAGGTGGGATTGGCGTTAGCTTGGAATTCTCCGAAGACGATCAACCCAGAGATTACCCGGCATCACTTCAGGCATGGGATCCGATAACACAGGAATTAGCATGGTCCCATCCGCAAGAGACGTTCTGGAATGCCGGCACATTGACCACAGCCGGTAACCTGGTTTTCCAGGGCCGGTCAGACGGTATGCTTATGGCATACGATGCGTCAACGGGTGATATTATGTGGGAGTTTGATGCCGGGCTGGGGATTTCCGCTCCACCAATTACATACATGATTAACGGAAGGCAGTACATTTCGCTGCTGGTTGGTTTTGGTGGCGGGTTCTCTGGATATAGTCCTGCGGCTGAGCTGGGATGGTCTTATGGTGTTCACACCCGGCGCCTGCTTAGTTTTTCTTTGGACGGATCAGCAGACATGGCTGAACTGCCGCCGCCCTATTTTCCTGAACCTCTTGTTGATAATGATTTTACTATCAATGAAGAGATGGCCGCAATGGGTGCTACAGTTTATTCAAGCTGTGGGGCATGCCATGGAGGAGGAGCACTTGCAGGCGGTATGGCTCCGGATCTCAGGGCGTCCGCTCTGATGTTAAACAGTGGTTCCTTCACATCTGTTGTACGGGCTGGTGAATTATCAGGGAGAGGAATGCCGGCCTTTCCCGATATTACGGATGAGGAACTGGAGGCCCTGCAGCATTATATCCGAAAAAGAGCCCTTGAAACTTCCAACATAGACGGTTCAATGAATGATGACGATCCTCAAACAGATGCAGGATCGCATTAATAATTAGACATTCCAGGTTGGGTTATCTGTTTATACTTTTTGAAGTAAAGCTCTAGTTCTGAGTAACTTTAAAGCAGATAGTGGCAGGGTAATGATAACGTTATGCATCTTTATTCTGAAGCACATTCACAGGTAAGGAAATTATAAATGATGCACCACCAAGTTCAGATTCTTCAATATCGAGATTTCCATTATGCATCTGAGTCACAATTTCGTAACTAAGGCTCAAACCTAACCCTGTGTTATCTCCCGTTGGTTTAGTGGTAAAGAATGGTTCAAATATTTTCTCTTTGATAATGTCAGGTACCCCGGGTCCATTATCTGAAACCTGAATTTTTATCTGGTTATCCTTTTGTACGGTTTTAATCTTTATAACCGGCTGATAATCCTCCGGCTGGATTATCGAATACTCCCATACTGAATCAAGTGCATTCTCAATAATATTTTGAATCACCTGACCTATTTTTTGAGGGATCACATCAATTTCACTCATGTTTGGGTCCAGTTCTAAATCAATCTGGACCTTCAAATCATCAAATCTTGCTTGTCGGCCATGGTAGGCTAGTTCAGCATATTCAGTGACTAATTTATTTATCTGAATTTTTTCTGCCTCTCCTATAACCCCCCCGGTATGCTGCATCATCGAACGCACGATGGCATCGGCCCGCTTTCCGTGTTCATCAATCTTTTCTGTGTTAAAGCCCAGACTTTTGAGTATAAACTCTATTTCTTCAGCGTCATTATTTTCTATAGCTTCTTTTAACTCCTCAACAAGCTCTCTTGACACTTCAGCGAAATTATTAATAAAATTCAGTGGGTTTTTAATTTCATGTGCAATTCCGGTTGCGAGTCGACCGAGTGACGCCATTTTCTCAGACTGTATCAGGCGGGTTTGAGTTGTTTGTAATTCATGGTAGGCAATTTCAAGTTCACGGGCTTTCTCAAGTTCCGCGGCTTTTAAGTCGTTCTCGGTCTGAAGCACTTTTGCCTGTGCTTCTGCAGCCTCAGCTTTAAGCTCTGCTTCTCTAAGTTGTGCCGCTTCTCTCTCCTTTTTAAGTAGCCTGGTGCGCTGAATACGATCAACTACAAATATACCAGCTCCAATGACGATAAAGTAAGCCAAAAATGCCCACCAACTCAGGTACCAGGGCGGCATTACAGAGAACTCAAAAGAAAGTGGCTCAACAGACCTAATGCCACTTTCATTAATGGCCCTGGCCTCAAATGTGTATGCCTTAGGGATTACAATCGCCGACAGGTTTGTGTAATTAATCCGTGTGTCAGTTTTTTCATCTGACCACTCATCGTTAAATCCCAAAAGCCTGGTTTGATACCTTACTTCGCGCTCATTTCCAAAACTAAGTGCCGCATATTCAAAGTGAAATTCATTTCGTTCGTCCTCGATATTATTGGCGTCAAAATTTGTCAGCATAATCTCAGGCGGAATTTCATTAATTCCATCCATCTCAGGTTTGTAAAGAGAAATTCCCTGAGCTGTGCCATAATAGAGCGTTCCCTCAGCATCAAAATTGACGGAGCCGTAATACCAAACTTCATTATCTACAAGACCATCGAGTCGAGTGACGGTTCGCAGTACTGTATAGTTTTCAGGATTTATTTCTGCAAGACCCTGATTGGTACCAACCCACAGCATCCCGTTTATTGGCGATAAGTCAAAACTGATTGTATTGTTTGCCAGGAGACCATCATCTGTTGTTAACAAGCGTTTGATCCGGGTTGAATTTCCCTCAAGTACGACTAAGCCAACTTGGGTTCCAACCCACATAGAACCAGATACCCAGTCCAGATTTTCAATTTGATTGGATGGCGATCCATTGTCTGTTGACCACCACGGCTCAAAAAGCGGATCTTGCTGCTCTCCATTTTTAATATCGTTTAAAGTCTCAAGTGTCACAGCTGTCATACTTCTGTAAATCCCCTGATCTCTGGATCCTACCCAAAGATGACCCTCATCATCAAAAGCAACCGTATGGAAAATCGCTGAAGGTAGTCCTAAGGTATTATCCAGACTGTAAAGATTCTCATTAGCAACTACAACCACCGTCCGGCCTGAAAACCAAAGACTTTCAATTTTGGTATCACTCCCTGCACCTTCCTGAATCATCAGCTTCTCAGCGGCAGCCATTCCAGATGATGGATAGGTAGACAGAATAGCATCTCTGCCAAATAGAGAAACCTCAACATTTTCAGTGGATTCATCTAGAGGCTGTGTACCTGAGAAAGATAAACTTTGAACGCCCCTTGTACTGGCAGCCCACAATCTTCCATCAGAGTCAGATTCCAGGCCATTAACCCAATTGTTTAATAGTCCGTCTTCGATTTGTATTGATTCTGATTCAAAATCTTTGTTAATACAAATTAATCCGCCCCCGGCTGTTCCTGCATAAATAATGCAGGGTGAGTTAGGATTTTCAAAAGGCAAAACGCTGTTTATACCAGATGAAGGAAGTATCGGCGGCTCACCTGCAATTGAGGTAGAGGTTAGGTTTTTGAATGCTTTATAGTTGTATCTCAGCTTAGATACACCACCTGACTGGGCAATCCAGATATTATTTTCACGGTCTTCAAAAATATTCCAGACCACATTTGAAAGCAGACCATTTGACCGACTGTATTCATCTATCTGTTCACCTGTGTCCGTATCAAAAACCTGAATACCCGACCCTTCAGTTGAAATCCAGAGATTTCCATCTGAGGTAAACCTCAAATCAGGAATATTGCTGGTTGAAGATGTTGAAATATATTTTAACTCAAGTTCACTGCCGGAATCATCCAATCGCCAGACACGTCCGCTTTGTTCGCCTCCCCAGAGCACCCCGGCAGGCCCTTCATGAAGAACACTTATATTGATTTCATTTCCGATTCGATAGGTTTGAATGATCTCCTGCTCATTTATTTTTAACAGCTCTCCCCCTCTCAGTGCCACCCATAAGGTTCCGTCATCTCCTACCGTGAGCGAGCTTACTGCGCGATCTTCTCCACCAATATCCGCTACAGCAGTGGAAAGAGTGTCGGATTCAAAATTCCCTTCTTCAGAAAAACTGTATCGCACCAAGCCAAGTGCCTCAGTACCCACCCAAACGTTACCGTTCTTGTCGGCCGCCATTCGGTTCAGGTTTACAGAAAAATTGATCAGCTCTTTTCCCTGTATCTGCTGAGTAAACCTGACTTTTTCGCCAGTTCTAAAGTTCTGAATAGGTCTCTCTGAGACAACTATACCTGCATTGGAGCTAGCCCAAAGACGGCCGTCCGGGGCTTCCATCATGTCCCATACTGTCAGTTCGGTAAGCCCCTCATCCAGGCCATGTACCTGTAAACTTACACCGTCATACCGAGCAAGGCCGGATGTGTATATGGCAAACCATATAAATCCCTGACTGTCTTGAAATACCTTATGGACTTCTGCAGAGGGGAGGGGATTGACTTCATTTTCAGGGGTGTATTGTGTTATCGGGAGGCTTTGGCCTCCCGACACAACAGGAAAAAGAAGCATGATAACGCCGATCAGTAGAAGGGTCTGTTTCATAACATATTGTACGCTTCCAGTTTCCGGCATTTCTTATCTTTATTATCCTTCTATAGTTCCGCCACCACCATTGAATGATTCTATAGTTCCACCGCCACCATTGAATGATGAAAGAAGTGAACCCGAAGAGGTAAATGAGGATGTGCCCGTAAACGTAGTGGTCTCAAAAGTAGTGCTGTTTAACATTAATGGAGAACTGGTTGATTGAGTTGCAACTACAGCTGCTGCAGCACCGGTCTTTAGAATCAAGGTGTTGAACTCATCAAAAGTAGCTCCATCAAAAAAGACACCGTTCCCACTTACGACATTGAGCATGGCCGCAAGAAATTCAGCAAGAAGTATTTCAACATCAGTGCTTTTTTTCTTAATCGTGAGAATGCTTTCTGCAGTTGCAAGTCTCTCACTCTCTGTCGCTCCAAAATCAAATTTATATGTGAGATCCAGATTATCGATAGCTTCCAGATACCCGATCAACTGTTCTTTAGAAACGGTAGCTCCTTTCCCTTTTGTAGAAAATTTAAATTGCTCTGCCCAAAATGGGTAGGTATTTGTTTTTAACTCAATTAAGTCATTTTCAAAACCATTATTAAATTTTTCAATCAGTGTTACTGTTTCTGGCTTAAAGCCTACATTTTCAGTGGTAACATCAGCCCCGTCTACTGTTACACCCAAGGGCAGTGTTGTCGTGGCAGTATAGTTCGGACCTTCACCTTCCAAACCAAAAATAAACGGATTTTTTGCGGGATCTATGTCTATGCTGAAATCTACAGCAGAGTCACCCGTATATACGTTAAACGTATACGAGCCATCTAAAGATGTGAGTACAGACCCTGTAATCGGATTACTCGAAACTGGAGAAGTCCCGGTAAAATCAATCTCTACATTATCAATACCGCCCTCACCCGGATCTTTGATGCCGTCTCCATTCTCATCCACATAGACTGTACCGGATATTGAATAGATGCCTTTACATGGCCCGGGTATGAGTCTTGTTTCCACTGCATCGCTGCCTGTTGGCTGAATAGTTGCATCAACCATACCTGTCAGCACCTCGCCGGAGTAACTGATTGTGTAGGTTTCATCTTTATTTGCTCCAATAGAACTCGTCCATTGGATATCACCATCTGCATTTAATGAACTTCCCTCACTTGGGGTGTAGCCTTGTAATTCTGCGCATGCAGGTACCTCAAAGATCATATAGTTAAAGCCACTGCCATTACTGCCCCTGCTGACTGTATAGACAAAGTTGGTTTCATCTTGAACATCATCATAACCGCTTGCTTCTTGGTTAAACGTAATAGTGAAGTCATCTATAGTTACTTCATCAAAACTAACACCTGTTACCGAAGCTTCAGGTATGGTGGTTATTTCCACTTCAGATCCTTCAGAAACCGGATTTTGCATTTCATTACAGCCAAAAAATAAAAGCATGCAACAAACTGTGGCTGCAAGCGAAAACGTAACTTTACTACTTAAACTTCTTGGTCGTGTTTTTAGTGGTTCTATTGTATTCATAAAAGTGCCCCCATCGTGACGTTGATTTTGTTAATAAACTGTTTACTCAGCAGATACAGAGAGCTGATTTTACCTACAGACAACCTAAAGCTGTGGAGATTCTAAATAACAATGCTTTACAAACTGTTAATTCTCAAGAGTTTTCTCGCGTTTCGCAGTATGGTGGTGTACAACTGAAACACATCATTTACAGTTATTTAGACTCTTTTTTAAGAAATCTAATCTAGAAAAAATCCTGATCACTTCCTTTTATTACATATATATGAGATAAAATTAATAAATACGGTTCATATCAGGATTGAGAAGATTGCAAATCATATTTCAAGGTTAAAAATATCCCTGGCGTCTTTGCCTGAATATCATCCACAATCCCTCACTGCTCCCCACTCTACGGTTGCTCCATTAAAAAGGATTCAAACTCTCTTTATTTTTATATAAATTTTTGAAAAATAATGATCTACCAGTAGCCCCCTAACTATGCCGAAAAAATAGTTCTTCATCAGATCCCGATACTGGCTCCATTTTTTCAAATTAAGTTGAAAAGACTATTTTTCTTTCAGCGCCACCCAGCAACAGGCAGACGAATGATAGTGCTGCTGACCTTTTTTGGCTCTGCCAAATTCTCCGTAGGTAAAAAATCCGGCCATGGGGCTGTTCCACACGTCAGCCAATCCTTCGTTTTCCATGGTCACCAGCGGTCCGAGAGCCGGTTCTCTGCCCGCACAGGAAAATACCAGCAGGGCATCCGCATCATCACCCACCGAACTTTTCACATCCGTTGCTTCATCGATAATTTCCTGCACAATATCAAAATCCGGCGGTACGGAGAACCAAAACTTTTCCCCCTCTTTCATCTCCATATCCGTAACCAGCGCATTTTCCTCGCGATCAATGCTCATGGGGCCCTTAATCACTATTTCATCACTGTTTTCCCGCTCTGCGATAAACGGGTAGTTGAATGAGAGCTCATTTAAAACATCAAAATCGAGGCCTGCACCTTCTTTATCTTTGCCCAGATACTTCAGGTACATATCTACCGCAGGCTTTCCGTCGATGGAATAGAGGAAGCTGCCCTTGCTGCGGGTCACTGTCCTGGAGATCCCCAAACGTTTCCAGCCGGTGATGGCCATGCCATTCAGAGAGACTTTATCAGCATTCAGAACCAGGGCTAAAAGGCCGTGATTTGTTTCCCGTTTTTGGGTAAAGACAGACGTACCTGACAGGGTCATATCATCTCCGGCCATGCCTCCAAAAAAGATCTTGTCCCTGCCAATCGCTTCAGACAGTTCATGAACCAGTGTCATTCCGTCAAACACATCTGAGGAAGGAGTTACGCCGGTACTGCAAAGTATCAGAGAGGGGTTTGAAAATGTTTGCAGGGAAGTTTTTGCGAGATGAACGGCTGTCTCTTTAATAGTTCTGTCACCAATGTCCTCGATAAGAATAGAATACGCTTCCCGGTTCAGGTCGAGCAGCAGTACGGCGATTTCTCCGTTGCTTTGATGACCGTCCGTGAACTCTCCGCAGGATGTAGCACCAAAGATATCAATACCCAGTTCCTGCAAAATAGCGCAAACGGATTCTCTATCCTGTTTAACGGATATAAAGAGAAAAGCCAGCGTGGGGGCAAACCCATCAGATAAACTCTGATTCAATGCTGACCGAATTTCGTCTGGTGAACTGCCTTGAAGGGATTTCGATTTCATTCCATTTATTTGATTATAATCATTTTACCTCTGTTCGCTGAGGAACGCAAGTCGAAAAATTCTCCATGCACCTTAGTGATTCCGTTAGGGATATTTCTCTCTACTTCATTCCACCAAGCGAGCCCGCTATAGCATGCTAAAGGATATTAAAACAATTTTGATCCATATAAACAATTGATTAAATATTTCAACCTAAAAAAATTAATCTTTAAATTTTTTTAAACTTTTGAGATATGAACTTTTTTTATTAATCTCGCAGTGCATCCAACCTTTTATCCTCTCTTAAAATGAGTTCAATTCTACCTGGCTACGATTATGATATTTTTGTCAGTTATCGGCATCACGATAACAAGTATGACGGGTGGGTTACTGAGTTTGTTGAAAGGCTTCAACAGGAATTGAACGCAACCCTCAAAGACAAGCTGTCAATCTATTTTGACAAGAACCCTGAAAGCGGGTTGAGTGACAATCATGTTGTAGATCAATCCATCCGTAATAATATCAAAACCCTGGTATTTATTCCGATTGTATCCCAAACCTACTGCGATACCTCATCGTTTGCCTGGAGCAAGGAATTTATGGTATTTAAGGAGTTTGCTGATTCCGATCGTTTTACACGTACTATCCGATTGGCGAACGGTAATTTTACATCTCGTATTCTTCCCATAAAAATTCATGATATCGATGTAACAGATCTCCGGCTGCTTGAAACAGAACTCGCGGGAACATTGCGTTCTATCGATTTTATCTACCGGGAGGCTGGAGTCAATCGTCCGCTAAGACCTGTTGATGATGAAATTTCAGCGGTGTCATCCCAGGTTAAAACTCTGTACCGGAATCAGATTAATAAGCTTGCCTATGCCATCAAAGAGATTGTGCAGGGAATCAAGGATATTGACCGGCATCTTTCGCCGACAGTAAATCCATCCACACTCTCCGCTCCCAAACCTCCCGAGGGAGCCTTTTCATCATCTCATCCGTCTGCTTCAAAAGTGAAAGTAATTGATCAGTCCGGGCCCAGCGTTTATCTGGCATGGACCTCCAGTGATCTGAAAGAGGAACGGGAAGAGATGGCTATTACGCTGAAAAAAGCAGGATTTAATGTTCTGCCATCCACTGATTGTCCGGCCGATGATGATTCTTTTAAAGAGAAAGTAAAGGAAAATATGATGCGCTGTTCGTGCTCCCTGCACATATTGGGCGGTGAATTCGGGAGGCGATTTGAGTTTGAAAGTGAGACATCATTCCCGCAATTTCAGTTTCTGGAAGCAAAAAAGACGATTGAATCGGGCGAAGACGACTTTAATTGTTTTATCTGGATGCTTCCTGAAGCCTCCGCTAATATCAAGCCCGATCAGCAGAATTTAATCAACTTCATCCGCAACAACATCACGGAGAATATGATGTTCTCAAACAGTATGGGGCCGATGCAGCTTGTTGATGATATGCGCGTTGTGATGAAAAAAGAGGAAGAAGAACTGTTCGACTCTAAGGATACAGAGATCTTCTTCATCTATAACCAGCAGGATGAAGCAGAAGCAAAAATTATTACCGACCACCTCAGCACGGAATACCCTGTTGAGATCATGAATATTTTGCCCGATGGCGAGGACAAATACCGGGAAATCAGTACCCAGCAAATACCGAAAAGTAAGCTTGCGGTCGTTTATTTCAAATATGCCGCGGACTGGGCACTGCCGTTTACAAAACAGGTTTGGAAAACAGTGGGTGGTGCATCCTCTCCTACTCCCTTGTTCCTAATCGGAGAGGATGATCCCATCAGTAACAGAGCGCGCAATTTCAAAGCTCCCAAAGTTGTATCTACAATTGTCCCCAATGAGGATGTTCCCGCCGAAGTGAAGAAGGTGTACATAACCGTAAAAGACATGAGTTAGGTTATGCCCTATGTTTGACGATTTTCAGATTTGCCCTTATACCGGACTGCGCTCGTTCACCGAGGAGGAGTCGATCTATTTTAAAGGTCGCGAAGACAACATTGAGCAAGCAATAGAACAGCTTCAGCGCAACAAGTTTTTAATGCTGACCGGCGCCTCCGGTGATGGCAAGTCCTCATTGGTTTATGCAGGTATCATCCCCAATGCACGCGCCGGATTTCTGCGTTCCAAATATACGGACTGGGTTGTTGCCGATTTCCGCCCCGAACGGAACCCTTTTAAAAATCTCTGCAAAAGCCTGGCCGAACAGCTTGAGATCGAAAATATCCATACGGTTGAATCGGAGCTGAAACATGGTTTTTCCGCACTCATAGATCTGTACAAAAATTCTCCGCGCCATCTGGATACTGATTCAGTAGATTGGAAGGAGGCCGACGATGCCGGCAAGTCTGTTCTTAAACGGAAATCGGCCAACCTGATGATTCTGGTTGACCAGTTTGAGGAATTTTTCACCAATCCGGAGAACTACCAACAAGGCGCCCCCTCCAGGGAATCGAACCTTGTGCTCAATGTTCTGCTTGAAACCTCAAGAATAGCCCTTGAGGAAGATCTGCCCATTTATGTTGTTTTTACGATGCGGTCCGATTTTATCGGTCAATGTTCTGCATTCAGAGGACTTCCGGAATACATAGGATTTTCGCAGTTTTTTGTCCCACGGCTGAACCGTACACAGCTGCAGCAAGTCATAGAAGAACCGGCTGTACTGAGCGGCAATAAAATCACCCGAAGACTCACAGAACGCCTGATCTACGATCTTACCGAGGGTGTTGACCAGCTTCCTATTCTCCAGCATGCACTGAATCAGGTGTGGCACGCTGCTGATAACGGCCGGGATGAGATGGACCTGATTCATTACGCGATGGTGGGCGGTATGTCCGCCGATGAACTGCCCGGAGAGCAGAAGGAGAAATTTCAGGAGTGGTTTAATAATCTCCCTAAAGCAATCAGGGACTGCTACCATAAACCGGGTCTTCAAAATGTGCTTGATACGCACACTAATAAACTCTACCTCGAGGCAACCGAATACTACCTCCGCGAGACCGGAAAACCCATTTCAAACGATGACGTTAAGGCTATCATCAAAACGGCCTTTACCTGTCTTACAAAAATTGACCAGAGTCGTGCCGTCCGAAACCGCATGACGCTGCAGGAAATTACCGATATCCTGAACCGTCCCGGAATGGACACCGAACAAGTGGGAGCTGTACTCAATATTTTCAGGGAACCCGGCAATACGTTTATCCGGCCGTTTATTTCTGAGGAAACGGAGGATAAAAAGCTTAAACCCGGCGATGTGCTGGACATCACACATGAGAGTCTGATTCGGAACTGGCATTATCTGGAGGAATGGGCACTCGAGGAGTACGAAAATTACACGGTATATCTGGATTTTGAGATGCAGCTGAATCGCTGGGTGAACAACGACAAATCAGGCGGGTATCTGCTTTCAATTGGCCCTCTTGTTTTCTTTGAAGACTGGTATGAGCGGGTAGAGCCCAACAAATACTGGATTTCAAGATATCTGCCGGACGAACTGGGGAGTGCAAAAAAGCTTGAAAAAGCAGACCAGACGTTATCCAACGCGCGGGAATTTCTTCAGCGAAGTGCTCGCAGGCATACCGTTACCCGTACGTTCATGAAGTATGGGACCAAAAAAATCGGTGCAATTGTATCTGTGATCCTGCTGCTGGGCCTGGGAGCCTACGGCGCCTGGAGTGCCTATCAGAAGCAGAACAGCTCCGTGCTTGAGTTTATCAAGGAAGACACGGTTGCACTGGCAAACCGTCCCAATCTTTCACTTCAGGCAACCGCACCGTCTCTGGTTGAAATGATTGTGATGGATGCCGTTACCATCCCTGAGATCATTGAGGGAATTCGTGAAACAGACCAGAAGATAAAGATAGCAAACGGTATTGCGTCCAACCTGATACTTCAGGGCAGAAACCAGCCAGAAGCACTCATTTTTGAAGCACTCGAAACGGCAGACACGCTGCTTGACGGCTACAGTCCGGACGGACAGAACACCGAAGAACTTACCCGGACGCTCCAGCTGCTGTACGATTTTACCATTACCGCCGAAATGAACCACTACTACCTGCAGAGCGATCGCTCCGCCGCCCTGGTACGGTCCAATTCAGAACGCTCTGCTAACTGGGCACTCCATATATTGTCGGAGCAGCCGGAGGACTTTTCCGATATTCAGCACCTGCACCTGGCCATTGAAAACGGCCTAAGCAAACGGATTTTCACCATGGATGAGATCAGTGAGATGCTCTCTGTACTCTCACCGTTTGAACCGGATGAACGAAGCCAATGGGTAATGGATAGCTATCCACGCGACAGGGTCCTGATTCGCGGAGCAAATATCTACGGAAATCGGCATAACGGCCTTTATCAGCTTACGGCCTACCTCTATGCTGCAGCTGATGAACCACGGCTTGCCATTCAAAGCGTTGATTCCATTCTGGTAAATGAGAGTACATTTTTTGAAAACGACTACGATGCACACAGTGAAAATGCGACACATATAGCAGCTGTATTCTACACATACGATCATCCGGATGCATTAAATACATTCGTAGATGAATATTCTTCACGTGCAAACTGGATGCCCTCCGAATTTTACAATCAATTGGTTTCCAGAACGTATTTGGAGCTTTATCTGGCTGATCATTTCAATTATTATGCCGGATCGCTAAGATTTTACGCTAATCCGTACCTGAAATTTTCGTCGGATGAGATGCTCACCTTCTTTTTCACCCAGATGAGAAAAGACCTCATGCTGGAAAACAATCCGGATATACGACATTACGGTATGGCTCTGTCTTATAAAAACGAGGGTATACTTAAAGCCTTTCGGAATGAGATCAGAATGAACCCTGGAGCGAATTCATCCCTGTCTCCTTTGTTTGAAGAAGCTGTTGCCCACTACCAGCGTGTATCAGCTGATTATTTAAATCAATCAATTGTTATCCCTCTTACGTCTAGCCTCGATTTGGCCTCATTTCCACGAAAACATCTTTTTCTGTATCCCGATATGCGGATGCCTTTTTTCTTCGGAGAACCCAGGGCCAGAACCTTCTCTTATAATACAGCTGCATTTCCGCTGTACCTTATCGAATCTGATATATTTGAAGAGATGTACTCCGAACGTACTACACACCGGTATTTTGAAACCTGGATACAGGATTATCACGCCTCCATGACCTCACGTGACTGGCTTTTCAGGGAACCTATAGCTGTTGGTACAATGGAAACCCTGGCCGATCATCTGGAGCGAGTGAATGCGGGTGAATCTGCGGACCTGAACTTGTTGTATCTGCATCTGGCTGACGCCACTTTAAACCTTGGAAACGCGGAGGCCGGTCTCGCTCACCTGCGGATGATCGAAACAGACAGGCTGCTCAACTCTTTTCAGTATTCACTTCCATTCTTCATTAACACGTACTCACTGGAGATTGTGGCTCATGCTGTAGCTCATGCCACGCTGCACGGAGAGATTGACCTTGCCTATAGCCTGGTGGATGTTTTTCAGCAGGAGGTGAACCGTTCATCGCTTTACGGATATGCAAGCCAAAGGATATCGCTGCTGTACCGTGATGAAGAAGCTGCGGTACAGCTGATCGATTCTGCCAGAACGGAAATGCTGCAGCTGGATAACCCGTCCGTTTTTCAGCCCAACAAACTGATCCTTGCAGCGGCCCTGATGTATCAGGATCCTGAAAATAACCGGGATGAGGCCTATCAAACTATCAAGAATTCAGGGAATAAGTTTAATGCTATGTTCAAATTCGCTGAGTCGCACGGTTTTGATGAAGAATTTTACGAGGGAACCAGCCATATTCCAGACCTTGTATCAAGCACCGACAGGCTTGCTTTTTACTACAATATCCTGCATGGTTACAATATAAACGGGGACATAGAACCGGAATGGGAAACCTATTATAGCAATCAGTTTGTCTTCATTAGAAGATTCTTGCCCTACATAGCGGAGGGATCATAGATGTTTGATACGCAAGCCATATGCCCCTACACCGGGCTTCGGTCGTTTACCGAAGAGGAGAGCCTCTACTTTAAAGGCAGAGACCAGCAGATCGACCAGATTACGACACTGCTTGAAAAAAACAAGTTCCTGATGCTTACCGGTGCGTCCGGTGAAGGCAAATCCTCGCTCATTTATGCCGGACTGGTACCCAATGCACGGGCCGGCTTTTTCAAGGCTCAATACAGCAACTGGGTGGTTGCCGATTTCCGGCCGGAGCGCAGCCCGGTTAAAAATATGGCGGAAGCCATTTCCAACAAGTTTGTGATTAACCCCGCCACGGCCGAAACCGAACTGCGGCGCGGTTACTCCTCTCTGATTGATCTATATACCAGCTCAAAATTTTACGTAGACAAAAACAGTGAAGAGTGGGAAAAGGCATCCGATGAAGAGAAAGTAAACATGCAGAGGTCTTCTGCCAATCTCCTCATTATTGCCGATCAGTTTGAGGAGTTTTTCACAAATCCTGAAAACTACTATAACGAAGTTCCATCCCAGGACTCCCAGGTGGTCGTGAATCTTTTGCTTGAGACAGCAAAAATTGCCCTTGAAAAGAATATCCCCGTCTATATTGTCTGTACCATGCGATCTGACTATATCGGTCAGTGTTCCGCATTCCGGGGTCTGGCCGACTATATCGGTTTTTCACAGTTTTTTGTACCCCGTCTGAAGCGCAAAGACCTCAAACAGGTAATCCTGGAGCCTGCAGGTTTGAGCGGGAACAGGATTTCACAGCGGTTGGTGGAACGCCTTCTGTATGACCTTTCGGAAGGTGTAGATCAGCTCCCTATCCTGCAACACGCCCTCAAACAGATCTGGCGTGCTGCAGATGAAGGAAGCGAGGAGATGGACCTCATCCATTACGCCAAGGTTGGGGGGATGCCCGCAAATGAGCTCCCTGAAGAGGATCAGCAGACATTTCTTTCGTGGTACAAAGGGCTGCCGGAGTTTCAGCGAGAATATTATAAGGAAACCGGACTGAACCGGGTTATTGAAATTCATGCAGACCTGCTTTATGAAAATGCCTGGTCCACTTATTCGGAAAATTTTCCGGATCAGCCCATTTCCAAAAAGAAGGCGGAAGAGATCATTTCGACAGCCTTCAGCTGTCTGACCAAGATTGATAACAGCCGGGCCGTTCGTAACCGGATGAGCCTTCAAGAGATCACCGATATTATCGATTCTCCCGGTGTAACGACCGGGGTTGCAGGCAACGTTCTCAAAACATTCCGGGAAGAAGGCAACTCCTTTGTAAGGCCGTTTTGTACGGATGATCCCGATTCCTGTGAACTTTCGGGCGATGCGGTGCTCGACATTACCCATGAGAGCCTGATCCGGAACTGGTCGAGACTGCGCGACTGGGCAAATCGTGAATACGAATTCTACTCCATCTACCAGGACTTCAAAAAACAGCTTGATCGCTGGAAGAACAGCGGAAAAAGCAGCAATTTTCTGCTGCCCATTGGGCCACTCTCCTTTTTTGAAAACTGGTACTCTAACTGCAGGCCCAATTCGAGCTGGATACGCCGGTATTCAGAGGTGGAGGGTGATAAACAAGCCGAGTTGGATAGCGCAAAACATCAGCTTGAAGATATCCGGGAGTTTCTGAAAAAGAGTGCCCGTAAAGTGGCCATTCCCCGTGCTTTTATGAAATACGGAGCAAAACGCATTGCGACAGGTTTTGCCATATGGGTTATGATTATCCTTTCCATCTTTTACTGGATTGACGCGGAGCAGAAACAGAATGACGCCGTTGTTGAAACTGTCCAGGAACGCTCCGCGACGCTCCTGCAAAGCAACGAAGTGAATTCTGGAATTAAGGCTACCAATCTGCTCATCCGTGAGCGTCTTGAGCCTGGATCTCTTGCGGCCAATTTTTCAGACTTTAATCCCCGAACCGCTCTTACAATGTCTGTGAACCTGTACGAAGAGCTTCTGCTGTACAACAAATATGACAAGAGCGATTTAAAAACAGAACTGATAGCGCGAACGCAGGAACGCATGGATGGCATGCTGGAAGCCGGATCAGACCTTCCGTTTCTGATGAATGAGCTTAACCAGTTCACCACTATGCTGGCGTACGACAACTACTACAATCCGGATCTTCAAACAGAAGCGATTTTACAAAAATATACGGATGAAGGGTATAATCTGGCGGTTGCCTTTTTCAGCAATCCTTCACTTTTTCGCCCCACAATTCCCATTGAGCTGAATTATGCCATTCAGCAATGGCTAACATTTGGTGCGGTTACATTGGAGAAATCTACTGCCATTTTGGATCTGATCTCGCCCTTCGAGAACACAGAGGCCGAGACCATGTTTCGTGTGTATTATCCGCGCGGCAGCTATGAAGTTAATGGCCGGGTAGCCAACAACTTTAACGGAGGCTATCATACACTTGCTTCACTCTATGCGGCTGAAGGGGATTCGGACCATGTGATTGAAAGCTTTGAACAGATCAGAGATTCTGGTCAGGATGATTATTTCATTGGCAGCCTTTTTAACAACTACAACCATATCCTGGCTATTCTCTACCAGTATGGACATGACCCCCAGGCTGCATCGATGGTAACATGGCTGGGCGAAAATTACGAGTCAAACGTACCGCTTACCATCTATCGTAACTCCGTAATCCGCGCCGGGTATATGAGCGGATTCTATCGTGTAAATGTTCAGAAAAATATTTTCCGCGCATTTGGCGGTTATTTCTTCCCGAATCTGACATTAGCCGATCGGTCCCTTTTCGATTCACTTTACGACAGGTATGAATCGATGATTCAAGGCATACCGGATGCGAATGAAAGAAACTTTACTCTGGCCATCAACAAAAAAAGGCGGGCTATGTTTGACCACAAGTATGCTTTCGACAGGGTATTGGCTCCGAATCTGACTGAGCTGACAACTCACCTGGATGAGGCCGTTGCACACTTCCGGCTGGTTGATGAGTCCTTTCTGGATGAGGAAATACCGATTACCATCCCCTATTACGGGGAAGGTACGCGAAGTGTACAGGTAAAAAGACGCGATCTATTTATCTATCCTGACTATATGGAAGGCTTCTTCAGCCAAACCTACCACACAGACTTGTTTTTTAATTACATCCACCGGAATGACCTGATGAAAGAGTTTTACAGGACCCCGGAAGAGCTCGACATGATTCATCTGTGGCTTGCCAAGGCTTATGAGAAAAAACCAGACATGAATGAATTAAAGTTTGATAACTTTTATCCATTATCCGACGAGGTTCATGAGCGCATACTTTCGGTTATTGAAGAGCACCCGGCCGGGCAGTCGTTCGACCTGAACCTATTGAGCCTCATTATGGCAAACGGTGAGTTTGATGAGGGCAACACTGAAGAGGCCATGGTTCATTATACACGTTTTGATAAAGACAATTTTCAGGCATCCCGGGACCGTTATGAATATCTTGAAAAAACATTTTTCATGAACCAGATGAAAGATGTAGCGGTGAACCTGGCCACCGCCGGATATCACGACGAAGCCATAGCAATGGCTGAACGGTTTGAAGAAGAACATGAGAAAGCCTATGCATACATCTTTATTGCTGAAAACGTCTACCTGGAAACTCAGTCGCCGGAGGCCTTTGCGTACCTCGACTCTGCCCTCACCAAAGCCAGCCGTGTCGACTTCTCGCAATTTGATTTTGGTATAAACCGGCAGATTGACATCCGACAAAATTTAATCCTGCTGCTTTCCAGAATCGGCGGACGGGAACTCAATGAAATTTCTAATGATGTGCTGCGTGAAATGGTGCAGGGAGTGAAGTTTTCAGGCATCATCAGCCGTGTTTTTGGCGTCGCGGAAGAGGGCAACTTTTACAGAGCCATGACGGCCTTGCCGCCCACGCTCACTGAAAATCAGGAGCTCTTTTTGCAGTCTCTGATTCTCTGGCAGGCATCCATTGAGCAGCAAACAGAGGAAGAAGCAGCTCGCTGGAAGCCCATGGACACCTATTTTACGCACGACTTTAACTATGTATTCTACTCGCCCAATTAATTATGAACAGGTATAATACGTTTTACTATCTACTAATCCTCCTGCTGATAACCGGCGCGTTTGCATCCATGGCCCAGAACGGCTACGGTATTAAGCTAATGGGGACTGTTGCAGCTCTGTTTGGTCTGCTCTTTCTTGTGCAGGCGGTAGAATATATTCAGGGGGAGAAAACCAAAACTTTTCCGCTGATTGAACTCATCAGTCTAGGAGTGCTGGCAGGCATTATAAGCCTTCGGGTCTTCTACATTCATTTCCCCTATGCCGAACTGCTTTACGGCCTGGCAGGAATCAGCCTGTTTGTAGTGTACGCAATGAAACTGGCCACTATCTTTCCTCAGATCCGTAAAGAGAACAGGTTTCTTTCATGGATGGTACTTCTCTTCTTCGGAAGCCTTATTCTGTTTGTACTTTCACTCACCATTACTCCTTTTTTCCCCTGGCTGGCCGAGCCCGCCGGCATGGCTGCATTTGCGCTGATTCTGATCTTTACCGCTGCATCTTACGCAAAAAATGAGGTGCTCTACCAGGGAGAAAATATAACCGCGCTTAAAATCGCTACGCGTGCAGAACCACGGGCCGTGATGCTCCTGTCAATATTTATGCTCTTCAGCCTGTATATCGGCCTGAATAAAGTAAACCTGATCCCGGCCGTTTATTCTGACGAATTCCCAAGGGCATACTTCGAGCTTATAAGTACGGCTGAAAGCGGTAATGAAGAACCGGTAGAAGGCCAGTATAAGCACGATCGGTTCCAAGAGGAGTATGAGAAGTTTATAGAAAAACACACGGATACGTTTGAGTATTAGTTTTTGGATGCCCGTTTGTATTGACTCCATTAGCCTCTAATCCAAACCTTGCAGCATATGGCCTGTTGCCAGTAGCTTGCTGGTTGATGCAAAGACTGACCAAATGAAACGTTGGGAGATCCATCGGTTCGATCTCCGTCCTGTAAACGCCCGGGATGGATCTCTCACTACCGGTGACAGATTAGAAAATGCTGGACGGTCTGGTGGTTTTTTAATGGCCATAAATAGTATCTCCCATTCAGGGGAGATCATCCTGTTCGTTCAGAACAGGGTGCGAGGGGTGTTCAGAAGCATGCTAATGAGGGCGGCGTCTGATGTTCAGGTTGGCAATAAAACCATCAGACACCCCTCCCGGCTAAAGCCGTACTCCCCTCAAAGGGAGATTTATTCTGTCACCTCTTAAATAGTGTTGCCACGCTCTACTACGTTAAAATTTCGTAGAGCAGGTTTTTGGGCAAAATTAGGGGCTTGGGATGACAGTTCAAGCAGAGGGCAGCGGCGGCCCACCGGAAACCCGGTTTCATGAACAGATCTTTCCTGCGCTGCCTTATATCAAACTTGCAGCCTGCAGCTTGAACCTTTCGCCCTGAATCACTCCTTCAGCCTTTCCAGGCTCCACTCCTTGTTTTGAGACCGCAGATAGGTTTCACTCTCCAGTACAAACGCGTCAAAATGCGCGTCGTCCCTGATTTTTTTGGACTTCTCTATGAGTGTGCCCATTCCATCACCCATCTGCTGATACTTGAACTCCATCTCTTTTGTATTATTGGCTTCTGAATAGGTAGATATCAGCGCAATAAAACCGACCAGCATCCCGATCAGGCTGATATCGACAAAAACCGGGGGCAGCGCGTAGAATTCCCCGATAATATTGAGTGTGCCCCATATCAGAGATACAGCCAGCAGAATGTATGTCACAGATTTATAAAAGAACAGCTTCTTTCGTAAGTCCCCCTCTTTTTTTTGGAAGTATGAAAGCTGATCAGTAAGGCGATACCTGTTGTAGTATTCTTTCTTTTGCGGTAAGGTAAATGTCAGGGCTTTTTGTTTCAGGCCGATAAGCCTGCTCAGATTTATTTGATAACCATGCCACAAAAAAGGTTTCAGGTGGTCAATGTATTGTTCAAACTCACTCTCTGAGTAACATGCAGACTCATTATTCTCAGACCGTATATTGAAAAGATAGAACCATATCTCACTTCGAATCTGCTCTGCCTTTGCACGGTCCTGGGTCCATTTGTCAAAACTGGTTTTATCTGAAAGACGCATCTGAAGCGTCACAAAAACACCGGTCATGGATATGATTACCGCTATTATCCGTACAAACGGCGTATAAGTACCAAACATAGTGTCCGGTATGTTGCCAAATTCATCAAAAAAGACGATGAAACCCAAAATGACCAGCCCCACAATCAGTCTCTGTTTCCATTTTTTCTGATGATAGGATGAAGAATTGTCCAGCTCCCTGAACACCGGTATTATCGAATCCAGCATATCCACATCATTTCTCTTCTCTTTTACATCCGGCCAGATGATATGAACGCCAATGCGTCTTTTTTTAAGGTCTTCCACGAAATGCGACGTTCCGCCGCCTTTTAAGCTTTCTTGCGGACGCATCAGTGCCATTGCTGACACCATCTCCCGGTCTTCGCCCGCTTCTGTTAGCGCATAGTCACGCATTGCCCTATTGCATGCTTCAAATGGATTGCTTTCACCTGCCTCTTCATTACTATAAATCACACGTTCTGCCTGCTCCAGAATCCGTTCAAACTCCTGCTCCCAACGGCTGCTCTCATCCTCTGTCTCCATTTTTTTATAGGAGACAGACTCCGTCAGAAACCGCTCTTTTTCGAACGGCAAAAAAACAACCAGTGGGATGCCCGATTTTAAAACCTCATCCGCAAATATCATATCACCTCCCGCCCCCAGACTGGTAACGGCTACGTCCGGGGCATCATGGCGAAGCTCTTCGTCCAGAGAGATACGGACCAAACGGCGCGCTTCCTCCTGCATCCCAATAGGAAACCGTTTTTCCGCCCGCCCGGCTGTGTCAATCAGGTGTCCCGTAAAAATAATT
>Ga0209943_1000477_pt1 | contig 27775 bp, 29 predicted proteins | sample SalPonR1_B_D2_MG_FD_185698 | JGI IMG/M metagenome (GOLD analysis project Ga0209943, IMG submission 185698) | Salt pond soil microbial communities from South San Francisco under conditions of wetland restoration - Salt Pond MetaG R1_B_D2_MG... ... | reverse complement strand
CACCATCGTGCTCTGCGCCGGACAGTTGAGCGAGCGCAGCCTTGCGGATGCGCTGGAGGCCGAGGGCGTGACCTGCCACGTGATCGGCGGCGCGGATGTGGCCGCCGAACTCGATGCGAAACGCGCGATTGATCAGGGCACGCGGCTGGCCGCCACGCTCTGAGGCGGGTTATTCCACGGTGATCGAGATCACCTCGGACGTCACCGGCGGGTCATGCGGCACATGGTTCATGTCGCCCAGAACCAGTTGCAGCGTGTGCGCGCCTGGCGCCAGATCAAGGCTCACCTGCGTCTGACCACCGCCGAAATGAATATGATTCTCGTCCGAAGGCAGGCTGGTGTTCAGCTCCTCGGCCCCGTCCGGCCCCTCACCCAGCGGCGGGCGATCGACCAGCACATGGTGATGGCCGGTATTCTCCTTCTCGGTGCCGGCAGGGGCCACGCCCATGCCCGTGAGGCCAAAGACCACCGTTACCGGGGCCTCGACAGTCGCGCCATCCGAGAGATTGACGAAATAGACCTCTGCCCCCTCGGGCGCGGGCGTATCCCCGGCAAACGCGGGCGCGGCGACCGCCAAAAGGCCTGCGGTGATAAATGCTGCAATACGTTTCATGGTAAATCCTCCTGTCCCGAGACTAACACAGGTTGCGCGATGACGCAGTGTTTCGCCACTCACAGCTTGGTGTTTCCGCGTTTCCCCGCCGGGAACGATCAAGGGAATATCAAGATATTGTCGGGCAAGCGCCCCAGTTGTGCCTGATTTATTAGGCAGAACAGAGCCTGACACGCAAGAAGAGGTATCAGTATGGATCGCCTGACGGAAATGGAGGCCTTTGCCACGGTGGTGGACCAGGGAGGGTTCACCGACGCCGCGCGCAAGATGGGCATTTCGAAATCCGCCGTATCCAAGCACGTTTCGTCCCTGGAGGCCCGCTTGGGGGCCCGGCTGCTCAATCGCACGACACGCCGCGTCAGTCCGACCGAGATCGGCCTTGCGTATTACGACCGGGCGCTGCGCGTTCTCAATGACGCGGGCGAGGCGGATGCGCTGGTCAGTTCGATGCAGTCCGATCCCTCGGGCCTCTTGCGCATCTCGGTCGCCACCGATTTCGGCGTCAATCATCTCAGCCCGATTCTCGGGCATTTCCTTGACGAATTCCCCGATATCACCGTCAACATGGTGCTCAACAACCGCTACGTAGAGCTGATTTCCGAAGGCTTCGACATGGCCATCCGCATCGGTGAGTTGGAGGACAGCACGCTGCGCGCCCGCAAGCTCACCGAGACCACCAAGCGGATGATCGCCAGCCCCGCCTATTTCCAGAAATACGGTCGCCCCCAGAAGATCGACGAGTTGAACGAGCACAAGCTGCTGCATTACTCCAGCCAGGCCGGCAATGCGGTCTGGAAGCTGACCGCCCCCTCGGGCGAAAAGCGGCAGGTGCGCACGGCGGGCGGTCTCAGCGTCAATGACGGGCAATCGCTGCTCAACGCCGCGATTTCCGGCCTCGGGATCGCCTATCTGCCCTCGTTCCTCTATGCACAGGCGATGGCCGACGGGCTGATCGAGGATGCCATGCCCGACCTGCCGGTCGAGATGCAGGGCATCTACGCGGTCTACCCTCCGGGCCGGTTCACCCAGCCCAAGGTCCGCGCCTTCATTGATTTCCTCGTCCACCAATTCGCCGAAAAAGGCCCCGTGGACTGGTAACGACGTCCCCCTCGCCATGCCATTGGCAAATGTGATCCGGCCCGCCCCGTGCGGGCCGGTTTCATTTTCCCGGCCGCCGTGGCCTCGCACAGCCGCTGTGCAGGCACTCGCAGTTGCCAAACACCACCCCTCGCTCCAGTTTGTGCTGCAACAACGTTTCATTTTCAGAAAGGTCGACACATGACACACCCCACGCTCCTGCTTCTGTCCGGCTCGCTGCGCAAAGGCTCTTACAACCGCATGCTTCTGGCTCAGGCCGCCGAAGCATTTGGCCCGGCCAACGTGATCGAGGGTGATCTCGACCTGCCGCTCTACAACGGCGATCTCGAAGAGGCCGAAGGCGTGCCCGAGAAGGTCAAGACGCTCGCAGCCCAGATCAAGGACGCGGATGCCGTCGTAGTCGGCTCGCCGGAATACAACAAGGGCATCACCGGCGTGCTCAAGAACGGTCTTGACTGGATCAGCCGGGTGCCGGGGTCGGCGTTCAAGGACAAGCCCACGGTCGTCGTCTCGGCCTCAGCCGGGCGCACCGGGGGCGAGACGGCGCAATTCATGACGCTCTCATGCCTCACCCAGCATCAGGCCCGGCTCATCCCCGGCACGGCCGTGCTGATCGCAGGCGCGATGAACGCCTTTGACGGGGACGGACGCCTCAAGGACGAGACCTCGCAAAAACTCCTGACCGCGCGGATGGAAGGACTGCGCGCCGAGGTGGTCTAGAGCGTGCTGTAACTCAGCGGGTCGTGGGGCGTGAAGTTTTTGGCCTTGAGCGGACCTTGGCGTAAGCTGCGCCATCGCATGTCCGCGGGCAGGCGATCCGACAGTTTTTCGCAGCACTTTATTTCCGCCATGCCGCAAAAGGCTCAATGGACGTGCTGACTTCGACAAATCGCCTGTCCGGGGGGCGGACATGCGATGGCGCGGCGGCCTTCGGCCTTGATTCCGCGCCGGGTCCGCCAATCAAATGTCAACTCCAGGCCAAACCCAACACGCCCCAAAACGCAAACGGGCCGCCCAAACCAAGGCGGCCCGTCTTTTCCGATGTATCCCGATCAGGCGTCGAGCCAGACCTTCTCGAAATGCATCTCGCGGAACTGATGCGCGCTCACATTCTGCACCTTGTCGGTGTGATGCAGCGCCTGATTGCGCCAGAACGGCTGAATGATCGCACCGCTGTCCTGCAACATCGCCTGCAGCTTGGCCGAGTACTCGCGCCGGTCATCCGCATCGAACACGCCGAGCGCCTCTTCCAGCATAGCATCGAATTCCGGGTTCGAGTGGCCGCTCTCGTTCCAGGCTTCGCCCGAGCGATAGGCCAGCGCCAGCACCTGCACGCCCAGAGGACGCGGGCCCCAGTTGGTGGTCGAGAACGGGTATTTCGTCCAGTCGTTCCAGAAGGTATTGCCCGGCATCACCGTCCGCTTGACCTTGAACCCGGCCTGCCGCAGCTGCGCGCCGATGGCGTCGGTGGTCGTGGTGCGCCAGTCGCCGTCGATCGAGATGATGTCGATCTCGGTCTCGGCATGGCCCGCCGCCGTGGCCATCTCCATGGCCTTGGCCGGATCGGGCGCGATCTTGGGCAGTTCGGCATATTCCGGGTGGAACGGCGCGACATGATGGTTTTCGGCCGGGATACCTTCGTTGTTGATTGAGATCGCCAGCAGCACCTCGTTGTCGCAGGCCAGCTGAATGGCGTTGCGCAATTCCTTGCTGTCATAGGGCGGGGTGTCGGCGCGCATCCGCGCGACGATGGTGTTGGCGGTGGGCTTGGATTGCTTGATCAGCCCCAATGCGTCGTAGGACTCGATGAAATCCGCGGTCGATTCGTCGTTGATGTCGATTTCGTCGCCATCGAACGCCGCCACGATCGAAGCATTGTCGGTTCCGAAATCGATAAAGCGGACGCCGTCGAGATAGACATCGCCGCCCCACCACTTGCCGTCGGCGCGGCGCTTGACCTCGGCACCGGTGCCGATTTCGAGCGAGACCAGTTCGAACGGGCCGGTGCCGATGGGCGCCTGCGCAAGATCACTGTCATCACCATGGCTGCGATGCACACAGAGCGCGGGATAATCCGACATGCCCGCGATCAGCGTGATATCGGGGCGCGGCAGGTTCAGCTGCACGGTGAAATCGTCCACCTTCTCGATCGCGCCCTCGATCGCCTTGTTGGTGTCGGGGTCGATCAGAGTGGCCATGCGCGCGGCCATGGAATTGCCCTCGACGGCCTTGTCGCACCAGCGGTTGAGGTTGTGGATGACGTCATCGGCAGTGAACTGATCGCCGTTGTTCCAGACCGCGCCCTGCCGCACCTTGAGGGTGTAGGTCTTGGCATCATCGCTGACCTCCCAGCCCTCCAGCAGCATCGGCTGAAAGCTGTAATCCGACGCCCAGCGCACCATCGGCTCGCAGAACTGGCGGGTGATATTGCCGGGCTCGGTCCAGGCGAACTTGCGCGGATCGGTGATCTCCAGCACGCGACTTGCCACGCGCAGCACGCCGCCTGTCTTGCCCTCTTCGGCCTGCGCCGGTGTCGGCACGGCCAGGCCCAGCAGGCCGTAGGCGGCGGCTGATGAGGCCCCGAAGGTCGAGGCGAGCGCGAGGAATTCGCGGCGGCCCATCTTGCCGGCCTTCGTGTCCTCGGCCAGTTTGCGCACGATCGGGCGCACGTTCTCGTCGTGAAGTGAGTGGGTCATGGTGTTCCTCCGTGTTGGCCTTTGGCCAGGTCGACCGGTGTCGTTTTTTGACAGGTCCGGTGCCAGTGTTAGCAGGGATTGCCCCCCGCGCCAGTGTTTTTTCAAGGTCGGACAGATGTCGTTTTTGCACCTTTTAACGTCCGGTCCGAGGCCAGAGAGTATAGCGATTCCCCGGCCCATATCGCCTGTTTGCGACAAATGCCCGCCAAAATGGCTTGAGGCGGGGCACCGGCGCGGCTAGATGAGCGACAAAGGAGCCACGCGCATGAGCCTCAACACATTCGGTCACCTCTTTCGCTTCACCACCTGGGGCGAGAGCCACGGGCCAGCCCTCGGCGCCACGGTCGACGGCTGCCCGCCGGGCGTGCCGCTCGACGAGGGCGCGCTTCAGCACTGGCTCGACAAACGCCGCCCCGGCCAGAACAAGAACACCACCCAGCGGCAGGAGGCGGACGCGGTGCGCATCCTCTCGGGCGTCTATGAGGGCCAGACCACCGGCACGCCGATCCAGCTGATGATCGAGAACACCGATCAGCGCTCGCGCGATTACGGCGACATCGCCCGCACTTTCCGGCCCGGCCATGCCGATATCACCTATCACCTCAAATACGGCATCCGCGATCCGCGCGGCGGCGGGCGCTCCTCGGCCCGCGAGACGGCAGCGCGGGTGGCCGCCGGCGGCGTGGCGCGCGCCGCCCTGGCAGCCCTGGTGCCGGGGCTCGAGATCAAGGGCTACATGGTCGCCATGGGCGATAGGACACTCGACCGCACCCGTTTCGACTGGGACGCCATCGACGGCAACGATTTCTGGCTGCCCGATGCCAGCGCCGCCCCCGACTGGGAAGCCTACCTGCAAACCCTGCGCAAGAATCACGATTCGGTGGGCGCGGTGATCGAGGTGGTGGCGCGCGGCGTGCCCGCCGGCCTCGGCGCGCCGGTCTACGGCAAGCTGGACACCGATCTGGCTTCGGCGATGATGTCGATCAACGCGGTCAAGGGCGTCGAGATCGGCGAGGGCATGGCCGCCGCCACCCTCACCGGCAGCGCCAATGCCGACGAGATCTTCATGGGCGAGACCGGCCCCGAATTCGCCTCCAACCACGCAGGCGGCATCCTCGGCGGGATCTCCACCGGGCAGGACGTAGTGGTGCGCTTCGCGGTCAAGCCGACCTCGTCGATCCTCACGCCGCGCCGCTCGATCACCGTGGGCGGTGACCCCATCGAGGTCGTCACCAAGGGCCGCCACGATCCCTGCGTCGGTATCCGCGCGGTGCCTGTGGGCGAGGCGATGATGGCCTGTGTGATCCTCGATCACCTGCTCCTGCATCGCGGTCAGGTGGGCGATGGCCCACGCGGCTCCATCGGCTGACGCCGTTTTCTTGAAAAGAAAACGATCCGGAATTTTTCAAAAATTCCAGCCGCTCAGACCCGACGCTGCCGCGACAGCTGCACCGCTAGAATACCGCCCATGATCACCGCCACGCCGATCAGGTCCTGCGCGCTCAGTGTCTCGCTCAGGATCAGCGCCGCGATCGCCACGCCGAGGAACGGGTTGAGAAAGTGAAACGTCGCGGCCTTGGTCGCCCCGATCCGGTTGACCAGCCAGAACCAGACCAGCGTCGCCGCCAGACCCGGCACCAGCGTGGTATAGGCAAAGGCCGCGATCAACTGCCACGACCATGTAACCTCGATGGTCTCCATCGCCACCGCCCCCACCGCAAGCCCCGCGCTGCCCACCAGCATCTGCAAGCCGACGATCATCAGGAAATTGCCGCCCGACGTGGCCCCGCGCACCGCCAGCGTGGCAAAGGTCAGCGCGATCACACCGGCCACACACAGCCCGAGACCGTAAAAATCCACACCGCCCTGCAACCGCGCGCCCATGATGATCGCCACACCGATCACCCCCGCGACAAGGCCCAGCATCCCCATCCAGCCGATCCGCTCGCGAAAGATCAGCCAGCCCGCCAGCCCGACCAATAGCGGCATGGTCGAGGCGATGATCGCCGCAAGGCCCGCCTCGATGGTCTGCATGGCGACGAAGTTGAGCCCCAGATAGAGCGTGTTCTGGCAGAGCCCGAAAATCACCGTGGCCCGCCATTGCCTGGGCGTCAGCTGCCAGCTTTGCCCCAGCGCCCGGGCAATGAGCACCCCCAGAAGCCCCGAAATCAAGAACCGCAGGCTGAGCGCCGTCAGCGGCGGGGCCGAGGCCACGATGATCCGCGCCGAGGTGAAGGCCGAGGACCACATCACCGCAAAGGCCAGCCCCATCAGTATCGCGCGAATGTCCATGCCCTGCCCCGTGCCATATGCCGCCGCGACCATTGTGGATTTCCCGGACAGGCGCAACCCGGCATCACCGGGCCGTGACACGCAAAAGGGCCGCCCGACAGGCGACCCTCTGCAAAAACTCGAAAGAGCGGATCAGCCGTTGACGCTGTCCTTGAGCGCCTTGGCGATGGTCATCTTCACCACCTTGTCGGCCTCTTTCTTCATCTGCTCGCCGGTGGCGGGGTTGCGCACCATGCGCTCGGGGCGCTCGCGGCAATAGATCTTGCCGACGCCCGGCAGGGTCACGGCACCGCCGCCCGACACTTCGCGGGTGATCACATTGACCACGGCGTCGAGGGCCGCGCTTGCGGATTTCTTGTCACTGCCCATTTCCTCGGCCAGAGCGGCGACGAGCTGGGTTTTGGTCATTGGTTTTGCCATTTCTTGGTCTCCTTCAACTGCCCGTCTCTTGGGCCTCATGAACGCGATTTAACGCTATGATGTGGTTAAACACAATGTCTGGTGGGCAAAAGCAAGCGTTTTTGGCGGATTTTGTGCGGATTTCCGTCAGTTCACAGGAACGCCGTCTCCTCGAAAGAGCGTAATTTGCGGCTGTGGATGCGCGAGAGTGGCATCTGGCGCAGTGATTCCATCGCGCGAATCCCGATCATCAGGTGCCGTGAAACCTGAGATTTGTAGAAATCCGAGGCCATGCCGGGCAGTTTCAACTCGCCCTGAAGGGGTTTGTCCGAGACACAAAGCAGCGTGCCATAGGGCACCCGGAAGCGAAATCCGTTGGCCGCGATCGTCGCACTTTCCATGTCGAGCGCGATGGCCCGCGACTGGCTCAGGCGCTGCACCGGGCCGGACTGGTCGCGCAACTCCCAGTTGCGATTGTCGACGCTGGCCACGGTGCCGGTGCGCATCACCCGCTTGAGGTCGAACCCGTCAAGCTGGGTCTCTTCCGCCACCGCCTCCTGCAGCGCGATCTGGATTTCCGCCAGCGCCGGGATCGGCACCCAGGCGGGCAGATCGGCATCGAGCACGCGATCCTCGCGCAAATACGCATGCGCCAGCACGAAATCGCCCAGCGACTGCGAATTGCGCAGCCCCGCGCAATGCCCGACCATCACCCAGGCATGCGGGCGCAGCACCGCGATGTGATCGGTCGCGGTTTTCGCATTGGACGGCCCGACCCCGATATTCACGAGGGTAATCCCCGACCCGTCGGCGCGCTTGAGGTGATAGGTCGGCATCTGCGGAAGTCGGGCGGGCATCGGCAGGGGCGCGTCCGGTGTGGTGATCTCGGAATTGCCGGTGCTGACGAAAGAGGTATAGCCGCTTGCCCCATCCGCCAGCATCCGGCGCGCGAACCCCTCGAATTCCGAGACGTAGAACTGGTAGTTGGTGAACAGCACGTAATTCTGGAAATGCTCCGGGTCGGTCGCGGTGTAATGCGACAGCCGCGCCAATGAGTAATCCACCCGCTGCGCGGTGAAAGGCGCCAGTGGTGCAAGGCCATCCGCTCCCCGCTCCCATGTGCCGTTGACGATGTCGTCATTGGTGGTCGACAGGTCCGGCACGTCGAAATAATCGCGCAGGGTGAACTCCGCCGCCCCCTCCTGCGGCACGGTCAGGGCGGCATCATTGGCCACCGCGAAATGCACCGGCATCGGCGTGTCCGAAACGCCGATCGACACCGGCACGCCGTGGTTCTCCATCAGCAACCCGATCTGCTGTTCGAGATAGGCGCGAAACATGTCGGGCCTTGAGATCGTCGCGCCGTAGGTGCCGGGATAGGAGACATGGCCGAAACTCAACCGGCTGTCGATCTTGGCATAGGTGGTCGTGGTCAGGCGAATCTCGGGGTAGAACGCCCGCACCCGCCGCGCCGGAATATCGCCCTTGAGAGCCCGCGCGAAGGCGTCGCACAGATGCCGCGTCGCGCCGTCGTAAAGCAGGCACAACCGATCCACCGCCGCGCGCGCATCGGTGAACACATCCTGTCCCGGCAGGTCGGGTGGCAGGATCGGGTCGGTCGGGTCGGCAAGGCTCATACGCATATCCTGTCATCGGTCAGAGGGCACACGTTGACACGGGCCAAGGGCGCGATCAAGCTGCGCGACAAAGCGAGGCACGCCATGGATTATGAAACCGTCACCCCCGAGGCATTCGGGGCCAGCCTGCGGGGCTTTGGCCTCAACATCCTCGTGCGCGACGTGCGCGCGCAGGCGGCATTCCTCAGCAACGTCTTCGGGGCAGTGCCGCACCGCGTCAGCGAGGATTTCGCCATCGTCGCCTATCACGGCCACCTGATCCAGCTGCATGCCGATCACACCTATGGCAGCCATCCACTGCTCGGCCTCGTGCCCGAGACCCCGCCGCGCGGCGCGGGCGCGTCCCTGCACATGTTCGACAGCGACCCGGATGACGCCGCCACCCGCGCCGAAGCCGCAGGCGGGACGATCCTGCAACCTCCCACCAACAAGCCGCACGGGCTGCGCGAATGCTGCATCCTGTGCGAAAACGGCTATGCCTGGGTCGCCTCGCGGCCCCTCACCGATGACGAAAGGACAGCGACATGAGCGTGACCAGCCTGAAACCCAACATGGAGCATTGGCAGGAACGGGTGGACCTCGCCGCCGCCTTCCGCTGGACCGCGCGGCTCAATATGCACGAGGCGGTGGCCAACCATTTCAGCCTCTCGATCAACGAGGACGGCACGCAGTTCCTGATGAACCCCAACCAGATGCATTTCGCGCGCATCCGCGCCAGCGACCTGATCGTGGTCGACGCCAACGACCCCGAGACGCTGGAAGGCCCGGACGCCCCCGACCCCACCGCCTGGGGGCTGCATGGCGGGCTGCACCGGCATTGCGCCCATGCGCGTTGTGCGATGCATGTGCATTCGACCCATGCCACCGTTCTGGCCTCGCTCGCCGACAGCCGCCTGCCGCCGATCGACCAGAACGGCGCGATGTTCTATGGCCGCCATGTCGTCGATGAGGGCTATGGCGGGCTTGCCTTCGAGGATGAGGGCGAACGCTGCGCGCGGCTCTTCCATGACCCGAAACAGAAGGTCATGATCATGGGCAATCACGGCGTGATGGTGATCGGTGACACCGTCGCCGACACGTTCAACCGGCTCTATTATTTCGAGCGCGCGGCCGAGACCTACATCCGCGCTCTCCAGACCGGACGCGCCCTGCGGGTGCTGTCGCACGAGGTCGCGGCCAAGACCGCCGAGGAAATCGAGAGTTATCCCGAACAGGCCGACCGGCACCTCTCGGAGATCAAGATCCTGCTCGACGCCGAAGGCTCGGATTACGCGAGTTGAGGCAGGGAAAGATGGGCTTTTGCGGATACCGGATTGACGCACCCGCGCGAAACGCGGCCCAACGGACCGCGGCACGTCGCTGCGCGGCTTAAGCTAACGACCGCTCAAGCCCCTCAAGACCGCAACCCGGTCTCGACCAGCAGCCCCTTGCGCTTGGCCTCGTAATAATACCCCCGCGCATACCAGCCGATCGCCGCATCCGGATCGCCGCCCGCCACCAGATAGGCCCCGCGCAGATACTTCACCCCGTACTTCAGGTTGGTCTCGGCATCGAGCAACGTCTCCGGCGGGCCGCGATGGCCCATCGTGCGCGCGGTCTGCGGCAGGATCTGCAACAACCCGTAATACGGCCCGTTCCGCGCCCAGGGCCGGTGCGTGCTCTCGCGAACCGCCAGCCGGTGCACCAGACTGCGCGGCACCTCGTAGTGATCGGCATAGCGATTGATCAGACGGCGCAATTCCGGTGTCTCGTTGGGATGAAGCGGCGGATCATGGGGCGCGCTGCGGGTCGAGACCGACGGCGTCGAACAGGCGGCAAGCGGCAGCCCGGCCAGAAGACCGAGCACAAGGCGGCGTGTGGGATGGGGCATGGCGGCTCCGGCATGAATTTTTGCAAGAATGCCCGTCCGCGTCGCCCCGCGCCAGCGACATGATCACCACCAGCGAAACCTTGCCATTCCACGCGCCCCGCGCCATGTAAGGGCCCATGAGCAAGGTTTTTTTCTCCTTCGGCCACGGCTATAGCGCCCGCGCCCTCGCCGCCCGGCTCCTGCCTCAGGGCTGGCGCATCTACGGCACCACCCGCGACACCGCCAAGGCGCGCGCCCTGCGCGCCGAGGGCATCATCCCGCTCCTGTGGGGCACCGATGACCTCACCCCCGCCCTGCAAGAGGCGACCCACCTGCTGAGTTCCGCAGGCCCGACCGAGGACGGCGACCCGGTGCTCGCTCGCCACCGCGACCAGATCGCCACCATCGCGCCACGCCTCACCTGGGCCGGATACCTCTCGACCACCGGGGTCTACGGCGACCATCAGGGCGGCTGGGTGGATGAAGACACCCCCCTCACCCCCTCCACCAAACGCGGCCAGCTGCGCGTCACCGCCGAGGCCGAATGGCAGGCCATCCCCGGCCTGCCCCTGCACATCTTTCGCCTCGCGGGCATCTACGGCCCCGGGCGTGGCCCGTTCGAGAAGGTACGCCAGGGCACCGCGCGGCGCATCATCAAGCCGGGGCAGGTCTTCAGCCGCATCCATGTCGACGATATCGCGCAGGTGCTCGAGGCCTCGATCAACGCGCCTCACCCCGGCACCGCCTACAACCTCTGCGACGATGACCCGGCCCCGCCGCAGGACGTCATCGCCCATGCCGCCGAATTGCTGGGCGTGGCCGTGCCCGAAGCGGTCCCCTTCGACGACGCGGAACTGAGCCCGATGGCGCGCTCCTTCTACGCCGAATCGAAACGCGTCTCGAACCGGCGGATCAAGGACGATCTCGGCGTGCGCCTCATTCACCCCGATTACCGCCACGGATTGCGCGCACTGCTGGCCGAAGAGGGCTGACGCCACCCCTTCATCTTGCCGAAAATACTCAAAACTCTGACACCCCAACGAAAAAGGGCCGCGCAGCGCGCGACCCTTTCCCTGGCGTCCAAGGCCGGGGGATGATTTACATCATGCCGCCCATGCCGCCCATGTCGGGCATGCCGCCGCCGCCGCCACCGGCGCCTTCTTTCTGCGGCTTGTCGGCCACCATCGCTTCGGTGGTGATCAAGAGGCCCGCGATCGACGACGCGTCCTCGAGTGCGGTCCGCACGACCTTGGCCGGGTCGATCACGCCGAACTTGAACATGTCGCCATATTCATCGGTCTGCGCGTTGTAGCCGAACTTCAGGTCGTCGCTCTCGCGGATCTTGCCCGCGACGACGGACCCGTCGACACCGGCATTCTCGGCGATCTGGCGCAGCGGCGCTTCGAGCGCGCGGCGCACGATCATGATGCCCGCGTTCTGGTCGCTGTTCTCGCCGGTCAGACCTTCGAGAGACTTGGCACCCTGCACGAGGCTGACACCGCCGCCGACGACGATACCTTCCTGCACGGCCGCCCGGGTGGCGTTCAGCGCGTCATCGACGCGGTCCTTGCGCTCTTTCACCTCGGTTTCGGTCATGCCGCCAACGCGGATCACGGCCACACCACCGGCAAGCTTGGCCACACGTTCCTGCAGCTTCTCGCGGTCGTAGTCAGAGGTGGTGTCCTCGATCTGCTGACGGATCTGCGCGACGCGTGCCTCGATTTCCGCCTTCTCGCCATGGCCGTCCACAATGGTGGTTTCGTCCTTGGTGATGTTGACGGTCTTGGCGCTGCCCAGCATGTCCATGGTCACGCTCTCGAGCTTCATGCCGAGGTCTTCCGAGATCACCTGGCCACCGGTCAGGATCGCGATGTCCTGCAGCATGGCCTTGCGACGATCGCCAAAGCCCGGGGCCTTGACAGCCGCGATCTTGAGACCGCCGCGCAGCTTGTTCACCACGAGGGTCGCAAGCGCTTCGCCTTCGACGTCTTCGGCGATGATCAGCAGCGGCTTCTGACTCTGGATCACCTGCTCGAGCAGCGGCACCATCGGCTGGAGGCTCGACAGCTTCTTCTCGTGCAGCAGGATCAGGCAGTCATCCAGCTCCGCGATCATCTTGTCGGAGTTGGTCACGAAATAGGGGCTCAGGTAGCCACGGTCGAACTGCATGCCCTCGACCACGTCGGTCTCGGTCTCGAGGCCCTTGTTCTCTTCGACGGTGATAACACCCTCGTTACCGACCTTCTGCATCGCATCCGCGATCTGACGGCCGATTTCGGCTTCGCCGTTGGCGGAGATGGTGCCGACCTGTGCGACCTCTTCAGAGTTCTCGACCTTGCGGGCTGCGGCCTTGATGTGCTCGACGACCTTGGTGGTGGCCAGATCGATACCGCGCTTGAGGTCCATCGGGTTCATGCCCGCGGACACGGCCTTGACGCCCTCTTTCACGATGGCTTGCGCCAGCACGGTGGCGGTGGTGGTGCCGTCGCCGGCCTCGTCATTGGTGCGGCTGGCGACTTCCTTCACCATCTGCGCGCCCATGTTCTCGAACTTGTCTTCCAGTTCGATTTCCTTGGCGACAGAGACACCGTCCTTGGTGATGCGCGGCGAGCCGAAGCTCTTTTCCAGCACGACATTGCGGCCCTTGGGGCCAAGCGTCACCTTGACCGCATCGGCCAGGGTGTTGACGCCCTTGAGCATGCGGTTGCGGGCGTCGGTGTCAAAACGTACGTCTTTTGCAGACATGTTGAGATGCTCCTGATTTTAGTTGGTTCCGGGTCAGACGAATCGAGGTGTTCAGGCGGCTTTCGCGGCCTGGTCAGGGTCGATGATGCCCAGAATGTCGCTTTCCTTCATGATCAGCAGCTCTTCGCCGTCGATCGTGACCTCGGTGCCCGACCATTTGCCGAACAGAATGGTGTCGCCGGCCTTCACGGCCATCTCGATCAGTTCGCCATTGTCCTTGCGCGCGCCGTCACCGACGGACACCACCTGGCCCTGCTGGGGCTTTTCCTTGGCGGTCTCGGGGATGATCAGGCCCCCGGCGGTTTTCTCTTCGCTTTCAACGCGGCGGACAAGCACGCGGTCATGCAGCGGTTTAAATGCCATCTTCGAGGCTCCTTGGCTCAAAGTTACTCCCTATTGATCCCTACTCGGGGATCGTTGGCACTCCCCTCGGGTGAGTGCTAACGGCGCATAGGTAGGCAGCGCGCCGCGCCGAGTCAACACCCCTGATCGCTAAAATCATCGGCGTCCGATCAAGTCGATCAAGTTCGCCCGTCGGCGACCCAATCTCAAGATCTCGATTTGGCCTGAACCCAACATACGCATCTTCCGCGCGAAACGCACCGAAGGTGCCGCGCGATCGCCGGGCCGTCCCGCGGCCTGGCGATATGATAGGGCGCGCTGCGTGTTGAATTACGACTGACTTGGCTGAGATAAAGCGCAGTCATCAGCTGTTGCATCGCCAGTCCCCGGCCCAGCGACCGCGCGGCACCGTCTGCTGATCAGTAGTGTCCACCCCAGACCAATAGCGCCCCCTCTTTGCCGCAGTGCAGCATTGCCGGGTGACAAACCCCACGCACGCGCCTATAAGGCGCGCCGAAGCATTCACGATCACTGAGGACACGCATCATGACCACACTTGTTTTCGGCCACAAATCCCCCGACACCGATTCCACCGGATCGCCGATCCTCTGGGCGTGGTATCTGGGCGAGGTGAAGGGCGTCGCATCCGAAGCCGTCCTGCTGGGCGAGCCCAACACCGAAGCCGCCTTCCTGCTCGACAAATGGAACCTGCCCAAGCCGCGCATCATCTCTGATGTCGAGGACGGTCAGGCCTGCGTCGTGGTCGACACCAACAACCCGGCTGAACTGCCCGCCAATATCAACGGCGCCGACGTGCAGGCGATCATCGACCACCACAAGCTGGTCGGCGGCCTGGAAACCAAAGGCCCGATCGACATCACCATCCGCCCGCTGGCCTGCACCGCGACCATCATGGTCGATCTGATGGGCGACGACGCCGCGAAGATGCCCGAGGCGATGAAGGGCGCGGCGCTGACCTGCATCCTCAGCGACACGCTGGAATTCCGCTCGCCCACCACCACCGATCATGACCGCGCCGTGGCCGAGACCCTCGCCGCCGATCTCGGGGTGTCGATCCCCGATTACGCCGCCGAGATGTTTGCCGCGAAATCCGACGTGTCGGCCTTTTCCGACGCCGAACTGCTGCGCATGGACTCCAAGGAATACGAGGTCGGCGGCAAGAAATTCCGCGTGAGCGTGCTGGAGACCACCGCGCCGGCCACCGTGCTTGACCGCAAGGCGAGCCTGATGGACAGCATGACCACGGTCGCCGCAGAAGATGGCGTCGATCAGGTCCTCTTGTTCGTGGTGGACATCCTCAACGAAGAAGCGACACTGCTGGTGCCGAACGATCTGGTCAAAGCGCTCGCCGAAAAGAGCTTTGGCGCGACTGTTGCGGGCGACACCGTCGTCCTGCCCGGCGTGATGAGCCGCAAGAAGCAGATCATCCCCAACCTCGCGATCTGACACCGCCATAGCGCATGAAAAAGGCCCGCGGGTGGGACACTCCCCGCGGGCCTTTACGTTGAGGCGTGATTACTTGCCTGCTTCGATCACATCCTCGACCGTGCGCAGCCCGGTGCGCGGGGCCTGCACCAGAACGGCCATGTTGCCCGGCTTGTGCTCGTTCCGCAGCATCATGGTATGCGCCTGCGGGATCTCGTCCCACGGGAACACCTCGGACATGCAGGGATCGAGACGGCGCTCCACCATCAGCTTGTTGGCCGAGGCCGCCTGCTTGAGATGCGCGAAATGGCTGCCCTGCAGGCGCTTCTGGTGCATCCACATGTAGCGCACGTCAAAGGTGCAGTTGAAGCCGCTGGTCCCGGCGCAGATCACCACCATGCCGCCCTTCTTGCACACCAGCGTCGAGACCGGGAAGGTCGCCTCGCCGGGATGCTCGAACACCATGTCGACATTGACGCCCTTGCCGGTGACATCCCAGATCGCCTTGCCGAATTTGCGCGCCTCTTTCAGCCAGTCGTTGTACTCTTGCGTGCCCACCGGCGGCAACTGCCCCCAGCAGTTGAATTCCTTGCGGTTGATGACGCCCTTGGCCCCCTGATCCATCACGAACTGGCGCTTGCTCTCGTCCGAGATGACGCCGATGGCATTGGCCCCCACGGTATTGGCCAGCTGGATCGCGTAAGAGCCGAGACCGCCCGACGCCCCCCAGACCAGGACGTTCTGGCCGGGCTTCAACTCATGCGGGGCATGGCCGAACAGCATCCGGTAGGCGGTGGCCAGCGTCAGCGTGTAGCACGCGCTTTCCTCCCAGGTCAGGTGCTTGGGGCGCGGCATCAGCTGCTGCGCCTGCACCCGGGTGAATTGAGAAAACGCACCGTCGGGCGTCTCGTAGCCCCAGATCCGCTGCGTCGGAGACATCATCGGATCGCCGCCGTTGCACTCCTCGTCATTGCCGTCGTCCTGGTTGCAGTGGATCACCACCTCGTCGCCGACCTTCCAGGTCTTGACCTTCTCGCCGACCTTCCAGACGATCCCGGCCGCATCGGACCCGGCGATGTGATAGTCCGCGCCATGGCCATCGAACGGGCTGATCGGCTGGCCGAGACCGGCCCAGACGCCGTTATAGTTGACGCCCGCCGCCATCACCAGAACCAGCACCTCATGGCTGTCGATCTCCCACGTGTCGACCACCTCCTGCTGGAACGAGGTTTCCGGATCGCCATGCCGCTCGCGGCGGATCGCCCAGGCATACATATGCTTGGGTACATAGCCCAGCGGAGGCATTTCGCCGACCTCGTAAAGGTCCTTTTCCGGTGCGTCGTAGGGCGCGATGCCCGTCTCGTTATCCAAAGCCATGGTCAGCCTCCTGTAATCGCGTGCCGCAGCGCAGAATCGCGGCGCTCTGACCTTGGGATACTGACGGATAGGTAATATTGCAATAGCTCTGACGCTGTTTTTGTAATTTTATGACCGAGCGGATGCAGAAAAATCGCTCAATCCCCGCTGCACCCGCGAAAAAGATGGGCGATCGAGGCCGCGTAATAGCTCAGCAGCGGGCGTTCGGCCTCGTTGATCACGAACGCCCCGTGATGCTCCGCGATCATCCCGCGCTTGCGCAGCACCGTGATTCCGAACCGGACCGCGTAGCCCATATCGTCGCGCGGCAGGTGCAGGTAGGCGCTCGGCGCCGCCTCCAGCATCTCCGCCACGCGGGCATCCAGCGCCGCGCGGGTCAGCGGTTCCTCGGCCAGCAGCAGCGCGCGGGCCACCAGTGGCACCGGCAGCACCGGCACCTCGGCCCCGATCCGCGTCATCAGCGACTGCGCCAGCCCCTCGACCCCGCCCGCCGGGTGATCCGCCTGATAGGCGCGCAGCGACATCGGCGCGCCGAAACTGACGGAGGCATAGCCGTGGCGATGGTATTTGCCCCGCAGCTTGAGCCAGCCCTGATGCAGGATGAACCGCGCCACCACACTGATCCGCGCCGGAAAGCGCCGTCCGCCCGCCTGATCGGCGGCGACCAGCAGCCGGTCCTCGAATACCCGGTCATAGTTCAGCGCCACCGGCACGAACACCACGTCGCGCCCGTCCGCTTCGCGCTCCTCCACCAGGTATTTCAACAGCCCCAGACGCGGTGCCTGCAAGCCACCGTTCAGGCTCAGCCCGCCCTCGGGGAACATCGCCTGCGTGACACCGCCATCGGTGGCCATGCCCACATACCGCGCCAGAACACGACGATAGAGCGCCCCGCGCGATTTGCGGCGGATGAAATAGGCCCCCATCGCCTTGATCAACCGGCTGAGCGGCCAGACCCGCGCCCACTCGCCCACGGCATACGAGAGCGCCGAGCGTTCGGCGGCCAGCCACGTCACCAGCACGTAATCCATGTTCGAGCGATGGTTCATCACGAACACCACCGTCGCGTCGCGGTCGATGCCGCTCAGCGTCTCGTCGAAATGCCCCAGCCGCACCCGGTAGAGCGCGCGGCTCAGCCATTTGGCCAGCCGGATCGCGATCCCGAAATAGGCGGTCGCCGAAAAACTCGGCACGATCTCGCGCGCATAGCGTTTCGCCTGCGCGAAGGCGACATTCTCGGGGATGCCTTCCTTGCGGGCATGATCGGCGATGGCGCGGCTCACCTCGGGGTCATAGATCAGCCGCTGGATCATGTCATAGCGCCGCGCCAGCTTGAACGGCTCGATGGGCCGCTCCAGCCGCTCGTTGAGCCGGGCCACCGCCCGCTCCATCCGGCGGCGAAAGAACCAGCGCACCGACGGGAACAGGAAATGCGAGGCAAAGGTCACGCCCGCGAAGGCGATCAACAACAAGAGCGCCCAGAGAGGCATATCGACCGTCTGTGTCATGACCCCAGATAAGCAGGGAACGGGGAGGCGGTAAATGGGTCACTCCCCGTCATCCTCCGGCTCGACCAGAGGATCTCCCGCACTCCGCTCCCCGTCATCCCCCGGCTTGACCGGAGGATCACTTGCCCGGGAGACCCTCGGATCACGTCCGGGGGTGCGGGGGAATGAGCGAGGGGGCAGACCGGCGCATATGCCGCGATGCAGCGAATTGACAGCGCCAGTTTGTTGCCTTTACATTGCGCGGAACGTAAGAAAATTGCGCAACCTGATTCACGAGGCCCTGACATGACGCAGACGCAGAAAGACACGCAGTTCGGTAAGTCCGATCGCCAAGCCGATCGTCCGTGGCTCATCCGCACCTATGCGGGCCATTCGACCGCCGCCGCCTCGAACGCGCTCTACCGCTCGAACCTCGCGCGCGGGCAGACGGGGCTCTCTGTGGCCTTCGATCTGCCGACGCAAACCGGCTATGACAGCGATCACGTGCTGGCCAAGGGTGAGGTCGGCAAGGTCGGCGTGCCCATCTGTCACCTGGGCGACATGCGCACGCTCTTCGATCAGATCCCGCTCGATCAGATGAACACCTCGATGACGATCAATGCCACCGCGCCGTGGCTGCTCGCGCTCTATATCGCGGTGGCCGAGGAACAGGGCGCCGACACCACCGCCCTGCAAGGCACGGTGCAGAACGACCTGATCAAGGAATATCTGTCGCGCGGCACATACATTTGCCCGCCGAAGCCGAGCCTGCGGATGATCGGCGACGTGGCCGAGTATTGCTACAAGCATGTGCCCAAGTGGAACCCGATGAACGTCTGCTCCTACCACCTGCAAGAGGCGGGGGCGACGCCCGAACAGGAACTGGCCTTCGCGCTGGCCACCGCCGTGGCGGTGCTGGACGAGTTGCAGCCGCGCGTGCCGGAAGAGGATTTCCCGATCCTCGCGGGCCGGATTTCGTTCTTCGTCAACGCGGGCATCCGCTTTGTCACCGAGATGTGCAAGATGCGCGCCTTCGTCGATCTCTGGGACGAGATTCTGCAAGAGCGCTACGGCGTCGAAGACCCCAAGTTCCGCCGCTTCCGCTACGGCGTGCAGGTCAATTCCCTCGGCCTGACCGAGCAGCAGCCGGAAAACAACGTCTACCGCATCCTGATCGAGATGCTGGCGGTGACGCTGTCGAAGAAGGCCCGCGCCCGCGCCGTTCAGCTACCGGCGTGGAACGAGGCGCTTGGCCTGCCGCGCCCCTGGGATCAGCAATGGTCGATGCGGATGCAGCAGATCCTCGCCTACGAGACCGACCTGCTGGAATTCGACGATCTCTTCGAGGGCAACCCGGCGGTCGATGCCAAGGTCGAGGCGCTCAAGGACGGCGCGCGGCACGAATTGGCCAATCTCGACAGCATGGGCGGCGCGGTCTCGGCCATCGAGTACATGAAATCGCGGCTCGTGGACAGCAACGCCGAACGCCTCGGCCGGATCGAGCGTAACGAGACCGTGGTCGTCGGCGTGAACAAGTGGCAGGAGGGCGAGCCCTCGCCGCTTCAGACCGAGGATGGCGGCATCATGGTGGTCGATCCGGCCGTCGAGGCCGAACAGATCGGGCGGCTGGACGACTGGCGGCGCACGCGTGACGCAGCCGCGGTCAAGTCCGCGCTCTCTGCCCTGCGCGCCGCGGCCGAGGCCGGCGAGAACATCATGCCCGCCTCCATCGCGGCGGCCCGGGCCGGTGTCACCACCGGCGAATGGGCCGAGCAGATGCGCGCCATCCACGGCGAATATCGCGGGCCCACCGGCGTCTCGCGCAGCCCGTCCAACATGACCGAGGGGCTGGATGAAATCCGCGAGGCCGTGGACGCGGTCAGCGACCGCCTCGGGCGGCGTCTGAAATTTCTCGTCGGCAAGCCGGGGCTCGACGGCCATTCCAACGGGGCCGAGCAGATCGCCTTCCGCGCCCGCGATTGCGGCATGGATATCGGCTATGAGGGCATCCGCCTGACGCCCGAAGAGATCGTCACCGCCGCACAGGACGAGGGCGCGCATGTCGTCGGCCTATCGATCCTCTCGGGCAGCCACATGCCCCTGATGGAGGACCTGATGGAGCGGATGCGCGCAGCGGGCCTTGCCCATGTGCCGGTGATCGTCGGCGGCATCATCCCCGAGGACGACGCCCGCCGCCTGCGCGAAATGGGCGTGGCGCGGGTCTATACGCCAAAGGATTTCGAGCTCAACACGATCATGATGGATATCGTGACGCTCGCCGATCCACACGCGGTGGCGGCGGAGTGATCCGCCGCCCAAGGCCGCGCGTCACTCTTCGCGCTGCTCCGAAATCTGCGCGATGATCCGCTGATTGAGCGTGTCGCTTTCACCGGCGGCATTGGCGATGGCCACGTAGCTGTCGACGTCCATGTTCTCGACCTCGCCCACGGCGGTAAAGGCGGCCTCGTTCGCCTCTTCGACCAGTTCCTTTTGCGCGGCCTCGTCCTCGGCAGCCTTGATCAGGGGCGTGTATTCCTCGCGCACCTGCTCGACCGCGAGGATCGCATCGACAAACGCCTCGACCTGGGTGTCGGTCACGTCCTCTGCGGCAATCGCGGCGGGTTGCGGCAGGCCTTGCTCGGCCTCCTGCGCGACAAGCGGGGTGGCAAGCCCGAGGGCGGTGGCACTGAACAGCGCGGCAAGCTTGGTTCTGAAGGTCAAATCGGTCTCCTGTTGCGTGGTCCTACGTCCCGCGCAGGCCGCGCGGGATACCCCGCACAGGTGGGGGAACGGCGCGACGCTGACAACCACCTCGGCGAAAAAATGCCGGACCGCCAATCGCGTTTGGTCTGGTTGCCGCCTCCCGGATGGCGCAGACTGCGCCGACACTCGCCCACCCGGAGACAGACAATGCCCCTCACCATCCGCCCCCTCGCCACCGGCGACAAACCCGCATGGGCCCCGCTCTGGCGCGACTATCTGGCGTTCTACGAGACCACCCTGCCCGATGCCGTATATGACGTGACCTTCGACCGGCTGACCTCGCCAGCACATCCCGACCAGACCGGCCTGCTCGCGCTTCTCGACGGGCAGGCGGTCGGGCTGGTGCACACCATCTACCATCCGCACAACTGGCGGATCGAAAAAGTCTGCTACCTGCAGGATCTCTTTGCCGCCCCCGCGGCGCGCGGCACCGGAGTCGGGCGCGCACTGATCGAGGCGGTCTATGCCCGCGCCGATGCCGACGGCTGCCCGTCGGTCTACTGGCTGACGCAGGATTTCAATACCCAGGCGCGCCAGCTATACGACCGGATCGGAACGCTGACGCCGTTCATCAAGTATAGCAGGTAGACAATAATCGGGCGGCGTCACGCCGCCTCAGCCGCGCCGCTGCTCGCGTGCGCTCGGATGCTCTGACGCCACGAACGGCACCTCCGACACCACCGCCGCGACCGACTGCCCTGAGGTCTCCTGATACATCTCCGGCAGTTCGACCTGCAACCTCGTGCCGATGGCGGACTTGTCCCACGGCACATAGGCCAGCGCGATGTTCTGCTCCAGCTCCGGTGAATACCACGGCGAGGTGACATAGCCGCAGCGCGCACCCTGCGCATCCCCCACCAGCCAGAAGTCCGGCGCATAGTCGGTGATCGGCAGACCGCCCATCTTCAGCCCGACCAGCTTCAGCGAGAACGGATAGCGCCCCGCCTCGATCTCGTCGCGCTGCGCCTCCAGCGCCGCCTTGCCGATGTAATCGGCGGGTTTCGCGCGCGGCACCTGATAGGCGAGATTGACCTGAAACGGCGAGGTCTCTGAATCCATGTCCTGCCCCCAGGACAGGATCCCGGCGGCGATCCGGCGGTGATGCCCCGGGGCGATCACCCGCAGCCCGTAACGCGCGCCCAGACCGCGCAGCGCATACCAGACGCGCTCTGCGGTTTCCGAGGCGTCGCGCACATAGATCTCATAGCCCTTCTCGCCGCTGAACCCGGTCTGACTGATCACCACCGGGCAGCCCTCGATCTGCGTCTCCATCAGCCCGTAATAGGGGATGTCGCGCAACGCCTCGCCGATCAGGTCGGCCATCAGGTCTTCCGACAGCGGCCCCTGCACCTGAAGCGGGGCCACGTCCAACTCGCGGATATCCACATCCCAGCGGCGCGGCGTGTTCACCCCCTGCAACCACAGCATCAGGTCGCTGTCCGAAACCGAGAACCAGAACTCGTCGTCGGCCAGCCGCAGCAGCACCGGATCATTCAGGATACCACCCTTGTCGTTGCACAGGATGCAGTATTTGCCATGCATCGGCCTGATCCGCGTGGCGTCGCGGGTGATCACGGTGTTGACGAAATCCTCGGCATCGGGGCCCTTGACGCGGATCTGCCGCTCGACCGCGACATTCCACAGGGTCACGCCATTGACCAGCGCGCGATACTCGGCCATTGCCCCGCCATCCTCGGGGCGGGCATAGCCGCGCGGATGATACATGCGATTGTAGATCGTCGCGCGCCAGGCCCCGGCCTCGATCGACAGGTGCCAGAAGGGAGATTTCCTCACCCGGGTCGAGACCAGCATCTGCACAGGCGTCGGCCCGGATTGGCGCAGATTGGCGGGCACGGTGCGATCCGACTGATCCACACCGGGCACATTCGGGTGGGTGCGGTTCTGATAGGTCATCCAGATGACGTGGGGATGGCGCAGGGCGCGATCAACACGCGCGCGTCAGAATCCCGATCACAGATCGGCGAGCGGAGCATCCCAGCCCCTCATACGCCCGAAGCCGCCTCGCCTTCTTCGGTCGCCGCGCGCTGCGTTTCGGGATCGAGCACCAGCCGCGCCACGTTGCCCACGACCAGCGCCATCCCGGCATGCACCGGCGGCGCGATCTCCGGCTCTTGCCAGATCGCCCCGAGACAGCAGCCGACCATTGCAAGATTGACGACGCGTGCCCATCCGCGCGCAGCTTGGGCCCGCTGTTGGCAGCGGGCCTGTCGTGGCGTGAGATATTCGGTGCGATCGAACATGTGGCCAGTGTGGCATCACAGCATGGCAGCAATATGGCGGTGCCTGATCAGAGGTTCTCGGCCTGCGGCATGCCCAGAACGTGATAGCCGCAATCCACATGGAGGATCTCGCCGCTGGTACAGGCCCCTGCGTCGGACGCAAGGTACACAGCGGTGCCGCCGATCGCCTCCAGCGTGGCATTGGCCCGCATCGGCGCATTCATTTCCGTATGCTTGAAGGTCTTGCGCGCCCCGCCGATGGCCGCCCCCGCCAGCGTCCGCATCGGGCCGGGGCTGATCGCGTTCACCCGAATGCCCTCGGGGCCCAGATCATTGGCCAGATAGCGCGTCGCCGCCTCCAGCGCGGCCTTGGCCACGCCCATGACATTGTAATTCGGCACGACCTTGTTCGACCCCTGATAGGTCAGCGTCAGCAGACAGCCGCCATTGTCGCGCATCATCGGATGCGCCCGGCGGGCGACCTCGATAAAGGAATAGGCCGAGATTTCCATCGAATGCTTGAAGTTCTGACGACTGGTATTGAGAAACCGCCCGGTCAGTTCCGATTTGTCGGAATAAGCGATGGCATGGACCACGAAATCAATCGTCGGCCAGCGATCGGCCAGCGCTCCGAAGGCCGCATCGAGCGAGGCATCATCGGTGACATCCACATCCAGCAGGATATCCGAGCCGACACTCTCGGCCAGCGGTGCCACGCGCCGGGCGAAATTCTCGCCCTGATAGGAAAACGCCAGTTCGGCCCCCGCCGCGTGCATTTCCCGGGCAATCCCCCACGCGATGGAGCGGTCATTGGCCACCCCCATGATCAGGCCGCGCTTGCCCTGCATCGAATTCATCATCTGCGTGTCATCCGTGATACTTGCTCAGCAGCATGCAGCCATTGGTGCCGCCGAAGCCGAAGGAATTGGTCATCACCGTATCGAGCCCGGCATCGTCCACCCGGGCGGTCGCGATCTCGGCCGCGTCCAGCGCGGGGTCGAGCGTCTCGACATTGATCGACGGAATGATGAAATCATGCTCCAGCGCCAACAGGCAATAGATCGCCTCCTGCGCGCCGGTGGCCCCCTGGCTATGGCCGGTCATCGACTTGGTGGAACTGATCGGCGGGGTTGTGCCGTGCCCGAAGATGCGGCGCACCGCCTCGACCTCACCGACATCGCCCACGGGCGTCGAGGTGCCATGCGCGTTGATATAGCTTACCTTGCGGTCCTCGGTCAGGGTCGACAGGGCCAGCCGCATCGCCCGCTCGCCGCCCTCGCCCGAGGGGGCAACCATGTCGGCCCCGTCCGAGGTGGCCCCATAGCCGGTCACCTCGGCATAGATTTTCGCGCCGCGTGCCTTGGCGTGCTCTAGATCTTCCAGCACCACGATCCCGCCGCCGCCGGAGATCACGAATCCGTCGCGATCGGCGTCAAAGGCGCGGCTCGCACGCTCGGGCGTGTCATTGTATTTCGACGACATCGCGCCCATCGCGTCGAACAGGCACGACAGCGTCCAGTCCAGCTCCTCGCCGCCGCCCGCGAACATCACGTCCTGCTTGCCCATCATGATCTGCTCGGCGGCATTGCCGATGCAATGCAGGCTGGTCGAACAGGCCGAGGTGATCGAATAGTTGATCCCCTTGATTCCATAAGCGGTACTCAGGTTGGCCGAGACCGTCGAGCACATGGTCTTGGGCACCGCGAACGGCCCGATTCGCTTGGTCGAGCCGGATTTCAGCACCACCTGATGCGCCTGCAGCATCGCCGAGGTGGACGGCCCGCCCGACCCCGCCACCAGCCCGGTGCGCGGATTGACGATATCGGCCTCCTCCAGCCCGCTGTCGGCGATGGCCTGCCCCATGGCGATATGCGCATAGGCCGCCCCCGGCCCCATGAAGCGCAGCGCGCGCTTATCGACATGCTCGGCGACATCTATATCGATCGAGCCCGCGATGCGGCTGCGAAAACCGTGCTCGGCCATCGACTCGTTGGCGGTCACGCCCGACCGCCCTTCCCTGAGTGAGGCCAGGACCTCCTCGGCGTTGTTGCCGATGCTGGATACAATCCCCAGCCCGGTGACGACGACACGACGCATGGGCGCTCTCCTTGTTTCAGCGCGGATCAGTTTTCCGAAAGGGCCACTTTCATATCGCTGACCTGATAGATGACCTCACCATCGGCCTCAACCCGGCCATCGGCAACCCCCATCGTCAGCCGACGGGTCTGCACGGCCTTGGTGAAATCCACGTAATAGGTCAGCATCTTTCTGTCCGGGCGCACCATGCCCGTCAGCTTGACCTCGCCCACGCCCAGCGCATAGCCGCGCCCCTGCCAGCCGCGCCAGCCGAGGTTGAAGCCGGTCAGTTGCCACAGCCCGTCGAGGCCCAGACAGCCGGGCATGATCGGGTTGCCCGGAAAATGGCATTTGAAGAACCACAGGTCCGGGTCGATATCGAATTCGGCCACGATATGCCCCTTGCCATGCGCCCCGCCATCGCCCGACACCTCGGTGATGCGGTCCATCATCAGCATCGGCGGTTCGGGCAATTGCGCATTGCCCGGCCCGAAAAGCTCGCCGCGGGCGCATTTCAGCAGATCGTCGCGATCGAAACTGCTCGGATAATCGGCCATTCGGGCGGCCCCTTTCATTGCTGGCTTCGCAAAAGAATTTATCTCCGAACCCTCTAACACCGGGCAAAAGCCCCTTGCAAGCCTGCCGCACCTTTGCGGCCTTGTTTCTCGCGTCTGGAATTTTGTTTGAAATAGGGGACCATGCCGCCCTATATTGCACTCAAAGAAGGGAAAGGCATCCATGACGACGCAAGCGACCACAGTGGCGACCGATTGGCTCTCCGGGGCCGGGCTGCGTCCGACGCGGCAACGCGTGGCGTTGGCGCGTCTTCTGGTGGGCGACGGGCAGCATCGCCACGTCACCGCCGAAAGCCTTTTTGCCGATGTCCAGACTCAGGGCGAGCGCGTATCGCTGGCCACCGTCTACAACACGCTGCGCGCCTTCTGCGACGCGGGCCTCATCCAGGAAGTGATGGTCGACGGCTCCAAGAGCTATTTCGACACCAACACCCACGACCACCCGCATTTCTACTGGGAAGATGAAAACCGCCTCAGCGACGCGCCCGCCGACGAACTTGAAATCTCCCGCCTGCCCTCGGCCCCCGACGGCGCCGAGATCAGCGCCGTCGACGTCGTCATCCGCCTGCGCCGCACGGCGCGGTAAGGTCACTCCGACGGCGCGCGAGGTGAGGACGCAGGTCACCCCGAAATAGCCTGCCCAATTTCCAAACCCCGCCACATTCGACAGCGACACCTTCAGGGCAAATCAACCTTGGAGGTACAATTATGAAGTTTTTTCCGGTATCAGTTGTTGCAGCCTCACTGCTCGCAGGGTGCATGGCACCAACGCCCGTCGCGATGCAGGCCCAGAGCGGTAGCAGAGGCGACGGCTTGCTCCAGATGAGCACCACCTACAACCCGCGGATCGAGGATATCAGCTGGACCGCGTCTAACCGCGAGGCCTCCAACCGCTGCCACGCCTGGGGTTTCTCGCATGCCCTGCCGATGGGAGATGCACGCCAGACCTGCGTTGCAACCGACAGCTACTACGGCACGTGCAATAGCATGCAGGCGACACAGACGTATCAATGCGCAATACGGTGACAGCCTGTCGCTGAAGAATGGGGCGCGCCGCGTCACTCCGACGGCGCGATCCCCGACAGCCCGGCCTGCGTGATCCGGCGGCGCGAGGCCTCCAGCCCCGGCTCGAATCCCTCGGCATCGCCGTAATCCACAAATTGCGCATAATAGGCGTGATGCGCGCCCACCCGTGCGGCGTGCTTGATCGGACACCAATAGGCCTCGGTCCGGCCTGCGACCTCCTGCACATAGCCGATCAGCCCGTTGCAATAGCCGCAATAGACGCAGTTCAGCTTCTGCACGACGTTGAGATAGGCAAGGTGGTGCCGGTCCACCCGGATGAAATCGGCCCGGCGCACCCTGTCGATTCCGTAAACAGGAAAGCAGATGACCTGATAGAGCGTGACGAAGAGATCCAGCAGCACGAACGGCACGATCAGGCTGTAGATCACCGGCGCGGTGATCACCGTCATCGGCCGGGTTTGCCGCAGAAAAGTCAGCAGACGCACCCGCATCTCGCGGTGACGGCGGCGCACCTCGGCCTCGAACACCACACGCCCGTTCTCGAACTCGTAGCGGAACGCGGCGCGGCGGCGGGCGAATTCCTCTTCCAGCTCGTCCTGCAACTCACGGATACGGGTCAGAAGCTTTTCGGTCGCGGTCATGGCGGGCCCCTTCGGCGTGATGCGGTCGGGACCACCCTAGGGCGCGGTCGCGTGCCTGGGCAACCTTTGGCATGAAGCAAAGCTGGGATTGACACACCCGCGCGAAACGCGGCCCAACGGGCCGCCGCGCATCGTCGCGCCGCCCCCCGGCGCGGCGATTTGGCTGCAGCCTGTTCTGCGCTCAGGTCTTTGTCGAATTTGGCTGGCATAAAGCACGGCCTAGCCAACCAAGGATCGCCACACCGCGGCACGACGCTGCGCGGCTTACGTCAGGGTCAGCCCTCCCAAAAAAACGCAACACGCCGGGCCAAGGCCCGGCGTGTGCACTCGTTCAAACCTGAAGGTCAGATCAGGTGATATCCACCAGCTCGATGGCAAAGGTCAGGTCCTTGCCCGCCAGCGGATGATTGGCGTCGAGGATCACCTGCTCCTCGGTCACCTCGACCACGGTCACCGGCATCACCTGCCCCTGC
>Ga0209943_1000476_pt1 | contig 27801 bp, 28 predicted proteins | sample SalPonR1_B_D2_MG_FD_185698 | JGI IMG/M metagenome (GOLD analysis project Ga0209943, IMG submission 185698) | Salt pond soil microbial communities from South San Francisco under conditions of wetland restoration - Salt Pond MetaG R1_B_D2_MG... ... | reverse complement strand
TGTGGGACCTTCCATTGCATCGGGCAGCCACACGTGCAGCGGAAACTGAGCCGATTTACCTACGGCACCGCAGAAAATCAGCAGACCGGCAGCTGTCAACCATCCCTCGCTTCCAAATGGCAGTGTACCACTCTCAATTGCACCAAATATACCCTCAAAAGAGAATGTTGAAAAACTGATAAAGAGGATCATAATGCCGAGAAACATCCCAAAATCACCTATTCTGTTTACGATAAATGCTTTGTTTGCAGCATTAGAGGCCGATTTTTTCTCATACCAGTGTCCAATCAGCAGATAGGAACTTATCCCCACAAGTTCCCAGAACACATACATCAGGAGTAAACTATTGGTGAGTACAATTCCAAGCATAGAGAACGAAAACAGGCCAAGCGTTGCGAAGTAACGTGAATAGCGCACGTCTCCTTTCATATAGCCCATAGAAAAGAAATGAACCAAAGCACTGATGAGGGTCACAACCACGAGCATCACGGCGGCCAGATTGTCAATCATGATGCCGACTTCTATTTGAAGAGAACCAATCGTAACCCAAGTTAATGAATTTGTTACCGCCTCATCTGGAATGGAAGTCAGCTTTGTAATCAGCACATATAGTGATAGTACCAGCGAAATTGATATCGTGGCAGATGCAAACCAGTCGCCCTGCCTCGGCAGTCGCTTACCAAAAAATATCAAAACAAGAAAACCAATGAGCGGAAGCAGTAAAATGGTTAATGGTATTTGTGTATACATGTCTGGCGCTCTGTTTTATATAAGTTGATTCTCTAATTGGCTCATTGTGCCTGTTTTGTCATCCTTTAAGTGAAAAAATATCGTTGAGGTGAATGGTATTGAAGCGGTTATACATGTTAAGCACAATCGCAAGCGCTACAGCAGCCTCCGCAGCTGCTATGATCACAACGAATAGCCCGATCATATGCCCTTCCAGCGACAATTCGGTAAAGCGGCTAAAAGCGATAAAATTGATATTTGCTGAGTTAAGTATCAGCTCCACACCCATCAGCACCATAATCACGTTCTTTTTCGAAAGTACAGCCATCAGTCCCAAAGAAAACAGCAGAGCTCCCACAATTAAAAAGTGGGTTAATCCGGGCTCAGCCAGCCATTGTGCAACTGTAACATCCATATCAATTCCTTTCTGTTTGTTTTTCTGTTATCCGTGTTGACATCAGTATAGCCCCGATAATAGCGATCAAAAGCAGTACGCCAACCGAGATAAACGGTAAAATGTAGTCTCCCATCAGCAACATCCCCAGGTCATGAACTGAATCCGAAGCTGCAGCCTGTTCACTGATCACCCAGTCTGTTTGCAGAAACACCAGTATCAGCAGTACAGCCGCCGATAATGAAAGCACAGTGGCAGGAATCAGATTTACTGTGACGGTTTTAAAATCAAGCGTTGTGCCCTGCGATGTAAGCATCACGCCAAAAAGAAACAGAATAAGAATGCCGCCCACATAAACCAGCAGCTGTGTGGCAGCCATAAAGTCGGCATATAAGAGTACATAGAGTGCCGCAACGCCAATAAGGGCAAACATGAGTGCAAATGCGGAGTGGACAATATTTTTTGAAAATACCATCACCGCGGCCGCTCCCAGGGTAACTACAGAAAAGAGGTAAAAAAGCACTGTTGTAAATTCCATGTTTTACGATTCTTTATTATCGCTACTGTTCTTTTTTGATGCGTCTGAATCCTTTTCATCTTTCGTGCCGGTATTCTCAGCTTTTTCTTCATCTTTTTCTTTTTCTTTCTTCTTCGCTTCAGCCTCTTTTTTCTTTTTTTCCTCAGCTTTTTTCCGTTTGGCTTCTTCGCGCTCCCGTTTTTTCTCCTCTGCTTCTTTTTCAGCCTTTTCCTTTACTTCAGCAACCATTTCAGGTGAGAGGTCGCTGAAATGATAAACCAGGTTTGTACGATCGAATTCAGAATATTCATACTCCTGCACCATTTTTATACAGTCGGTTGGGCAGGGATGCACACAAAGATCACAATACATGCATTTAGCCATGTCGATATCAAACCGGGTAAGCCAGAAGCGTTTCGGGTTTCCGGTTGATGTTTTACCCAGATCCACATCATCTGTAGACATGACGGTCTCAATATCAATACAGTTTACCGGGCAGGCCCTGGCACATATATTACAGCCGATACAGTCGTCAATATCTACATAGAGTTTGGAACGCGCATTGGCGGGCAACTCTTCACGTTCATCAGGATACTGCAGCGTAACGGATGGCTGGAACAAGTGCCTCATAGTAACACCCATACCCGTAAATATGGATTTGAAAGTATGCCAGCCTTCTTTTAAAGTGTGTAGCATTGATTTAAACTCCAGTTAATTAAAAATCACTTCCCAAACGGCAACCAGCACAAGGTTCACAAAAGAGAGCGGTATTAGTACGCTCCAGCATATCTGCATGAGCTGATCGACCCGGTAGCGCGGCAATGTCCAGCGAATCCACATCATCACGAACACAAGCATCAGTCCTTTCAGTAAGAACCAGAAATATCCCCAGCCTGGTCCGGCCATAAATTCTCCAAATGGACTATTCCAGCCGCCAAAAAACAGCGTGACTCCAACAAGCGACAGAAGCAGCATATCAGCATACTCGGCCAGCATAAACATGGCCCATCGAATGCCAGAATATTCGGTTTGATACCCAGCTACAAGCTCCGATTCAGACTCGGGCAGGTCAAATGGAACCCTGTGAGACTCCGCCAGAATAGAGATGAAGAATATGCCAAAAGCGACCAGTAAAAATGGATTTTGAAAGATGAACCAGTTTGGAAGGAATCCCAGAATATCATTCCCGGTCTGCATTTCCGTAACTGTCATCAGGTTCAGCGAGCCCGTGACAACAATCACCGTCAAAATGGTGGCAATAGTGGGAACTTCGTAACTCACCATTTGCGCAGCACTTCTCATTCCACCCAGCAGCGACCATTTATTATTGGATGCCCATCCCGCCATAATAATGCTTAGCGTTAAAATGGAGGTCACCGCTACCAAATAAAACACTCCAATATTTACTGAACTTCCAACGTAGGAACTGCTGAAAGGGATAACGGCAAACGCTGCGTAAGAAGCCGCAAACATCATAAAGGGTGCAAATTTGAAAAGAAACCGGCTCGCATTCGTCGGTATAATATCTTCCTTCTGAAGGAGTTTCAGCAGATCAGCAATCGATTGAGCCCAGCCATGAAAACCGCCAACCCGCATGGGGCCGAGCCGATCCTGTATAAAACCGGCGATTTTTCGCTCGCCCCATATAGCCACAAGCGCATATACCAGTATAATAGTCAGAGGAATGGCCGCATGTATCAAAATGGCGACTACAGATGTACTTCCTGCGTTTAAGAACGTCATTGTCTCCTCCTGTATCCGGATCTGTTATCTTTGGTCAGTTGTACATATGTCATCGATCTACCTCCCCTAGTACAATATCAATACTTCCAACGATGGCAACGAGATCAGCAATTAAAGCGCCTTTCGATATAGATGGGAGCATGCTAAGGTGTACAAAACTGGGAGCGCGGGCTTTTACCCGGTACGGGCTGCCCTTTTTGTCACTGATAATATAGTAGCCTAATTCGCCGCGGGGCGTTTCTGAACGGAAGTAGAGTTCTCCCTCTTTCGGGCGAACCCGCTTTTCAATGCTTTTGGTGACGTCTACTTTTTCAGGAAGTCCTTCCAGTGCTTGTTCAATAATTCGCAGGCTCTGCTCCATTTCACGAACTCGCACGATATATCGGTCCCAGCAGTCACCTTTAGTGCCCATCTCTCCCGAACCGATCGGAATGTCAAAATCAAACCTGTCATAAATTGAATAAGGATCATTTTTTCGCAGATCCCATTTCACTCCAGAGCCCCTGAGTACCGGTCCTGAAGCCGAATAATTAAGCGCTACCTTCGGTGGCAATACACCAATATCGGCCGTTCTGCGAATAAAAATTCTGTTGTAGGAAAGCAGATCGTTGAGTTCTTTAATTTTGGGCCTGAAGGTTTTCACGAATTCAGCCACATCCTTCTCAAAATCGTCGTGCACATTCCGCATTAAACCACCTACGGCCATGTAGTTGTAGAGCAGCCGGGCGCCACTCATTTTCTCAAAAATATCCAGAATTTTCTCCCTTTCCGTAAACAGGTAGAGAAAGGGGGTGAAAGCTCCAAGGTCCAGTCCAAATGCACCTATGCCAAGCAGGTGACTCGCAATACGCTGCAGTTCAGCTGCAATCACCCGAACATATTCAACATAATCCGGAACCTCTGTATCAAGCATTTTTTCAATTGCCAACACGTAGCCGTGCTCCTGGTTCATAGCGGACACGTAATCCATGCGGTCGGTATAGGGAATCACTTTGGCGTAATCACCCACTTCCTCGGCATACTTTTCAAAACAGCGATGCAGGTACCCGATATTCGGCTTCACTTTTTTGATGACTTCTCCATCCAGGGTAAGTTCAAGACGCAACACCCCGTGCGTGGATGGGTGCTGAGGGCCCATGTTAATCACCATTTCCCGCTTGTCTGACTGCCCGGTATCCTGAATCGTCGTTTTCATTCTCTACTCCTCATATCCCGTTGGAATCCCCTGGTAAAACTCCTGTTGTACATAATCCTTTCTCAGTGGATGACCCTCCCAGTCGTCGGGGCATAAAATTCGTTTATGGTTCGGATGATCTAAAAATTGAACACCTACCATATCGAACGCTTCCCGCTCGTGCCAGTCTGCAGTTTTCCAAATACTTTCGACGGAGGGTACATTGGGTTCGCTTTCAGGTACTCTTACCTTTAATGAAATTTTGTGAGATTTTTCCGTTGAGTGAAGGTGATAGGCAACACCAAGTTCTTCCTCTTTTTCATAGTGAACTCCGCTGAGGCACATCAGTACGTTAAACCTCAGCTCTTCATCATCCCGAAGAAATTTAGCAATCTCCCGGATCTGACCCGCAGGCAGCAGTAACCATGGGTCACCGATATCCCCCTGTTTTAATTCGGGCTTTGCTTCAGGAAAGGCCGTATCAATTTTATTTCTGATCTCTTCCGCTGTTTTCATTCCGAACTCTCCAGATCTTTACTGCCTTCCGGTTTCTTCTTTTCGATAATGGTCTCACCGGTAACCTTTTCCTGGAGCTTCATGAAACCTTCCAGAAGTGCTTCCGGCCTTGGCGGACATCCGGGCACGTATACATCAACCGGAATCACTTTATCCACCCCCTTCAGTACATGATATCCATGTTCCCAGTACGGTCCGCCGCAGTTTGAACACGATCCCATGCTAATCACATATCTGGGTTCAGACATCTGCTCATAAAGACGTTCAATTCTCGATGCCATTTTCAGGGTTACAGTACCCGCTACAATCATCACATCCGCCTGACGGGGCGATGAGCGGGGAATAATTCCAAATCGGTCAAAATCATACTTTGAAGCAGCCGTAGCCATCATCTCGATTGCACAGCATGCAAGCCCAAACTGTTCATACCAAAGTGAATTTTTCCGCGCCCAGTTTAGTGCGCTTTCAAGACCTACAATAATAATATTACTGTCGTGATATTTTTTATCGAGCATTCCCATAAGTCTCTAAGCCATCTCCTAAATTCTATTTTTCTGTGTGTACAGCCATCGGTTTATCTTCTTCAACGTGTTCATCAGTAATCACTCCAACCCCCTCTCTATATTCGGGCACCTTTGGCATTGGTATATCCCATTTTAAATGACCTTTGCCAAGTTCATATACAAATCCGATAAAAATCAGAAATACAAATACAAACATGGCAATCAGAGCAAATGTGCCAATATCTTTAAACACAACAGCCCATGGAAAGAGAAGAAGGATTTCCACCTCAAAAATGAGGAACATTAAACCGATGATATAAAAGCGGTTGTTGAATTGAATTCGGGCATTACCGAATGGTACTTCGCCGCATTCGTAGGTCATTAATTTAGCGGCATTGGGTCGATCGGGACGTATCAGACTGGACACAAAAAGAGCTATTCCAACAAATATTGCCCCCGTAGCTATAAAGAGTAAAACGTAGCCAAAATCTGCTAACATAAAGACAGCCGGTTAGTTTGTTTTTTACAATTTATGATATTTATACCTTTTTATCTATAATTATTTATCCATTTTAAAAAAAAATTGACCCGTGCCCTCTTTTACCTTCCTCCTGTTTATATATGATGATTCTCAAGGCATTTATTTTATGCTACAGAAAACGATCATTTAACTTGCTTAATACCTTTATCATGAGTTCTCCACTTCAGCGCCCATGTTTCTCCCCCGTCATTTCAGCTCAACCAGTTCCACAAGATGGGCAATCAGAAATACTATAAAAGACCATCCGCTTTACAAACCTGCGGCCACCCAAGATGAAAATTTCCGGTCTTTTGATAAACGAAACGGAGACTTACTTTGGCAGACAGACTTACTTACAAACCTGAGTTCGATTCTAAAATATCAAAGAAATATATTGGGTTGTCCAAAAAGGGCGTCATCCCGCGCTCCCCCAACGGGATCCCCTCGGGAGATGCAGGATCTCCCATCGTTATAAAGGCAGGAGATGTCGGATCGGGGTCCGGCATGACGGTATTGAGCATGAAATATCTTAACCAACGCCCTTTTAAACGCCTCAATTAACATATTATCAATCGAACTCAGGCTACAAAGACTCTTGGTTCAGGGATCAAATGTTGACGCCCGCTTTTATCTAGGAGGACAGTCAACAGCGTGTACGAAAGTTGGGCTATACTTCTTTCCTTCGGGATGAAGGCAAATACACCAGTCTATCTTTCTCTTTTAAAAACCTCCTGATGTCCTTCCTCTACGGTCTTGAAGACTTGAAATGCGTTACAAAATCAAATACCACCACTCTAGTAAAATAGATGGCAATAGCTCACCCTGTCATAAATCAAATCGCTTATTCAAGATGACCCGGTTGATCTCTACGGGTGACATTTTAAATACCCAATCCGAACGTTCAACCAGCGATTATGTAAATAATATATTTTTGTGCGGGATTCTGACATGCCTGAGCCATTCGTATACAAGAATGAGGACTCCTCTTTTGTAAGCCTGAATAAATTAAATGAATCCCCAGAATAATGTTTTTCCTAATCCTGCAAAATTCAATTACAACCCTCATCAATCAACTACGACCATCGTGAAGAAATTAATCTTCAGTATTCCCATCACGATTTAATGGCAGCCTCTGCATTCGCACAGGAAACACAAAGATTTAAAACGATTACCATCGATTCAGAGGTCTTGAATCAAGAACGAAACCTGAAAGTGTCCTTGCGTCAGAATTTCTCTGAAGAAAAAAACATCCGGCTATTTATAGCATCGATATTCGATTCTGGAATTAATGACGTAGCGATTTTTTTTGGCCTGTCAGTATAAAATGAGCAGGTTCCAACTCATAACCCTGCAAGTAGGTTTTACGTTTTTTCCGTTGAGCAGGTTGATAACCCAAAAGGTGCATATAGCGGACAAAAACTGATAAAACTGGTAAGCAGGAAAACAGCAGCTAGTACCATAAGTACAATACCAATTGTTCCTGTTATGACATTTGTAAAATAGAGTATCGCAAAAACGGCGGCGAGAATAGTTCTTATGAATCTGTCGGCTGTACCCATGTTCTTAGTCATTGTTCTGTTTGTTTTAAGTTTATTGTTTCTGAGTAAAAAGAAGCGCATTGTGTGAACAAATAATAGCGCCTCACAAAGCAATTCCCTTCTTTATTCTCTACCAACTTAAATACCTTAACAGTATGATTCAGTGACCTTAGTCACTATTATAATATTTTTATACCGCTTGATTGCTGTTGAACTTTCCCTTCATTTTCCAGCTTCTTTATAACTCTGCTCACTACCTCTCTTGCCGTACCTAAATCATTTGCAATCTCCCGGTGCGACATTTTTATAGGATTTTTATTTAGCAGTTCAGTCTTTTCCCTGAGATAATCATACAGTCGCTTGTCCATTTTGTTAAACATAACCTGCTGTATTGTATCAAGCAGTTCGCTGTATCGCAGGCTGTATTGCTGGAAAAAGAGGGAATTCAGATCGGGATATTGATTTATCCAGCCTGTTATTTTTTCAATTGGAAGCAAGAGGACTGTAGTATCCTCTTCAGTTTGAGCGTACACATTACTCGGCTTATTTTTTAAGCCTGCCGCAAAAGACATAATGCAGCTTTCATTTGGTTTTATATAGTACAAGAGCAAGTCTCTCTCCTCATACTGTTTGAACACTTTGATCAGACCATCCAGCACAATGGGAACAACTGAAACAAATTGCCCCTCACGTAAGATTTCAGTGCCTTTGGGAATATCTTTTTGCATAGCACTATCTGTAATTTCAGAAATCAGTTCGGGTTGAATATGAGGGAATACCTGTAAAAGCTGCTTTTTTTTAATCATAAATTTTGATCAGTGTTTTTTCCATAAAAGAGTTTTCATTAGCAGGTTTCTTCAACCAAAAAAGCAATTCATAAAACACAATTATTCTTTGATAAATCACTTTATTTTTATGAATATACAGTTAGTAATAATTATTTTTTTAAAACCAAATATCTGCTCTTAATCTTACAAGGATATCCACATTTTGATAGCAAAAACGGTTGCTGAGTTTAGCTATTAAGATGCGAGTCCAACAGGATGAGGACAATAAATTAAATAAATTCTTATGAAAAAGTATCCTTTCTTACTCACAATATTGGTAACGACCTTACTATTCATTTCTTTTTCATTCCAAGGTTGTGGAAGCAGTGAAGAAAATTTAAAGGCGGATGAAGAACAGGAGATGGACCCTTATCTTCAACAATTTCAGGAGCGATTGACCCCATTTGAACAGAAGCACGGCATAGGGCCGATAACTGAAAGGATTGAGATTGATGATGAAATAAACGAAGAGATGGTGATGCGCGGACGTGAGATCTATACGATGAAATGCGAGGTTTGCCACTCATTGAATGAAGAATCAGTTGGCCCGTCACTGGGAAATGCTGTTGAACAGAGAAGCCCCGAGTTTATTATGAATTTTATGCTTAACCCGGGAGAAAATGTGTTAAATCACCCCGTTGGACTGGATTTGCTCGCGGAACATAATGTTCAGATGCCATACAGAGATGTCACCCGGGATGAGGCAAGGGACGTTTATGAATTCCTGCGTGACTATTATGGATCCGAGTGATAGTGATACACGGCTCGGTACTGCACCTGAAGCCGATGCTATTGCCAGATATCTTAACTTCGATATCGATAAATCTGTGTAGCCGATATTGGCTTCCGGGGCATCGCGACTTTTACCCTTTTTGAAAGCCTCGCATAGTCTGTGAGGCTTTTTTATTTGAGTGATTTTTTCCCTCATTCATCGATTTAAAAATACGTTTCATTCATCCTACGTTAACCTGGGGAAATTGAAACACTTGCTTTTAAATCTATCTAAAATACTCAAAAGAGTATTTTCATCTTCAGGTTCAAAGGTTCATTCCTTATGGATACCCGGTTGGCTTTCCAATAATAAAAGAAATATTACTCTTTCAGGATTCAACCAACTGAGTTTCAAACAGAATTGTAAGTCGGAGTCGTTGCTCTTCAACCGTCTCTTTCAACGACGCAAGATTTTCATCAGGATAAGGATCTTTTGCTGATATTTCCAGACAGAGATCCATCCCCTTATCAAGGTTTTTCCTCATCTTTCCAAGCTTTCTCCATTGCTGTTTATCTTCCGGAGTTATTTGCCCCGCAAGCTCACTGATATAATCCACATACATCACCAACTCTTTGGCAAACATATGAGGTCGTTCTTTGGGAACAATCGACTCTCCACGGCCATAGATATGGTCAACCATCTCATCCAGGGAATATTCCCGGCTAAACCATGCGATATTTGGGCCCGGACAGATTGCCTGACGACCGTAGGTGGGCTTCATAATCCCAAGCCGAATTAGTGCCCCTGTTCCAAGATTTGTACAGAGACAGGTCTTTTCCATCACTTTGCTTTTTTGTTTCTCTTTCTCCTTATCAGAAAGATCACTCTCGTGAAGAGAGCTGATTTTCAGAATCTGGTATTCAGCCGATGCTGTACAAATAGGATTCTCAGTAAACTCGGTATTGGAGAGTAAAAATCCTTTTGGACATTTTGAGCCCGGCTTTCCTTTCGCTACAAGTTCTTTGGTGTGATTTTCGGAGCCTGACCCCCGAATATTGTTAAACGGAACTCCGAGTGGAGAAACGTTACTCAGATACAACTCCTTTTCGCCGGCATTGGCCAATAGTGTTGATGTATAATCATCAACGCATGTTGCTTCGGGTACAAGCAAAAAAGGACTCCCCCACCCGGTTCCATCCATACCAAAATCTTCCAGCAGACGCCGCATTTCGCCATTTGTACCAATACCGCCCTGTACCGTTATTTTTGGTTTGATGTCTTCTTCAGACACTTCCGGATAGTCCCAGCCCATTGTTTCATAAAAGTTTTGAATCATAGGCTGAAATGTATCAACGAGTTGATCACGTTTATCCCGGAATTCCTGCAGCAGCACTGGCATCAGGTGTCCATCAGATGCGAACGCATGTCCCCCACAGTTTAGGCCGGATTCAATACGAAATTCAGCAACTTCAATGCCTTTTTTCGCAAGAAACTTACCCTGGATCAGGGCCGATCGAAAATCACTTACTTTCAGAATAATTTTCTTTTTAATCTGCCCGGTAGCATCACGGTAAAAGTCTTTGAATTCAGACAGATAACTGTACAATCGGGGATTGAACCCAGCAGATAGTACAAGACCCGAAGATGACAGTTTACTATTGGCATATCCGCGAAGTGCCGAACTGGCATCACTAAATTCAGAGCTCATTGGTTGGCCATCTTTATCCGTCCCCAGTGCATCTACCTTAGCCATGATGTTTACATCAATCGATCCCGGCTTCATTTGCTCGGTCAGATCAAGGCTCAGGCGTGCTTTCATCTCTGAATCTACACCTGCAAGTGAATCAATAAACTGATAAGATTTTTTCAGTGGGTTAGAATTCGGAAGCAGGTTGAAGTAACGATCTTTCTCCGTCCCCTCCAGTAAATTCAAACTTTTAAGATTTTCAAATTTTTGACTAACAATGTCACTCATCATATCTAGATGTGCAGTAATCCGTTTAGCACGTCCGTCGTGTGCTGAGCGGGGAATGTTCGTATAAGGCAGATTAAATTCAGTGCAATAGTGCTTCCGGATTTTTTCACAAAGCAGGTCATCAACAACCGAAATAACGGAGTTAATGCCGAGGTGGGCTACGCGGATAGGACTATCGATAGAATGGCCTGTGCCCATTACAGGTATGTGGAACTGATGCTGGTTTTGTAACATAGAGGAGGATTGTAGTCTTTGGTGATTTATAACAACCATCAAAGTACGGATGATTTATTATAAAAGACAATCTACTCTTTAATCTTTTATTACTTCGAATTTAGGATCTTTTATTTATCTGACGGCAATTAAAATAGGCTCCGGTACTTTCACCAGCGATCGCAAATTGTTTCTTATCTATTCCGAGTTCATTTGCATGATTCCATATCCATTCTATAGCATCATAAACATCATTGTGAGCAGCTGGATATTTATGTTCTGGAGCTAATCGATAATTTATAGCTATTACGTGAACCTTGCTTTGCTTTACAAATACCCGGAGAATGCATAATGACTATCAAGACTCCCTGCAACCCGGCAAGCTGCATGAACATATATTAAAGTAGGATTTAAATGAGGATGTTGATGAGGATGAGGATGTTCCTTCAGGCTATCAACCGGAATAAGGAAGCGGCAACGCTCAGGCTTTAATCGAGTACGCGGCAGGAAATACAACAGAACTTTTTTCAGCACCCGCTCATACTGTCTCTTAACATTTCAAAATTGGAAATTGAAAGGGCAATAACCGTAGAGCCCGAGAGCAGATGCTTGCGTTAAATAAGCTGGGTTTTCTGATAGAGCTAAAAAATGATGAACAGGTCTCGCGATGCTTAGGGAGTTGTGAACAGTTTATTGGATGCAGGTGGTCGGTCGTTGAATGTTAATGCCTTTAAACTTTCGTGATATTATAACACTAAATATCACAAATAATCGGTAAGTTGAATTTTGCCATAGATTACAAGTCGTGTCATCTTTTTACTTTTCCATCTTTTAAGAAGCTTTTCCACATCCGATACTTCTGCCACACTTTCAGCATAGATGATCTTAATTTGCGGAGATTTGGGTAGCTGTGCATTTGCATGAATTGAGAGGCTTTAAACAAACCCTAAAATTGCCACCATTATTAAACGTCTCTTTTTCATTTGGATAGTATTTAAAATTCTGGACTTTAACATTACGTTTTTATCTGATTGATATCCCTAAAAATAGTTTATTCATACTATCACAGATATACATCACTCAAGTATCGATGCTTTGAAATAAAAAAGCTTTATTTTAGCAAAGCAATTTTATTCATATTAACTACTGTAGGGCAAAAGGAGTTTAATTAAAGCTACATGCTATGCTAGTCGAGCACATCATTATACTTGCGTTAAGCGGATTCGGAGTGTTTCATGGATTGTCTTTAGGCATATATCTGATCTATACCGAGGCCCGTAAAAGATCCGCTAATTTCACGCTGGGAATATTATTGGTGTTGATGGGAATTCGGATATCTAAATCCATTTTTCTCTATTTCATGGCTGACCTTGATTATGTGTTCATCACCCTTGGTCTTTCACTGGTACTTAGCTTCGGCCCTCTCTTTTATTTCTATGTACGCCAGTATATTGATGAAAACTTTTCGTTCAGCAGATATCATATACTCCATGCCATACCATTTCTGCTGTTTTTCGGATTGAATAGCTTCAACTTATTGTCGAGAGAGTTTTATCTGGCTTTCGGTATCTACTTCATCTACCTGCATTTTCTGGCCTATATAATATTCGCCTTTTTCTACCAAAAGCGTTGGTATGTTTCTTCCACTGAATCCCCTGAGCCGGTTCGTAAATCTTGGCTTCTGCTTATTCACGTTGGAATCATCGTTATATGGATTTCCTACTTTATGTTTTTGTTGGATGAACTGGTTCCCTATATCATGGGGCCGGTCACGTATTCCCTGGTCATATACCCCCTGAGTATCTGGGCTTTTATAAAAAAGCCGCTGAACCGGCCCGAACAGAAATATCAGTCATCTTCACTGGATGAGAATAATACCAGACAGCTAACCAGTAAACTAACATCGTGTATGGAAAACGAGCATCCCTACCTCAATGCTGATCTGAAACTTCCCGAACTGGCTGATATGCTTAAGGTTACACCTCATATGTTATCTCAGGTAGTTAATCAGGAATTTGGCATAAACTTTCAGCAATATCTCAATTCCTACAGAGTTCGTCACGCTATGGAAAAACTATCCGCAGAAAAATTCAGCCATTTGACCATTTCATCTATTGCACTGGACAGTGGCTTTAACAGTTTATCTGCATTTAATGCTGCTTTCAAAAAAGAAGCCGGCCTTACTCCGTCACAATACCGTAAAAGTGCACTTAGTTAGAAAAGCCCTGATTACATTATAATGTATACTGACTGAATTATAATTCATTCAGAAGAAAGGTATTTCCATCCGTTTAGTGAACCATAACTGCTGCAACAAGCAGCCAACTATTAATTCACTAGACAACAATTATGAAATATCTATTTTCACTCCTTGTTCTATTTACTTCACTCCTGACTACTAGCTTTAAAGTATATGCTCAGGACCGCATCCTGATCGTGGTAACCAATAATAAAGAAGTACAGGCAACCATAGCGGGAAAAGACACGACTATTGCCGGAGGGTATACACTTTCGGAAGTATCTCAGGCATTTGATGTATTCTCAAAAAGTGGTTTTAAGGTAGACTTTATGAGTCCAAAAGGCGGCGAGACATTTTATGAGCCAGAGGAACACCTGACTGATTTTGATAAGGCTTTTCTACATAATGATGAAGTCATGCAACAATTAAGCAACACCTTCTCCCCGGATGAAGTGGATGCAAAAGAGTACGATGCCATCTATTTTGCCGGAGGAAAAACAATGTGGGATTTCCCGGACAATAAGACAATGGCAAATCTCACGGCCGCAATTTACGAAAACAATGGAGTTATTGGTGCCGTATGCCATGGCCCGGCTGCTTTACTTAACGTACGCTTATCTGACGGAGAGCGTCTGATTGACGGATTAAAGGTGAGTTCCTTTACTAACATGGAAGAGCAACTCTTCTCAAAAACAGGAAAATTTCTTCCGTATATGTTACAGGATGAATTAACAAGACTGGGCGCTCACTATCAGGAGGCACCCCCTATGTTTGACCAGGCTGTAGTGGATGGCCGCGTGGTTACTGGTCAAAATCCACTTTCAACCTATTCTGTTGCTGAACATATGGTGAATCTCATGGGTAAAACTATACCTGAGCGTCCATTAGATGCTATGAGTTTTACTATTGGCATTGTTCAAAAAGTGGTTCAGAATGACAAATCAGAAGCATTAGCATTTGCTGAAGCTCATGCAGCAGACTTACTACTGAATGAGAGACTACTGGCCGAAGTAAGTATTTATGGAAGTCGTGGCTATATGGGTAGTGAAGTGCAAAATCATGGAATACCATTACTTGAGGTCGCTTCAGCATTGATACCGAAGAATCCTCAAATTTTCGAGGAATTGGCAAGGCATCATTACAATAATGGTGATCTGGTGAAAGCTAAGCAGTTTTTAACAGAAAGTTTAAACATCGACCCGGATTCAGAAACGGCCAACGCACTTAAAAATGAGATGGATTCTCAATAAAACTTAAAGATCAACACGAACAGAAAGTACAATAGGATTCTTATAGACGATATTCTATATCCTCAAACCAATTTCCTGATTTATACTACAAAGGTAGTAATCAAATATATCATAACAGTGAAACTTAGGGTGGCAGTGTTACCCGTAAACTTTATAGTGAATCATTGTCTAATCATTGTCTAATCATTGTCTAATTATTGTATATAGGAATTTTATGAAACACTTTTTTTTTAAAAACAGAGTATTACCTTAGCAGGGTTAATGCTATTGGTTGCAAACATCTATATCAACACAATGGATACATTTTAAAAATTGCATAAACGAAAAAATGAGAAGAACAGCACTATATACTTTAATAATCATCTTTAGTATAATTGCCGGAAGTTACATGAATTATTTGTCAAATGACCTTTCTGTACTTTCAATACTGTTTAGGTCTGCAGCCATAATTCTTTTCCCTACTATCATTTCAATTATTATTTCAGGTATATACCAATTAGAAAAAAACAGGTTATCATCATCTTCCTTTGATAAAATACTTACTTTTTCTGGTTAATCGGTATCTCCATTGAGCTGATAAGCTATTTCTTGCTCTAATCATTAGATATAAGATATCTCAGTTCTTCAGATTGACAGTCTTTAAGTGAAATAGATGGTGCGATGTGGATGAGTTGAGATTTACCAGGTTAGCAAATAATCGCAAAACCAGAAAAACCGGCCATCTGATGATGGTTGGCTTTTTGCTCCCTGAAAGTAGCGGGCTTGCGAATTTTGTTCTCCATAATGACTATACGAATCGTTTCTCCGGAAGAGTAATTTCGACGGGTTCTTCATATGATGTCGCATACAAGTTTTTCGCCGGATTCTTTTTGGTTTATAATAGACTGATTTAGTAGGTTGGGACTCCTTTCAACCTCGTGCTGAAAAGGAAGTAAAGTATCTCTTAACGCAAAGTCATAATCAGTCCACTTTTTACTTTAGGTTTACAGTTGTACGTTGGCGGTAATAAATATTATCACTTTTAATTAATCGAAAATTCTATTGATATATGATGATAGATTTTCCATTTCACCAAGTGCCTTTTTTCCTTTTCTTGATTAAGCAACTTTGACAACAAGTATCTCTTTTTCAAAAAAAGTACAACTAAGACAGTTAGATTTTTAATTCGAAGATGTCTTTTATCTATGCAGGTATTATTCAATTATCCTAGACAGCATGAAAAACAGTAGTAATACAGCACCTCTATCCTTTTTGGAAAAATTGGGATATGGATCGGGAGATATGGCCTCCCAATTCTACATGGGTTTTTTCAATATCTTTTTATTGTACTACTATGTAGATGTCTGGGGCATTTCCCCAGCAGGTGTGGCTACCATGTTTTTATTGACGAAGGTAATTGATGCAATTAGTGACCCTACCATGGGTATTATTGCCGATAGAACAGATACAAAATGGGGGAAATATCGTCCGTATTTACTTTGGGTAGCCATTCCCTATGCTGCCTTGGGCTACTTACTGTTTTTAGGTCCTGATTTATCGCAATCAGGAAAGTTAATTTTTGCCTACGTTTCTTACTCACTCATCATGCTGGGATATACGGCAATTAATGTACCTTACTCTGCCCTTTTAGCCGTAATACATCCGCTTTCAGCAGAACGGACAAAGGCTACTCAATTCCGTTTTGTTTTAGCATCTGTAGGTACGATTCTGATAGGGGCAACTGCTAAACCATTGGTAGATTTATTAGGAGGTGGGGATGAGGTATTAGGTTTTCGACTGACTATTATAATTTTTGCGGTTTTAACTATACTCCTTTTCTATTTCACCTTTTTTACCACTAAAGAGCGAATTCGTCCTAAGAAACACGAATCCAGTATTAAAGATGATTTGAACGTTTTAAGAAAGAATCTCTCTTGGATTATTCTTGCCATCTGTAGCATTTTGATAGTAGTAGGCCTGGTAGCCAGAATTTCTTCTACTGCTTTTTTTACCAAGTACAATATGGAATTGGGAGCCGAAAAAGTGCTTTGGTGGATGGATTCCACTACCCTTATTATCACCTTTGGTTTTGTAGGACAATTATTAGGGGCATTGATGACCCCTTCTCTTCTAAAAATAGTCGATAAACGAAAACTGATGATTGCGAGCAATCTACTATTTGCAGGCTCTATACTCGCCACTTATTTTATTCCCACTCATCAATTTGTAGCCACGGTTTTACTATACAGTTTAGGAATATTCTCCTTTGGTATCATCATTACGTTGCTATTTGCTATGTATACCGACTGTGCAGAATATGGTGAGTGGATGTCGGGACATAATAGTGCAGGACTAACGGTTTCTGCTTCGATGTTTGCCCTTAAATTTGGTTCTGCTGTTGGAAGTGCGGTACCGGGCTACATCTTAGGCTGGTATGGTTTTGTAAAAGATCAAGTACAAACAGAGGAAGCACTGACAGGTATTAATACGATGTGGAATTTCGCTCCTGCTTTATTCTTTTTGGCGGCGGCATTATTGATGGTTTTCTATAAACTTGATGGTAACACGATGCAAAAGGTGGAGCGAGAGTTATTAGAACGACGAGGAGAAACTGTTTAAAAAAGCAAAAAAGGTAAGCCACTAAATACAATAAAAATAAAAGAGACCAATTTCTCCTCCCTATCATCGTCAATTAAAGACCATTGTTTACCACCTTAGATCCCATTATGAATCTGTGTCTAATTACACATAATTCTTGCAAGTTAATTCAGGAAAACTGATAGCTCAACTCTTCTTTTAAAACCAGCTCCTCTCCCTACTCCATTTCTCACTGTGTCCTTTTTTGCTCCCCGGGTAAGACTCCCGCGAAGGGATGCCCTTGGCGGAACCTACGCTCCGACAGCTGTCGGAGTAACAGCCGATTGCTCTGCACGTAAACAGTTTACAGATAGTCTTTGATCCTGATTATTCCGTTAATTAGCAGACGTGTCATCTTCTTGCTCTTCCATCCTTTCACGAGGCGTTCAGCGGCCTCAGCTTCTTCACATGTCGCAAAGCCGTAGCGGAACACAATGCACCATGGCCGGTACCGCTGGGTGAAGCCTTTTGATTCACTATTATGATAATCCAGTCTGCGATCAGGATCGTCAGACAAGCCGTAGTAATAAATCTCTATCTGCTCTGATCGTAGTATGTAAAAGTAGTAATTCATAGTCATAAAAAAATTACAAACCGCAATAAGCAATTTGTCCTTCTTTAAAAGCTCCCCGGAAGTAGCGGACTTGCGAATTTTGTTCTCTATAAAATGGTCTCATAGGGCATTAAACAGAGGTCCAAAAGGATATCGCTTTGAAATTGACTGGCAAAAACTGCTCGAAATCTACCCTTTTTTGAATCATGCGAACCTTTGTAAACCGGTTAAATCTGTTAACTCTACTGACAAGACTGGCAGGTATAAAAGTGAAAGCGGCGTATGAAAAAGTGATTGAAGAGCGCGGATAAGCCAGGCATTTTATTGATTCAATCAATGACTTTGTGTAAATGAAAGGTTCCATTCGTAATTGAACGGAACCTTTTATTCATAGCATTGTCTCTACTTAATTTATTCAAACTCGATGATATCAGCTGTAATAGAAACCGATGCCTTTGTATAAACCATAAAGTTCGTCGTGTTGGAGTCATATTGAATGTTAATAAGCGCTAGTGTTCTCCCTTCTATCGATTCCCCTTGTTTCTCGAAGTTATCCCAAAGCGATTCACGAGCTTCTTTATATAACATTTTATTTCCATCAAGAGGAATTATACCTACAGAATTAGTGGCAACGCCCCATGAATAACTGGCTCCAAGTAAAAACGATGTTTCTGAGGTGCCCGTCACAATTTTAGCTACAATAGTATAGTTTCCTTCTTTTAGCTAAACCTCGGTACTATTAGACGCCACAAACATATCTGCGTTTCCACAGCCAGTAAGCAGCAATGCCACGGCCATAAGAATGATAAATGGATAAGATTTCATATTGATAAGATTATTTTTGATTGGATTGTTGTTTTATTTGCTGTACTTCTTGGTAAAAAAAATCCTGTAAGCGATGAGTGCCGTTGCGGGTTGCTATGCTATCGCGCGCCATAAGTGTGAGAAAGAATTCAAGCGGTCCAAATCTTTGCTCGGGAAGAAAAATCTTAGCTGTATTTAGTATTAATAACCTGATCCATCCCGGAAGGTGAACAATATCAGCCGGTTTATTCCACGCGTATAAAGCCATTTCTGCTATCTCATTTTGAGTGAGAATATCTGGTCCGCCTACCAATATCTCTTTTTCTTTCTGAGCAATAGCTCGTACACATACTTCCGCAAGGTCAGCCCCGTGGATAGGGTTTAGCTTTAATTCTCCATTTCCAAATAACACAACCCTTCCTTTTTCGGCCATGTCGAGCACGTCTCGTAGATCTGAGAAAAATCCATTGGGTCGGATGACGGTATATTCTAATCCCGAAGCTTTGAGGGCATCCACAAATCGTTCTTTAGCTTCGATGATCTTAAGATGGCGTAGCTTGTCTCCGTCTATGACAGACACATATATAAATTTTCTAACCCCGGTTCGTTCTGCTTCTTTCAGTAGGTTTAAATTTGCACGGTAATCGATATCTATATAGGTAAGCCCATCTTTTGGGTGGGTGATACCAACGGTTGATATCACAATCTCGACATCTTTACAAACACCACTCAGTGTTTCTGGCCGAGTTACTTCAGCCTGCACTATCTTGATATTTTGGTATTTCAGATCTTTCAACTTATCTGGTGTACCTACCAGAGCTATAGCTGGTATCTTCCAGTTATCCAGTTCTTCAAGTATATATTTGCCGAGATAGCCACTGGCTCCGGCAACTAAAATTTTTTTCATAATGCCCTTCTTTTTGATTGCAAAGCCAATATCTGCAGGATAGATACGCTAATCGTACAGAATGATATTTACGGCGCTTTTTATGAAATCTCGGACTTTTTAGAAAAGAGAAAGGGCTAGTAGCAACAGAATGAGAAGAATGAATTGAGAGAATAGCAACATCTTATCTTATAGGCCACATTAATAATGTCAAAGTCTTGGCAGGTTGATGACAAAAAGTGATGCCTTTTTTACGAGAAGAGCAAAAAATTATAAATGTAGATCCTATTTCAGACTAAGACTCAGTGCAGGCTTAGGATCAAGTATCCTACTGATGCTCCTTCAACCACTTGCTTGGGGTAGTACCTGTTTTCTTTTTGAAGTAATCATTGAAAGTGGATTTAGAATTAAACCCACTTTCAAAAGCTAAACCCAGTAACGTGAAATTCTTATTAGCCGGATCCAGCGCCTTCTGCTTAAAACATTCCAGCCGGAAATTATTAACATAGTCGTTGAAGCTAACCCCAACCTGATCGTTCAACATCCATGATAGTTTATTTGGGTGAAGTCCGGCTTCAGCAGCCAGGGTTCTCAAAGTTAATGCTGTATCAAGGTAGTGATCATCTTGTTGCATTAACTGATCGAGCTTTATTAGAGCCATTTCGATCTCTGCAGGCTGCATCAATGCTCTGGCATCAACCTCATTCTTTCTCTGCGCACTTCCGTTAATCAGTTCCTTCCTTGATCGATTGTTGGGTAATCGGGATGGTTCAAATGTCTTTGTAATCAACTCTTTAAAACCATCTGTTTCCCGAATTTTGTGAAGAAATGGGCGGCTCAGGAAGTTTGCAAACTGACCTCTTTTATCTGCCACAGCACGTTGAAGAAGTTCCAGCGCTTTGTCTTGGGCTCCAAATTGCGCATATAAAAATAAAGGCCAGGGCGTAATTGTAAAAGCCTCCTCATTTATGACCTCATCAATATCTTCACGCTTGAGACCATGATCGTTGGGTTGATGAACCAGTGTATATAACATGTGACATGACCTCGGAGATCCAGCCAATGGCGCATTTTCTAAATAGGCCTCCAAATCCTCCTTACGCTTCAATTTGATCAGGTTAAGTTGCTTCATAGTGATGGCATGCGTAAAGTCAGGATTGATCTGTAGAGCGGATTCTACACTTTCAAGGGCTGATTCATAATCTTCCTGCAAATAATGAATGTTTGCTTTGGTAAAATGGTGGTTGGGCGAAAGTGGATCCAGCTGAAGGATATGTTTGGTATGGTCCATAGCTTCATCGAACCAACCAATGGCCGTATATAACTCAGCTAACCCTTCCTCGGCTTCCGTATAAGATGGATTTAGAGCCATTGACCTTTGATATAGCTTTTCTGCTTCCCGGTAATTCCAGTGCCCCCAAAATTCAAGCGTCGCTTTGCTATAGTATCCCAGAAATGACTGATCATCGAGCTCAAATCCCCGATCTATATAATCAGCTGCCAAATCAAGTGATGCAATATTGGGGGTCCATGATCCAAACATAGAATGGCAATAACCCGCCCCAAAATAAGGCCAGGAAAAATCAGGGGCCATCTCTATACATTGTGGATAGAACTGCATCGCATTTCCTATGCCTTCACTGTCCCAACGCAAATGATTATATCGCGCCTTTAAGTAAAGATTATAGGCCTGAATATTTTGAGTTGGTACATCCACTAGATGTTCACCTATTTCCAGGTGACCAAAATTTTCCCTGATCTGTTCCGCGATGGTTAAGCTAATCTCATCCTGAAGCTCAAAGATATCCTCAATATCACGATCAAAGCGACCCGACCATATTTGAAATCCATCTGTCGTTTGTATCAGCTGAGCTGAGATCCGGACTCTCTTCTTTGACTTACGTACACTCCCCTCCAATACCGTAGATACACCCAACTGATTACCAATATGGCGCACATCCATATGCCGCCCTTTAAACGCAAACGAAGACGTTCTTGCGGTCACCTTTAAACCCTGAATCCGGGTCAATGCATTAATGATATCTTCGGTGATTCCATCACTGAAATATTCATTTTCAGGATCTGAACTAAGGTTCAGAAATGGCAGAATAGCTATGGATTTATTATCGATCAAAAATAAATTAGGTGTTTCAGTACTGCTCGATATTCATTTATACAGAAAGAAGATATAAAATCATGGGAATAAAGGAACAGATATAAAATAAAGCCACCGATCTGAATTTTTTCTCTATAAGCAGTCTTAAAGTCCAAAATCTCACCAACAAGTCCGCAATTTCATTTCAGGACGATTGACCTGCCATTCCTCACGATCATTGCATTAGTGATTCGATTAAAACAATTCTTTTTCAGAACGAATCCACTGGCAAACACCAAACTTATTTTTTAACCATTTAAAATTTAGAACAATGAAAACTACTGTATTCGCGATTGTTTTAACATTTGTCTCATTTAGTGCTTTTGCACAGAGCAATCTGTCAACAGGTACTGAAAGCGATGACGCACCCAAGTATAGCATTAGCTTGCCTGTGATCATTTTACCACAGCTGGCGATGGATTCATGGAATGACAGGATGCATACGCAGCACATTGAATTTCATATTAAACGTAACCTGGACAATAAAAACATCATTGGAGTAAAGCTGGCAAGCTGGCGTCTGTTCCAGCCGATGGGAATTGTCTGGTGGGACGGTCTTCTGGATAAGTTAGACACTCAAAGCGAATTCTACCCCGGTTTTGTGCGACATACAGGAATAGGTATGTCTTATCAACGCATAGTATGGAAAGGTCTGTTTACTACGGTTGAAGTCTTGCCACAGTTTAAAACCTATCTGGATTTAGACAATAACAAAATTGCAAATGGCTTTAAGCTATATAATTCTTTTCATCTCGGTTATCGCATACCAATAGGTAAGAAAAAAAGATTCTTTATCGAACCTCAGGTCCACTCTCAATTCTGGGTATTTGATACCAATACTCCCGATGAGTTTAAAGCACTGGATGACAAATGGAGAAATTATTTCCTTTTTGAACCCAATATATACGTAGGGTTTAATTTCTAAAGTATAGTCTTGCAAGTCAGGATTCATTATTTTTGGGTTGTCAGACTATTTGAAGCTAATGGAGTTCGCAATAATTCAGTTCTGAGTAAGGACAATCTTACTTGGTTAAAAGCAGACAACAACTTAGAAGAAATTTCACCAAAAAATCGGGATCATAAAATATAAAGTAGCTAAAAACACTCTCATCCATAAGCTAACAGAACAACTTTCAAAGGATGGTGCTATTCGATAGTTCTGTAATAATTTGAAAGGTCCAGCTTACGGATGATAGCTGGATGTTGCGCCCTTCATATTTATGAAATCGCCGCCATATAACCCGAAGACCGTTATATTGCCGGTATATAGTTTTAATTAACAGATAATGGAATACGATGATACTAAAAAAGAGAATAAAAAAATTATTGTTAGCCTCTTTAACAATTGGTTCTACATCAGCTTTCATATTAACGTTAATTATTACAATATGGGAATGGATAGAGAACCCGAGTGGAATTTTTCATAATGAAAATGGTACTAATTGGTCGTTTGTTTACGACACAGCTATAAGTTGGTTTGTTCCAACATTTGTCAACGTAACAGTGATAAGTGCAATTATATATTTTTTAATTATAGTATTTAAACATTTTTATAGAAATAAATTGTAGAGCAATATAAACAGCAAATCTACCAGACCGCGAGGTCAAGCGGGTTTTGTGCTGTTCTTAAGTTTTGTTTTTTAAGAAAGCTGCTCTTTAAACTAATTTATGTAAAAAAGTTAGTACCGGATTGTTTATTACGAAAGTTAAACAAGGCTACAGTTCTGAATATTTTTAATAATAAAATAATATTTTAGTTATAGGCGGTGGGTTATTTGCAACGCCGTTATATATCAATGTTGTAGCACGTTTAAAACCCGAGTTTCAGTAGACTAATTTGAACAATAGCGATCATACATCTGACAATACCATCGCCGTTCTTCCCTTCACGAACAGGAGTAATAGCGAGGAAATCGAATACTTTAGCGATGGCATCACAGAGGGAATTATCAATGCGCTGGCAAAAATAGACGGTCTGAAAGTAACCTCCAGAACGTCCTCATTTTACTTTAAAGACAAACATTTACCATCTCCGGAAATAGGTCAGATGTTAGGTGTTTCCATTTTACTGGAAGGCAGTGTTCAACTGTTTAGAGATTCAATGCGTATCACAGCACAATTGATAGATGCTGATGATGATTTTCAATTTTGGTCGGAAACCTGGGACCGAAAAGTTGATCATATTTTTGACGTACAGGATGAGATTAGTCTTTTGATAGCTGACCAGTTACGCGAGCGGTTCGGTCACTTCGAGATTCAGGATCATTTGGTAGAACCGAACACGAAAAGTATTGACGCCTATAAACTGTATTTAAAAGGGAAAGAAAAATTCAATCGGTGGAATCCCGAAGATGTTAACCTGGCTATAAACTACTTTGAAAAGGCCGTAGAATTAGACGAAAAACTTATAGACAGCTATCTGGGCATTGCAGATGCATACAGCTTCATGGCCGTAGCTGGTTTTGCTCCCCGTGAAGAAGCCTGGCAAAAAAGTATCTCCGCAATTCAATCAGCGAAGGACATTGATCCTGAGCATGCCGGACTAAACTACATGTTGGGCATGCAGTCATTCTTTACCGAAGCAGATTTTGCATCAGCAAGGCAGTATGTCATGAGGTCAATTGCCGCCAAACCCACATTCTCTGAAGCCCATCAATTTGTTTCTTTTCTCTACACGCTTCAAAGTGATTTCAAAAAAGCAAAGGAGCACTTACTATTCGCTAAATCGTCAGACCCGCTAAATCCAGAGACCAAATTTTATGAGGCCAACTTTTTTTATCGAGCGGGTGACTATGATAAAGCCAAAGTAATTTTAAAGGAATTGCTGGAATCAAATGATAAAAACCTTCCGGCAATTCTCGTCAGTATCTATATCCTAATTCGAGAAGGTCAATTCAGTGCAGCTCGCCAAACAATAGATGATATTCCTCAGCAGGCCTTTACCCCGGATGAAAGACTGGGTCTCCATGTGCTGATCAATGCAATGGATGAAAAAAGCACAACGCAATTACCAGAGCTGGAGAAGAATGCAGAGAGGTCAGAAGCCCACCATGCCCATTCCTATCTTTTCCTTACCTATGCCAATCTGGGTCGCTATGACGAAGCATTTGCTATCTTAGAAAAACTTTTCGAAAAGGCCTCCTCCATCCTCCTTCTTGCCTTTAGTGATCCTATGGGAAAGCCAATCCAATCTGATCCAAGATATCAGGAATATCATCAGAAGATTTATCCGAAGATAACGGCAGAACCTGTATACAAAAATAATGGTCAGACTAAACAACCATCTGCCAAAGAAACAGACCATAAAAAGGAACTTCTTGATGAGGAATCCGTGGCTGCTCACAAAGCTAAACTGCAGCACCTCTTCGAAACCGAAAAACCGTATCTGAACCCGGACCTTACGTTACGTACGTTAGCGAATCAATTGGGTATTCATGCAAACCAATTATCCTGGCTCTTGAATGATGGATTGGAAAAGAACTTCAACACATTCATCAATCATTATCGCGTAGAGGAGTTTAAAGCGTCAGCTCATCTTCCTGAGAATTCACACCTCACCATCATGTCTATTGCCTACGACTGTGGGTTCAATTCAAAAACCGTTTTCAATACCTATTTCAAGAAAGAAACCGGGCTCACGCCAAAGGAATTTCTGAAAACCTGAGTTCGATTAATAAATCGGGCATCGAAAGTCCCCCTTAAAAAAAGGGGGAAACAGGGGGATGTTTAACAGAATATCGCAAAATTCAATGAACACCCCTCTAAATCTCCCCTTGTTAGGGGAGACTATTTCATATTTTTTTATTAATCAAACTCAGGTTGAAAGGGTAAATCGTATTTGCTGGTCTTTTTTGTACGGATATGTAAATCCGAACCTATTCTATGAGAATGCAAACCTTTCCCAGGCGTCTATTCTCTACATTACTTTCGCAATCCTAAAAACCATCGATTATGAAAGCAATGATTACAACAACCTACGGGTCACCAGATGTTTTCAGATTAGAAAACGTAGCTAAACCCGTGCCCCATCCGAACCAGGTATTGATTAAGGTTCATGCATCAGCTGTAACCAAAGCAGATACCATGATGCGTACCGGGAAACCCTTCATTGGCCGTTTATTCACCGGATTAAGTAAACCTAAACTCCCTGTCTGGGGCACCGGCTTTTCAGGTGTTGTTGAGGCTGTTGGTTCTAAGGTCACCCAATTTAAAGTGGGTAGTAAGGTTTTTGGGGAAAACATAGAAACGATGGGTACTTATGCTGAGTATGTAACCGTGCCGGAAGATGGCATCGTTGCCCATTTACCCGATAATATTAGCTTTGATGAAGCCGCAGGTATGTGTGATGGCGGTCTCACATCGCTCAATTTCCTTGTCAATCTGGGAAATATCAAATCAGGCCAGAAGGTGTTAATCAACGGAGCATCTGGTTCTCTGGGAACAGCCGCCATTCAGATTGCCAAACACTTTGGAGCTGATGTCACCGGTGTTTGCAGCGGCAACAATATCAGCCTGGTTAAAAAACTTGGGGCTGATCACGTGATTGATTATACGAGGCAGGATTTCACTACAAACACCAACACCTACGATCTGATTTACGATACGGTGGGTGTAAGATCGTTTACCGAATGCCGCCCGGCACTAACCAAACATGGCCTGTATCTCTCTCCCGTTTTAGGAATGCCTTTGATGGGGCATATGATGGTTACCTCGGTATTTGGACAAAAGAAAGCAAAGTTCTCTGCAACGGGTGTATTACCTGTAAAAGAAACCAGGCGCTTATTAGATATGCTTCTTGACATTATTGAAGCCGGGAATATGAGAGGAATTCTCGACCGGGCCTATCCCCTGGAGCAGCTGGCAGAAGCACATAGGTATGTAGATGCTGGTCACAAAAAAGGTAATGTCACGTTAAACCCAATTATATAACATTGAAAAAATGAAGAACAGCAAACAAGCAAACTATATAGCCACAGGCATCGCTCTCGGAACAGCTATTGGTGCAGTCATAGGAATTGATATCGGGTATCCCGGAATTGGAATCTCAATGGGCATTGCCATTGGTGGGGCAATAGGATACGCCAAACAATCTAAATACAATTATCTGTAGGATTTATTTTCAAAAAAACAGCTAATAAAAAAAGTATCCAAATCACAAAAACATGACTACACTCTTTAATTCTGTACAGGCAAAGCGAGAAATACTGCAACTCTATGATGCAAAACTGGATAGCCTGACTATTGACTACGAATATTTAGAGGTAGACACCACTTTCGGTAAAACCAATATCATTGCTACCGGAGCTCCTGAAAATCCGCCGATTATTATTGTTCATGGTTCGAATGGGTGTGCACCTATTGCCCTGGAGACCTATGCTAATCTGCATAAGAAATTCAGAGTTTTTGCGGTGGATGTTCTTGCTCAACCCAATAAAAGTGCTGAGACTCGCCTGAGCATGAAAGATGATTCCTATGGAAAATGGATGAATGAAATCATCGCTGACCTAAAGATTGACTTAGTAACTATGGCGGGATTCTCTTTTGGGGGATTGATCATTCTTAAAACTCTGGAACACGATGAATCTAAGATCAGTGAAGTGTACTTATCTGCCCCTGCTTATATCGTAAATGGAAATCCATTGAAAGCCATTTTCAAAGTGTTCATCCCTATGAAGAGGTATATGAAGACTAAAAAAATTAAGTATGTCGAGAGGTTTCTGTCCCACCTGTTCACGGACCGGGATGAGTTTGCAATCGCATTTCTCTCTAAGGTCTTTCTGGAGTTTGAATTGGATTTTACTCGGGTACCCGTCATAAATGCTAACAAAGCCGGGGAAATAACAACACCAATCACCCTTTTCGCATCAAAAGACGACATCCTGTTTCCGGGAAGTAAAATGATTAAACGAGCGACTGAGATATTTCCGTCGCTTAGAA